>JACCED010095552.1_pt1 | contig 20380 bp, 45 predicted proteins | sample 7455021 | NCBI WGS metagenome assembly JACCED01 (sample SAMN15323456, study PRJNA562643) | freshwater metagenome | isolation source: river surface water | place: USA:Blue River Watershed | collected 2017-08-19
CCATCATTTGTTAATGTCCACTGGTCTGATGCTTCATTCCAAAGTAGCTCAACATCTGTTGATGTTCCACGTTCAACTCTAACTCCAGCGTTTGCTATTGGAGAACCTGTAACATTTGAATTTAATACAACTTTATTATCAACTATGTTGACTTCTGTTGTATTTACAGAATTAATTGATCCTGCAACATCAAGGTTACCATTAACTGTTAAGTTTCCAGAAACTGTAACGTCGTCTGGTAATCCAATTGTTACTGCTGCTGACTCTGACCCTGATCCTGTTACTGTAACTTCGTTAGCTGTTCCTGAAATTGTTGCAATATAGCTACCAGTTGTATCTGTTCCGAGTGCTACTGAGTTTGGCTGTACGGTTGTTGTTATTGTGACATCGCCAAGATTTGTCATTGTTGCAGAACCAGCAACATCTCCAGAAAGCGTAATTACTGGGTCTTTTGCTAAACTTACATGACCATTAGATACAGAAAAATCTGTTGTATTGAAGCTTGCAATACCTTTATTGGTTCCTGAAGCATCTTCTCCAGAAATTGTAATTGTTCCAGACTCAACAGATGTGTCAATTCCTTCTCCACCAGAAATAGTTAGAGTTTCTGAAAGAAGAGATATTGTGTCTGATCCAGAGTCTGCGGAAACTGCTAAATCTGTAGAGATTGTTGTGCTTCCAGCTGCTGTAAGTCTACCTTGTGCGTCTACGGTAAATGTTGGAATCTCTGTACTTGAACCATAGCTTCCAGTTGTTACAGCTGTGTCATCTAAAGAAATAGTTGTTTCGCCAGATATGTTGTCGTATGTGGCTGTTAGTCCTGTTCCTCCTATAACAGAAGAACCTATAACCTCTTGAATTACATCTGTTGCTCCAGATGCTGGAACCCAAGAAGTTCCATTATAAAAATATAAAACATTGTCATTTGTATCAAAATAAATTTGTCCTGATACTGGACTTGATGGGGCACTACCTAAATTCTGAATTCTGGCATTTAGAAGTTCATTTTTATTTAGGTCGACGCTTACCAAAAATTTTCTTGCCATTTTTTATCTCCTTATGATAGGTATACTGTTCCAGAAAACGGCTGTGCCATTACAAGAGTTAACTGATTAAGCGAATCATAATTTATTCCAGTTTCTACTACGTCACCAGAACTCGACTTAATTGTTACACTTGGACTGTATCCTAAGTTATGTGTTATTTGTATGGAGTATTCCCCATTTACTGGACCAACTAATTGAGATAGCTCCCAAGATGTTGTATATGAGACATTCTCTGTTGTTGCAAACTCGATAACTGTTGCACCTGCCCATGTTAGGTCTGACAATTTTGGACCATGAAAAGCAGCGGAATCTTTATCATAATAAAAATCGCCCTCTAGTCCCAAATTATTTGCTGGTGCACCAGATCCATTAAGTATTGTTTTACCTCTTGGACCTTGAGATCCTGGAGATGAAATGATTACTTTATTTTTTTGCTCTACAACCTTAATTACATCGGCCATTAAATAGTCACACTCCTACTCAGTGTCATAAATCCTTCGAGCAACTTTGTTTTGTTACCGTTTGAATCAACTACCATTATGTCATATGCAGATTTTGGATAAAACATTTTATTGGTTTGAGTAGGAGTGATCTTTATAGTCAACTTTCCATTTGGCTCGTCAATTGTAATTCCACCAGATGGAGAAGTTAGCGTAAAAGCTAACTTTGTTCCGCCCTTTGTGTCACGCACCTGCATTTTAGCGGTTGCGCCAGTAAGATCAATAGGCGTTACTTCATCCTCTTCGGTATATTGAACCTCAAAGGTGAAAGTAGCATTTTGATCTACTTCAAAATTCTTTTGTACTGCCATTTGCAAAAATCTCCTAAAAGGAAAACTCCTATGCTTATTCTAGCATAGGAGCTATCCTAATCAACTAATACTTACGGTTTCTTGGTAAATCCAAAAGCTGGCTCATTTGTATTCAGGGCCTTAAGAATTACTGGCAATACTGCTGCAATTCCTCCCTTAATCAAATCTCCTGGGTCTGTATTACCAGTCATATAGAGAGCAATTGCGGCACCTAAGAAATGGCGTCCGTAGCTTGCTAACGCTGCTAGAATTTTTTCTTGCATTGTTACCTTTCCATCATTATTTAGATCTTGTTTCATAAGACCTCCTATTTCTGGGCACTCTGCCCAGGAATTTGGGTTTTACCCCAAATATATTATACTACTAAGCTGATATATCCACAATCTCACAGTTGCCATCAGATGTACATGCTAATGTTTGTGTTCCACTTGTTCCATCTTCTGTTTCATAGAAAGATAAATCTTCCCACCTAATTTCTGACGGCATTCTACCCAACAATTCTTCATACTCTTCTTTTGATACTTCTTGATATGGAGCCTGCTTATACGAGTGATCAGAATGTGGTAAGAATGATATACCAGATACTTCATCAAAGTGCTTATATACCCAAGCACCAACTTCCATCCATTCTTCTTCTTTTACAGAAACAGTAATCGATGGCTTATGCTCACACCAAGCACGTTGGTAAACTAACCAAGTATTTAAATGCTCAATTGCTGTTAAATGATTTCTAGTAATTGCTCCTTCTGGGGCCTTTACTGGAAAAGAAAAGACATAAGTATCGTTTGGCTTCATAAAGTCATCTTCTACTGGAATTCCAACTTCTTTTAGAAAAGTTGAAAGAGGATCTTTTTTATCACCACGTACTGTTCTAATATAATAATCAGAATGCCAAGCATGCATTCCTGAAGACACCCCGACCAATTGAGACACTGTTCCAGAAGGCTTCACGCATGTGATAGCTGCAGACTCAGGAATCCCAATTTTCCCTGCCTCTTCTGAGTTAATTGTTCTTGCATACTCACGAAGACCGTTAAGAGTTTCTTCTAGCTTTGTCAGATTTTCTTTACCAGAGAAGAACTTGTGGCCAAACTGTCCTGTCAAAGAAACACCCAGGAGTCTTTCCTCTTCTGTATTATCTTTCCAAATCTTACGAAGATATTTAAAATCTGTTAGCGTTGACTGCCATGTCCCAAGAACTGTTGCAAGCTTGACCTTATTTGCAACATCTTCAACTGTGTCCTTTTCACGTAATACGACCTCTGAAAGGTTACAAAACTGATAAGGACGTAAAATAATTTCTGAGCATGGGTTTGTTCCATAATGTACTTCAGGGTCTCTGCGACCATATTTAGCTGCCTGCGCCTGCGCTGCTGCAACGTTATAGATGCCACGTTCCCCAGATTTCGAGTCATACAAAGACTTCCATTCCGCAATAAACTGCTCCATCTCTGGCTTGCGAGAATAAGCAACAGAGTTATTTGAAAGTGCACGTTGTGAATTATTTTCCCACCAATTTCCAGACTTGGCTTGTGCCATTTCAATGTCATTGATATTAGAAAGAGAAATCATAGCAGAACGACGAACTCCACCAACTACAACAATTTCACCAATCTTACACATAATGTCATGTGCTTCAATTGGCTTGAGTTGACGACCTGCTGCTGACTTAAACTTTGCAATAGTAAAATCAAAAAGATTAATTAGTGGTTGTGGACCAGAAGATCTACCGCCCATTGTCTTTAAACGTGCTCCAGCTGGGCGAAGCTTGCTGACATCAACTGCTGGAATCTGTCCAGACCAAAGTAGGGCTAGGAGTTCACGATATGCTTTTGCCCACCCTTGCTTAGAGTCTTCAACGGTAATAACTGTTGTTGACTTCTCAAATGTCTCTGGAACGGCAGGAAGCTTGTTAACATATTTGTACTCAACAGAAAACCCTACTCCAGTTCCACACATAAGGATGTACATAGTTTCATCAAATGATCTTGGTGAGTCTACTGGAACAAATGAGCAGTTATATCCTGCAACATGATCTCTATCTAATGCAGCACCTGCTGTCATTACCGATCTCATTGATGGCATCACATTTCTAGAATAGACTGCTTCTTTTAATTCATTTACAAGCTTCTCGTCTGGTGTATAATTGTGGTTTTCTGATAAATGATTTAACATAAAGTTAAAATATCTATCTACGGTCTCAGACCACTTTTCTCTTCTATTTTCTTCTGGAATCCATCTTGCGTATCTTGACAACGCAATAAAATTTTCATAAGGGTTTTTAATTGTATAAGACATTATGTCCGCCTCTCTTTCTGATTATTTATAGAAAGACAATTCTACCAAAAGATTTTTATAAAAAAAAGACCTTTTAAAAACTTTTTTCAGTTGACTGGCTTGACATATTTATAACCCTAATGTTATTATTGTATAACGTTATCTCTAGAGGAGGAAATGCCTATGGAGAAAATAAAGCAAAGACTGAGCGATGTTGCTCATAGTTGGACATCAATAATAGTACTACTATTATTTTTATTTGGTGTTCAACCAGGACCAACTGATTCTCTAGCTTTGGAAGCGGTCAGTGAAAATAAATCACTTACTGCTTTAGATGAAACACAATTAAAGAAAGAAACCTTAGAGAAATACAGCAATACTGTATACAAGCCTTCTGAGATGCTTACAGATGAAGAACTTAAAAAGTTGTTATGGTCTGTAGGTTTTGAAGGAAAAGCCCTTAAAACGGCTTGGGCTATTGCTAAGCGGGAATCCAATGGAAGACCAATGGCTTACAATGGTAACAGGAATACTGGAGACAGTTCCTATGGAATTTTTCAGATTAATATGTTGGGAAAACTCGGCATTGATCGTAAAGAAAAATTTAACCTGGAATCAAATGTACTATTATTTGATCCAGTAATAAACGCAGAGATAACGTACTACATGACCAAAGGCGGTAATGATTGGTCAGCTTGGAAAGGGTTAACGCCTAAAGCAGCTGAGTGGCTGTCAAAATTTCCAAATTAGAATAAGAGGAAGTAATTGAAGATACAATACGTATCAAAATACTTAGCTTTAGCTGAAGAGGGTCTTGTGGAAAGGATTAACTGTCCTTTAGATCAAGGCCCTCTTTCTGTTAATCAGAGTCTAGAAGATGTGATATATTTATATTGCCTTTCATGTGATTACAAAAATAATATTGGGTTATTATTTTATAACAAAATAAAAAAGTTGGTAGAAAATGAATTACGATAAAGATCTGGCACGTTCTATAGGGATGGGGATTCCATGTATGCATATGCCTGTAATGCCTATGGCAAAGAAAGCAATTAAAGAATTTAAAAAATATATAGAAACATCAAGAGAAAACGGAATGACTATTGATGACATTCTAAAAGATTTAGATGGATACCTACAAGATGACGGAAGATGAAAGCTCTAGACCTATAGAGGAAAATCTTTCAATGGTGAACTACATAATGCTTCACCGCATATACGACATACTTGTTTTACTTTCAACAAAAATAGTTGGAGAAGAAGACACTGAGAAAATGGTTAAATACCATGAAGATGGGTACCTACTTGGACCAGCACCCTCTTTGAGGTCTGAAAATGATGTATAATATATTACATGAGTCCCAGAGATCATTTTTCTCAACATATGCATAGCCCGTATTTCCAAACCGAGCATTATAAAGAGGAAACTCCAGGTGGACAGATGGAGCAAAAGATAGAAGTAAAATTTCTTAAAATAAAGAAAAAGATATTGACTTTATTAAAAAGATAACCTATAATTAATCAGCAGGTTTGAGTTTTTACTCCCTGTTGCACTATATGTGCAGATAAGCCATACATAATCCGCCTTATGTATGGCTTATTTATTTAACAACCAACCTGTTACAGTATATCTCTTTCCAGAGGTAACTGGTAAAACTTCATGCATAACAGTTCCTGAATGAATTATTAGATCTCCTTGTTTTGGAATATGCTTATAGTCAAGATCTCTATAATAAATTTCTCCCCCAGCAAAATCACTGAGGTACAAGGTATAGGCACATATAATCTTAAATTGTTGCTTTACTTCTGATTTGTCCATAGCAGACCTATCATCTTTATGAGGCTTCATGGTGTCTCCAGGCAGGAGCCTTACGATTTTATACTCTGGAATAAATAGTAGCTCTGGTAAAAATAAAGGCTTGAGTTTATTGTTAACATTTGTCATGGTTGAATTTAATACTGGTGGACTTACTTTTTTCTCCCACCAATCTTTTATCTCTTCTTCTGATTCAGGATTGTTGTTGTAAAATAAGGTAGCCTGATGCCTCGACCATCCATCATGCCAGTCTTTTTCAGAAAAGCTTTCAGCTTTTTCCACTAACAGGTCGCAGTCTTCCTTTGTTATAAAATTTTCATATAGCCAAACGCCTTCTTCTTTAATTAAAGACACATTCTCATTATCAAAAAACATTATTCCTCCAAAGTTATACAAAGACCTTTTGCTTTTGTATATACATCATAGCATTTTTTTAAATTTATTTTAGAAACCTCATCTTTAACAGATAAATAAAGAGGGCTTGATAAGCTTGAAACCATGTGATTAGGCTCATAGTCTTGAATTATCTTGCCAAGGCTAGAGACAACATTTAAATTTAATTTTTTACATATTAAATCCAACGTGCCCATATTATTACTTATTAAATCTTCATAAAGAATAAACATATCTGCATTTTCTAAAAGATACTCCCAAAACTTAACATAATCATCTACTATAACTCCACCAAACATTTTTATATTTTTTAAAGTATAGTTATTCTGATACATATCATAAACAAGTGCTGATGTTATTGAGTCTAACGGGTCACGAACTACAGTGATGACTGTCTGAGAGCCGTCGTAGAATGGCCTTGTAGTGTCAGCTTTTCTAATAAATTGCGGCATGTCTATATTATGTGTCCAATCTATCAATGCATTTGTAGATTGAAGAAGAGATCTAAGTAAATGTTGTCCAGTCCTAGGATAAGTCAAAAGTAATATATTAGGCTTCCCATTTTTCATCTTAACACTAAAAGATTTGATCATAAATATCACTCAACCACAATACACTTTGTTTTACATCTATCATATACTTCATAGCATCTACTCAAATCAAATTTATTTACCTGCTCAACAATATCATTGTATAAAGCATGAGATTTACTAGATATCAGATGTTTTTTATCATAAACAAAAGTTTCTGTTTTAGAGCTGTCATATAGAAAATTAAAAGCTTTAGACAGGTAATTCATTACTGTATCAGGATTGCTTATTAGGTCTTCATAGCTTATATATACATCACAGTGCTCTAAAACATATTCCCAAAACAAGACATACTCATTAGTAAATGATTTACTAAATATTGCAAGGTTGGCAACTATTTCTTCTGGCAGATTATTGTCATTTTGAAAAATTGTATATACTATCGATGAGGCAATTGTTTCTTTTGGATCACGAACGATTGTTATTAAATCTTGAGATCCATCATAGAAAGGTCTATCTAAATCAGATTTCCATTTAAATTTACTGTTGTCTATATTATGGGTCCAGTTAAATTTTGCGTTACTCTTGCTAAACAGTAATCTCAGTAGATGCTGCCCAGTTCTTGGATAAGTTAATATAAGTATTTCTTTGTCCATATTGTCCTATATAATCACATTGAAGTGCGAAAAAAGTGCGGCGGAAGTAGAAGAGACCATTTACCATTTACTCCTATACTTTTCCTCTAATGTGAGATCAAATAGAATATCCATCAATACTCTACAATCATCATGCTTCCAAGTTAGGTCACATATTCTATCCTGATTATACTCTACTTGGTCACATTCTGACAATTTAGATTCAATATAGTCAGTAAAGGCTTTCAAAGCCTCTTGGACTAGAAGAATCTCATTCGGTAGTCCATAGGTGGACTTATTGGTACTAAGGTCTATAAACCCCATTAGAAGCCTTTTCTCTAGCATGGGTTATTTAGACCAGAGATGACATCTCTGAATCCCCCGTTTTATTTGTAGACCACTTGGGATTTGAACCCAAACTCGATTGTATATAAGACAATTGCTTTCACCTGATTAAGCTAGTGGTCCATATAGTTGGATTAGTAATCCGCATATATGGACAATGATAGCTACAATTCCTATTGTCAGTATGAGTTTCATGCTATTAGTATATCACTTAATATTCTAGTTGACTATAATATTAAAACTTTTTGAATAAAAATTTATTATCGTAAACCATGTAGTCTAGGTGTAGTACTTTTCGTAAAATATTTTTTTCATCATCAGATAGCTGATTGTATATGTGATCAGAAGTGCTATTTCTAAATGGTTCTGTATTTACAAAGTTTAGTTGACTAGGATTTATATCTAAGTCATTACATATTTTGTGATATATCTTTTCCATTTTTTCATTTGTCAATTCATCTGGATCAATTATAAGATTAGTCCTAAGTACTCTTTCTATTCCAATTAATTTACTAATTTCTTCATTTTTGGTTATTCCGAATACATTTTCATAAAAAATATTTTCTTCTATCTTTTTATAGATAGTATTATTATGTTCTGCTAGGAAGTTTTTGAATTGAATGTTTTGGAAAATAGGATTTTTTATTATCCACTCCAGGTAATCTTCTTTGCTTACATTATCAAGATCTGTGACTTTTACCCTTAGCCCTCTCGATTCTATATTTCCATTATTTGTATCATAGATGTGTGAAAATAGACTTACTGATTGCTTTATTGGGTCTCTAAATAAAGTTACAACATAGGTATCATCATTTATTGCATTTTGCCATCCGCCATGAGCCTCGTCTTGAATTTTATCTCCTCTTAAGGTTAAGAGTGAAAAAATTGTAGTAATTTTTTTATCTTTAAGGTCTTTGTATAATTGAGCTAAGACATTTTCTCTGAAGGCTCTTCCGCCTGTTTTGGGTATATGTAAGAAATAAAAGCTTTTATACATATATTGATTATACTATATATGATACTTAGGCAACTATGATTTTTAGGAAAGCCCCCCTTTCCCCCCATTGAAAAAATTGCTACAATGTTGAGAATAGAGAGAAGCGACACTTAGTATAACTGAGTTCCCAGTGTAAGCCCCCACAAACCAATACGAAGTATAGCATTGTAAAAATTTCACAGTCAATAGATCTTAATAAAAATCTTAGTCAACTATTATTTCAAGTTTATAAAATGTTAATAAAAATATTTTTTTGCGTTTTGCGTTTTTGCGATCAGCTGCAAAATCAGATTTCTAAAAATGTTAATAAAATTTTTATATGTATGATACACACCTGTAGAAATTCGGACATTTCGGATAGTGCGCCCATGTTTGTGATGCATATCACATGGTTTTTTGAAATTAGTTTTTAAATTGTCCCTAATGTCCGTTTTTCGACTTGATTTTTGTCAGTCCCCTCATGTAGAGTTAAGGTATTAGATAGAAAGAGAGGTTAGCAAATGACTAACACAACTAAAGTAGACACAATGGATTTCTTAATTGAAAATGATATCTGCGTAACAGATAATATCTGCGTATTCTGTTCCCTCCGCATGGATGGATGGGATAGTATCTGTCGCAGATGTCGCGACTATAAAGGCGTGATGAGCGTCTATCAAGCCGTAGAGGTCTACGGCACAGACATAATCGGTCTGTGATAGACATCACACCGAATAGACTTGCAAAACTTAATAATGTATGAAATGATTATCTTAATAAACGAAAGGAGCAGAAATGCTTACTCAAAACACATTAGACAAAATTGTATATGAATATCAACACGGAGGTGTTAAGGGTAACCACCCTGAACTAACCACCTATGAGCGTAAGGCTCTTCTAAAGTATCTTTTTAGACTACCTACCTATTGCTCTTGCTGTGTGAGGTAACTCACACACAAAACACACCCTCTAGGGTTGCAAATGTCACCGCCCTAGTGTAGTCTTACAGACATAACAAAATAACTACTAAAGAAAGAAAATAAATAAATGACTATCACTTACTCAATCTGGCAAGGCTCTCGCCTACTATCTATTGACAATGTTGCAACAGATACAAAACAAATAGACCACTTAATAAATTCGCTAAACGCTAGCGATTTAGGTAAGAAAGTAAAGTTTTCCGCTAATGTAATGAAAGTAGAGGTTAAGTAAATGACTAAATGGGATACAATTCAAGCAGATGTAGCAGATGCCTATCGTCACCTAGATGATGTAGAAGAAAACACAGAAGATGTTTTCGATGATGAATTTGGTTTCTCTAAGGCTATACAGATAGACCACTTAACAGATGATGAACTAGATGAAGTCTTTAATATGTTTGGAGATAAGTAATGAATAGACTACTAACCACCGCCGTACAATTAGCGCTAGTAGGTGGGGCGCTAATTCTAGGGCGTATGATGTGGGCGGATCTAAAACAAGATGTGATAGACACCATAAAAGATTTGCGAAAGTAATCGGCGTGTCGGCTTGACAAAATCAAGCTGGCCCGCAAATACTGCGGCGTCGGGCGTGTCGTTACGTAATCGTTATCAAAAGCCCCAAATTCTACGGCGTGTCGATTTGACAGACAAAACGGACATTTTGATGTGATGTAAAACACATGGCTTGAGCGTCTCAAAGTATGGAATTACTGGCTAGTAAATTGAAAAATGTCAGACCCCTAGGCTATAATATCTACATAACGAAAAACGAAAGGCGGACACCATGTCAGCAAATGTATACTCAGTCCAGAACCTACTAGTAGGTAAGCAATATTTCTCAAAAACACTTGAAGGAATTATAATTAACGCAGAACCTCACCCTAAAGCGGTTTGGTATGAAGGTTGCGATTCTTACTTAGTAGAAGTTCAACCTAAAAACTCAATTTCAACAAAGTTTCGCACAGTTGCAGTAAAGGTAGGTGAATAATAATGGGATACATTGAAATTTTTAGAATGGATGAAGAGGGTGCTGGCTGGGTAGATTTATCCGAAGCCACTCCCGAAGAAATCTTAGATTTAGAAATCGGACTATTTCAGGAAGGTGCTCTCTAATGAATTTAGAAGAATTTAAGGCTCATGTCCTTGCGACACGCCAACAGTCAAAAGCCGAAGCCTTGTCAGTGCTATCTGCTACAATTTCAACAACAACAGGAAAGGAAAACTAATGTCAGACTTAAAAGAAATTATCGCCGTTGCTTGTGATGAATGTGGTGGGGCTGGATTCCTATTTTGGGGAGATGAAAACAATTATGATGTGGAAGCCTGCGAGTGTGCTCTAGATGATTGGAATATCTAATGTATAAAATAACTTGCCAATATGATTTCGAAGAGTCACCTCATTGGTCTGCTACATATGAAAACGAATTCGGTGCGTGGGAAAACTTTTTCAAATTCACCGATTGGGGAATGGCTAACGAATATTCAACAGTTAATCTCTACACGCCAACAGGCAAATGCTATACAAAAGTTTTTTATCGAGATGGAAGAGTACAGGTGAAAGCATGACAATGACACGAAAGCACTTTGAATCTATTGCTGAGATTCTTAAATATAATTCTAATAAAACTCATCCCGCTGTTTTTTCTAAAATGGTTTTGGATTTTGCTGAATTATGTGCAAAAGAAAATCCTAATTTTAATGTTCAAAAGTTTCACGAGGCTAGCGGTTATTCCGTTCCTAATTTTAATTCGAGGGGATAAAATGGCAACAGAAAAAGTAAAGCGTGTTCAAGAGTTGCGCCGAAGTAATGCAGCAACTCCGATCCCATCTAAGAAAAAATATAAAAGAAAAACAAAACATAAAAAAGAAAAATATTTAAAAACTTATTGTGATCTTGTAGCTCCATTTTTTAATTAGTTGAAATTTCAACCAAATGCCCGCAAAGGCGTGGGGGTTATCCACAATTTACGGGTACCTGTGGAAAACCCTGGATTTTGTGAGGTTTATCACAAAAGCTGCGACACGCCGATAATGGATTATGAAATGTCGGTGGCTTGCAGTATAATACTCGCATAACACAAACGAAAGGTAACAAATGCTAAAAGAAAAAATCACAGTAGGCGAAGCCGTTGATTTAATTCATGACTCTATCATGAACTTTGAGGATGGTCTATCACCTGAAACCATCTCTAAACTAATCTATTCAATCAACAATGAGATTCAGATTCGTGACTACTTGCTAGGTATTCCTGCAACCTTCCCAATGGATACATGCAAGGCATTCCTGTCTTATATTGCTGATTCAGTAGATGGTGCAGAGCGTTACTCTTTGCAAACTATCTTGTCTTGCTATTTCTTTGAGACAGAGGATATGGAATTGTCTGCTTTATTTCTTGCTTCTGCATTAGATATCAAATCAGATTATTCTCTTGCGCTACTAATTAAGCGAGTAATCGAGGCACAATGGCCTTCTAGCGCTTTCGTACAAATGCGTAGCGAATTGCATGAAAAGGTTATTGAGGGTCTAGAGGACATGCACGACAATCTAATCTAATTGTATGGGGGTACTGGCTATGTCAGTACCCCCTGCTATAATCTCTCAACAACTACAAACGAAAGGCAATAAAATGGGACACACAACAGCATTAGCACTTGCAGAGGACTTATCATTAGAGGCAGGGCTAGCCTATCACTTACAGGCTAATCATTACCCGCCCGTTCCCGTTGCTATGGTGCAACCTTGCATAGACGCTATTGATGCGTTCTATGATGAGGAGTACAGCCGTGAGATCAATTTACCTGAAGGTATCTTGTGGCGCAATCAAACCTCATGCCCTGCGTCTGCAATCGTAGATGCTCACCACTTGGAGGCTTGGCTTCCAGAGTGTGACTAACCTCACACTAAATAAAGTAGAAAATGTCGGTGGGGTAATGTATAATACTCACCATAACAAACAAAAGGAGAAACAAATGGAAATCGGTCAGACATACACAACCACACAGAGCGGCGTAACAGGTATTATCAAGGCGGTTGATAATCACCCAAGCGGAGTTAATCGTATCTTGCTAGATGTAAATGGCACAGAGCGTTGGACTTCTGCATACGCTGAGTAAATAAATCGAAACAGGGACAGTTTAGAGAGTGTTCTCGTCCAATGTCGTAAGTAAGAACTCTCACCCTACGGGGTTGTCAGACCCCAATGTTATACTACTACCTCAAACAAACAGAAAAGGAAAACAATGAGCAGAGCAATCACAGTAAAGGTGGCAACACCAAAGGTAATCAAGGCACTAGAAACTCGTCTGGCAGAACTAGAAAAGAACTACGCCTCACAAGAAGCAAACGAAGCCAAGTATCAGAAAGCCCGTGAAAAGTGGCAGAAGGAAATTGGCAAGTGGGCTATTGCAAACTTCTCAAAGGCTGAGAACATCAGAACAAACTATCGTTCTTGGAACAACTCTCTAAATGTTGATTTTGACATTGTGACAAAGGAAAGCGATTTTCCTGCTGAGCCTCAAAAAGACTTTGAGATTATCCATCAGCACACTTATCGTGAGATGAAAGAGGACATCACAAATGCCCTCACAATTCTCAAGATGACAGATGAGGAAACAGTAAATGCTTCTACAATGAAGCAAATCGCTAAGTATCTCTAATGAAATGGGGGCTAGACAAAACCTAGCCCCCTATGTTAGAATACTCTGACGGAAAAGAACCCTGACCTGAGTAAGTCAAGTGCTAAACTGCTCAACCACAATAACTACTAACAGAAAGTAATCAAATGAAAAATCGTTTTAGAGTTGAAATCTATGATGATAACAAAGCAAATGATTTAACTATTTATTCTGATGAGGGAGTAAATAGAGAGTACCTATCTGAAATGGTATTTTCAAACCTTCGTCGCTTTGCTGGAACTGTTCGTGCTTATGTTTATGACAACAAGAAGAAGCAGAAGACTCTAGCAATTTTCCTTCCAATGGAAACAGTAACTAAACATAATAAATATAAACTAACTTCTGAAGAGTTAGGATTAATTTAAAGCTTGGGGAGGGATCTCGTGTCCCTCCCCATTAAGTTGCCCGCAAAAGCTGTGCGGGCAATTTGTGATTTACGACACATTTTAAAAAACTCCCAAATCCTGCGGCGTGTCTCTATTAAATGTCAGTGGCTTAGGATATAATTAACTCAATTAAACGAAAGGCCAAATCATGAAATTAAAGCGCTCAAATGATAGGAAAGTAGCAAATGCAGTATCACCCAATGGAAAAACCCCAACAATTGCCAACACATTCGGACTACCCGCAGGAAAGGCCTATTCATGTCCTGGCGCAACGTCTATCTGTGAAACTGTTTGCTATGCTGGTAAATTGGAAAAAATATACAAGGGAGTAAAGTCAACCCTTCTCCACAACTGGGACCTTCTACGCAATGAAGACCTCATGGGGATGTATTCTTTGCTTAGCGAAATGATTGCAGAATTTAAATCTGATTGTGTTAAGCGAAATGCTAAGATGTTATTCCGTATCCACTGGGACGGCGATTTCTTTAGCGATGAGTACGCACAAGCATGGCGCCTAGTAATTGAAGAGCAGCCAGATATTCAATTCTGGGTATATACACGTGTAAAGTCTGCAGCGCTTATCCTTAAGGATATTCCTAACTTATCACTTTACTATTCTACCGACGATGAGAATAAAGAAATTGCTCATGACTTACGCAAAAACAATTCTGGAATTAAGTTAGCGTATCTAGGTAAGACATTCGCTGTAACCGAAAACACAATGAAAGAATTGATCGGCAAGCCTGGTGCTAAATGTCCTGAAAACAATAAGCAGATTCCATTAATTTCTAGTAACGGGTCAGCCTGCGTGTCATGCGGATTGTGTGTTTATGGTAAAGCGGATGTAAGATTTTCTGCAAGTAAAAAATAAAGTAGCTGGGCCCTGCAGCTTAGGTTGCGGGTGCCCGCACAACTGAGGGGTTATCCACAGGCTTACGACTATCTGTGGATAACTCCCAAAATTTTGTGAGATTGATCACGGCAGACAATTAGGACATCTTATGTTTAATTCTTTACAATGTCAGACCCCCCTGCTATAATTGCACAATCAACCAATCGAAAGGAAAAAAATGGCTCACAATCTCGAAGTCGAAAACGGCGAAGTTGCATTTGCTCTTCGTGGTGCCCCAGCATGGCACAATCTCGCTAACCGAATCTTTACACAAGATGAGGAAGTTACAACTGCAACAATGCTTGAAGAAGCAAAGTTAGCAAATTGGAATGTTCGTTTGTCTCCACTAACTGACCACATTTCAGAATCTTGGAATGATGTATCTCAGGCTCAGTTGGTTATTCGTGATAATCCATTCAATGGCGGAACTGATGTTCTTGCAACTGTTGGAAAGCGTTACAAGCCTGTGCAGAATGAAGAACTATTCGCATTCGCTGATGCAATTCATGATGCCAACGCTGACTGTCGTTGGGAATCTGCGGGTTCTCTAAAGAAAGGCAAAGTTGTTTTCGGTACCGTGGATATTCCTCGCACAATGGTGCTCGACCCACAAGGTGCTAACGATGCAACTAAACTTTATCTTATCGTATGGACATCACACGACGGCTCTGTTGCTGTTCAAGCAGCGATTACCCCTGTTCGTGTTGTATGTCAAAACACTTTGAATCTTGCAATGCGTAATGCAAAGCAATCTTTCAAAATTCGCCATACGCAATCTGTTGAAGGTCGTATTCAAGTTGCACGTGAGACTCTTGGTCTTGCTCTTGGTTACTTTGATGAATTTGAAAAAGAGGCTCAGGGCTTGTTTAATCAAGCGATTACTGATGCTGAATTTTCAAAGTTGATTCAGACAATTTATCCAAAGCCAAAAGAAGATGCATCTAAAATTGCTCTTACAAAGTGGGAAAATAAGGTTGTCTTGCTTGATGACCTTTATCATAACTCACCAACTAACGCTAATATCAAGGGCACAAAGTGGGGTGCATTCAATGCACTAACTGAACGCCTAGATTATTTCCGCACATCACGTGGAAATTCTGAATCCCTAATGGCGGGTGCAAGCGGTTTTGACCCAATCTTAACCGCAGAAAAAAATAAAATTATGAAGTTGGTTAAATCCTTCTAAATAATAAAATCCTGAGCAAGATTTAAAACTGCTCACCATTTGGTCTGTTAGCTCAGTTGGTTAGAGCGCTACCCTGTCACGGTAGAGGTCGTGGGTTCAAGTCCCATACAGATCGCAAGATTTGAATCTCAGATAATGAGATGCCCCCAGATCTAAAGGCCAAAATTTTGTGTTACGTATCACAAAGAAATTCCCTGGAAATCCTTGTAAATGTCAGTGGGGGCCTGTACAATACTCGCATGAGAACAAATTGGAATAAGCATTCATATGTATGCAATACATGTGATGGATTGTTTGAAATGACTATAAATGCATATAGAACTATAGACCAGGAGCTTTGCCCATCTTGTTTTAACAGCATGACTTTATTGTCAGTGGTCGATGCTACAATACAACCAACAACAAACGAAGGGGAACAAATGGATACAACATCAACATATGATGCCAACACCTTGGTAACATATAAGTCTATTAATAATGGTGAGGTTTCTTACCATACACTTAAGGTAAATGAATTAGAGATGCATCTTGATTCATACCGTCGACTACAGGACCAGTTAGCAATTAGCAATGGACAGATTAGCAAGATTCTTGATAATCTTTCTGCTGATGGCTGGTACAATCCAAATTACGAGAAGTTAGAAGTTCTTAACGACCTCTGTGAAATTCTAGGACACGAGCCAAAACAAACAGTAATGATTACTGCAACCGTAAATGTTGAAGTGTCTTATGATATCCCTCTAGAGGAGGTCGAAGACTTTGATGCACGTTATTTCTTGCAAGATAATCTAACTATAGATTCATGGCACGGAGACGTTGTTATTGAATCATTCGATGTTGAAGATGCGGATGTGAATTACTGATGTATTTTGAATTAACTGCTCCAAACCAGTTGGCCCTGCAAAGGGCCTACTGGGATGCGGAGATAACTGGGCTAGACCCTCAACTAATTGGACCGTTGACTTTCAACATCGGAACTGGTAGTATTGAGAAAGTAAGCCGAATCAGAGATAAGTTTAATTTAACAGAAACTTATTTTAGCGAATATGAAACAACAGGTTATTAGGAGATAATATGTCAGATTATAAAGATGGATTTGATGACGGGTATAAGTTTGCTCGTGAAGAAATCATAGAAAAGTTACGAGAGATTGATATTAACGATATCGATACCTGGTTGCTTGACCGTCTTGCTGATATGATCGAAGAGAATAATATATGAGCACAGACGATTTAAATAAATGGATTGGCTGCGACCAATGTGGGTCCGCCCAAGCTATGTATTTAATTAAACTAGTAGACGGTGAACTAGCTTTTTGCGGGCACCACTACAATAAAAATAAAGAGGCACTTGACAAAGTGTCATATGAAATTATAGAATTGAATAAGATAGAAGAAGAAACACCTCAACTAGAAACGGCGGAATAAAATGGGTAATAGAGCAAACTTCGTGTTCGTACAGGATAGCGGAGAAACAATTGTATTGTATGGGCACTGGGCTGGCTATGACATGCTTAAGAATTTGGCAGATGCCGTAGTTCATGCACGTCCACGCTGGAATGATGATTCGTATGCAACACGCATTGCTACATCACGTCTCATTGGAGACCAGTGGAATATGGAGACAGGCTGGGGTCTGCAGGTTAACTCTCTTTCAGACAACGAGCATAAGATTCCTGTAGTTAATTGGAAGGACCAAACCTTTAGTCTTCATGAACAGGATGATTTTAGGAATCAATCAAACAAGGTACGTGGAATGAAGAATGAGGCTTTATTTATCATGGACCTGTCCGCATTCTGTGAAAAGTATTCGGACGAACTTCTTCCAGTATGATATAATAATCTTAGGCAACTAAGATAATGGGTGCGGCTAATAAGGCATTCGCCAAGTCGCTAAGTAAGCTGGCATTTACTTAATTCCTTTCGTTTGGCCAAGCAGCCCTTTCAAGTCCCCCGCTTAATATACGTATTCGGCGGGGGATCTTTTTATGCCCCCAAAGACAAGAGAGTATATTATTTCTTTTACGAGGTCAAGTCAAAATCTCCTGAAATTTGGTGATCTTGACCACAAGCTGGAAAAATGTGGTGTGAAACACACCAATAATGTATTCCATTTGTCGGTGGTCTGATATATAATTGGGTCATATCAACGAAAGGATATAAAATGCCAAACTGGTGTTACAATACTTTAACTATTCAAGGACCAAAGTCTGAAATTGATTATATCAAGGATAGACTGAATAGTCCATTTACATTAGCACAAGAGACTTATGGTATGGGTGATATTAGTTCTTCTGGATTCCCCACCAAAATTCAACAGGTTACTTATTCTAATCCTGTCTTTGCTTTCTTTAATATCCACTCATATAAAGATGATGGTATTACTGATGAGGAATACGCCTGCCAACCAAAACGTGACAATCTAGATATGAAAGACCCTAACTGGTTTGCTAAGTCTGTTGAGTTTGCTAAAACTCAGAAGGATTGGTATTCATGGAATAACTCTAACTGGGGAACTAAATGGGATGTTGCTGTCCGTGACGGAGATGAATATGCAGAAACAGAACTACTCGAATACAAATCAGAAGGTGATGACAACTGGGTTGTATATAAGTATTCAACAGCATGGTCTCCTGCTGTAACTATTCTAACTAAACTATCTAATCTTGTTCCAAATTCCGTCCTTACTCTTGAATATGAAGAGGAGACAGGCTGGGGTGGAGAACTGGAGATTGTTCGTGGTGAGGTTAAAGAATTAGCCGAATGGGAAAACCGTTGCTATGCTTGCCAATCTTTTGACACATTGTCTTACTGCGAAGAAGACTGTGGAGAATTTTGCTCTGAATGCAACCAAGGTTCTTGGCAAGATGAAGAGGCAATGGCTAAATGTCAGACCCATAGTGTACTATTGGAATCTACAGAAAAGGCGGAAGTATAATGGAAACATCATTTCTAGAAAATGAAAATCAAATGGTAATTGACGCAGAACTGCAAACAATTGCCGAACAATTACTTGAAGATTGGCTATATGAAAATCTTAATGAAGGTCAATTCTATGCAGATTGGCGTATTGCAGATATGTCAGATTCAAATTATCTCAAAGGTAGATTTAATCAGTTTTATGATTTAACACCTGATGATGAATATTATATTGAATGGGACGAGGAGAAATAATGTTAGGTTATACATACCAGGATATACAGGAGTTTGGTGGTGCCCTGAATTGGGCATTGCATTATATTCCTGAAAGTAATACTGAAGCCAAGCACGGCATATTAGAAATATGGAATTTCTTTGAGGGACTACTAGCAGAAGGGTATGTGGCTGAATAATGGAAGAAGTATACGTATCTAGAGTTCAATATTTAGTTGAGTATCTTAAACTACATATTATTTCTCTTAATCAGGATTTAGAACAGTTATCTGCTCGTATGGATTCTTTGGACCCCGCCTCAAAAGATTTTGAGGAGTTGGACATTGAATACAATTTCACAAGCGGTCAGGAATCTGCAACCCAGCATATTCTGTCAGTGGTAGAGGATACAATGGTCACATGGAAATAAATATATTAGAACTAGAACCATATCTGCAGAAGCAGGTAGACGCTGGCCTGCCTGGCACAGACATCTTGCATGGGCACCTAAAGAACATGCTATTTGAAGCAGAGCGGCAACTGGAGGAAGCACAGCGTGTGGAGGAAGAGAACGACTATTCTGACGCTATGGAGTCCATGGAGCGGAAGTACTGGGAAGGTCAAGTAGACGCCCTAGGAGACATCTACGCAATGACATATGCATTAGCATTCGCAATCGAGGAAAGGACCAAAGCACGTGGCTGAATTAGATCTAATTGAACAAACACGTAGGGACCGTAACTACGAAGAGATTAATAAGGTTATAGATAGTTTATCTAATCTATCTGTATTCCCTTCATTGGTGTGGGTATGGACTTGGGACATCGTAAAAGATATCTACGACAATCATCAGTTTGACGATTCTGCTATGAACGACTATGATGTAATACCACAGGGCACAACATTAAAACAAATCTGGGATAAGTTCTGGGAAGATGCAGACAAGAATGGATTCACATTAGAGTACGGCACAGAGGACCTCCATGAGGCCATCCGTGACTGGATGATTGATTGTGAATTCCTGGTGAACATAGAGGAGGAAGAAAATGACGAAGTTTAAGATATATGGGGACCTCGTAGACAAGTACTACTTGGAGGTGGAGGCAGAAAGCTTGCAGGAGGCCTATGAAAAGGCTGATTCTGCAGATAGAACAGAATGGATCCAATTGGAGCTCGATAACTCAATTGAACCATATGACTACGAATTAGTTAATTAAAACTAATTAAATATAACTAAATAAAGGAAATAAGAGCAAAAAAAAATACTTACGGGGGTATTTACAAATTCGTGAATATCC
>JACCED010607731.1_pt1 | contig 20377 bp, 20 predicted proteins | sample 7455021 | NCBI WGS metagenome assembly JACCED01 (sample SAMN15323456, study PRJNA562643) | freshwater metagenome | isolation source: river surface water | place: USA:Blue River Watershed | collected 2017-08-19
GGTATCTTTACTCCGAGGAAGTGAGCTGGGCGGGGCATGGTAATTTAACCGACGGTCGCAGGCCGGTGCTCATGTTCGGTGAAGTGAAATGGGAAGAGGTCGATGAATGGGAGAAAGGCCGTAAGTTATTTCTCTGCTACGATGAGATCAGAGGCGCCACGCTTTTGGACAAACTTAGCGGGAAATGGTTACCCGTCCGGTTGGTTTACGACAAGGACATGAAGCCGTCGCATCCGATCGATGCTTATCTCTCGTCGATCTATTCACTGGCGAGCATGCACGTCAAGGCCGTCGCCGTCGAAGGCATGCGCCTTTTCAGGCTGGAGATCGATCGTTGTGACCGGGAGATAAACGCGCTCAAGCATCTGCCCGAGAGCCAACGCAAGGCCTTGGCCAGGATCTGTGTTCTTCGTAAGGAGTACATCGAGCAGTGCGCCCGCTTCGGGGCTGACGCTTATTGGAATACCTACAGTGGCACGCTGACCGCCGAACTTACTCTTCAATATGAAGTCGACCTCTGCCGGAACGCGTTGTTCGACCTGGCCAAGCTCTCCGAATACTATGCGACCTACAATGAGGAGACCCCCGAGTGGAGAAGATGAATGCCATGTCCCTGGATAGGTTCGTTGGCGATTGATAGCCTCTTGGGTGCAAGCGCAATCAAGCCTTCGCGGTGCTGCCCTGACTCGAGGTAGCTCGGTTACCGGCGCGTCACTGCCTGTAAGTAGTTAAGACCGGCAACTTGCTTGTCACCTTTTTCGAGGGGCCGGTTCCAGAGACCCTGAATCTTCATCGCCGCGCTCATCGCTTTTCAGGCGCGCGAAGATGCATCCATTCTGGTCAAAGCCTACCGTCAAGGTGTGCCTCGAGCCAGGACGCGCGCGGGTCGGTGCCAGGGTCAGGACGCTCGTGACGAAGTCGACATCGGTCATGGGGATAGGCGATTCGCTGACGACGATCTTTGGGGTTAGGCCTGAGTCATTTGCCGTCAAAGGAATGCTCCGCGAAGTCGGGATCGGTTCGCCTTTCGGGATAAGGACGCGGTTTTGGAGTTTCCCTGCGTCCCGGTCGAATTCATGGATGCCAAGGAAGCTAGGCGCGATCAGTTGGATGTTCGTCGAAGCAACCGCCCCCTGCTGCGCGCAGGTGAGCTTCTCTTTTTCGGCCTTGGCCGCGGAATAAAGCGCCGCTCCCAGCGCGGCAGCCGCTTCCGGACAATCAGAGGGGCTCTTCCTCGTGATTTTTATCATCTGCTCTGTCAGAAGGTGCACCGACATAGCGGAGGCTGAGAGGAAGGTTCCGTCGAGATGCTCAGCCGATAACTTTGCTAGGTCGATGGCGGAATCGATCATCAACTCTACCTGCAGGACAATGGGTTTTAAGACATCTGCTAACTCTTGACGGGTTATTTCAAGGTGGATTGTGCCGCGGTCCAGATTGGCCCGCACAGATGCTTTTTCCCGTGAAACCAAAGTCGTCATGGCCTGTTCCATGTCCCATCGGGTCAACATGCACTTCGGGTACAACTCCGCGGCAGAGATGCTTTCGCCGGTCGATTGAAAGTACTTCCGACAGATGAGTTCCTCGAACTTGGCCACGATGTCGATTTGGCCGAGGCGTTGCGCCCCGGACGCCGACAGGATTCTGAGGTCATGCCTGCTGACCTCGAAGACCGTAGCATCCGAAGACCCGGAGCCGAATTTCACCGTCAGGTATCTTCCGTCCTTAAGCCCATATCTTTGGCGGAGGTAAATCGCCTCGCCGATGTTGTCGTCGATGACTCGAAAGTTGCCGATCATCGCCAGGGTGGCCGCCCTAGTGATGTTGCTGCGGGCCGCGTCCGAGAGGGAGGGGGATACGGTGAGCGTGAGGTCGGAGGTTTCTCCGGAGGTCTGCCTGATGTTGCTCATGACGTCCCTGAGCAGGAGGCCGCAGAGGTCAGAAGGCGTGAAGCTGCCGTAGGGCGTTTCATGGACGACGTAGTTGTCCATGTCGCGGAGGAATTCTACGTAGACATCAGCTGCAACGCCTTGCATCCACTTGGCCGTCCTGCCGGTGGTGACCTTGCCCGGTCCTTCGAACCAGACGGCCATCGGTGTCGCTATTTCGCCTTCTGCATTGGGCATCGATGCCGGCAGCCCGGACTGAGTCAGGTATCCGACATGGACGTCACTTGCGCCGAGGCTGATTCCGATGAATGGGTGCATCGCGATGGAGCCCCTTCCTACCTTAACGCACCGCCTTTGCCAAGCGCGGGAGGATGGTCGCCGATTTTATAAGATTGGCAGAGCTAAGCATCAGGGGGAGCATGCTCGTGGCTATGTCAGGCCCTGATCTCATTTTTTACGGCGCCATCGCCGTCGCGATCATCGGCCTCTTCGCTTTTCCTTTCCTCCCCCAAAGGAAGAAGCGCGCCGAGCCTCCGCCTGTCCCGGTCCAACCGAAGGTCAGGCAGCAGGTGCCGCCGCCGCCTGCTCCCAAGCCGACCCCGCAGAAGAGCGCGGAGCAGATTTTCCGGGAGGCCTTTCCCGATATGCAGGTCAAGCCGGTGTTCGGTCACCCGTTCGGCGTGCGGGCCGAGGCGTGCATGCTCAGGGACAAGACCACCCGGGAAGAACAGCCCGGCTTCCGGATCGATGTCCGGGGCGACGTCGAACTCGGACAGGAGACCATCGTGGACCTGGTCATCACGCTGGAGGATCTTTCGGATGGATCATCGCAACCGGTCTACGCGACGCAGGAGCGCTATCAGGATGTGCAGACCGGGCAGTTCGTCCTCCGTTCGACGATCGGCAAGGTGACGCCTCCCGGTCGCCCTGATGCGGGCTGGACGTCCGTCGGAGTCGTGCCTTTCTCCAATATCCGAGCACCTAAGTCAGGGGCGCGGACCTTGAGGCTGAGCTGCGTGGCGGTTCCGACGGCCTTGGCCGGTTTCACGGTGATCGATTCGCGGATCCGCGCCGGCATGCTGGCGGCGGCGGCGTTCAATTTCGAGGTCAGCCTCGTCCGCAAGGGGTACGTCGAGCAACGCTTCGCGCGGCAGAACGCCGCCGGCTTGGTCGTGTGTCTGGCTTTCGCCTTCGCCAGGCATGCATTGGGGGAGGCGGGCAGGGCCGAAACCTTGGCCAAGGCCTGGAGGGATCGTCACCTCGCCCGGATGAAGGGCGAGGATGACATCCTGGTCGCGCAGACCCGTATTTCGGTCGACGCGGCCTTCGTCATCGCACGGGAGAATAAGTCAGACCTGAAGGTCGTCTGCCGAGAGTTGCTGGCCTATGAGGTCGATGGCATGGCCCAGCAGGGGCTTGCATTGTGCGTGGAGATCGGACGTCGCGACGGAGTCCTTCCCGCCGAGGTCATGGTCGATCTGAAGGCGCTCTGTCGGGAGCTTGGCCTGGGCCTGGAGGAACTGCATCGGTTTGCTTCTTCGGCGGGCGAGACCTCCGGAGCGGATGATGATCAAGAGTGCGCCAAGCTCATCGGGCTCGATCTTAATTGGGATTCCCGTCGGATCCGGAGGCACCTGCTCGATCAGTTCATGAAGTGGAACGCACGTCACCCGCGGGATGCGGCGGAGCGGGAAGCGATCAACCGGCGGCTCGAGGCCATCGCCCGTATCCGTCAGCGCTACCTCTGATTTGGCCTGGTTCGGTCTTGAGAAGGGAGCGGTTGACAGGGTGACGGTTGGTTGGCTTAAAGAATCTTATGCAAACCCCGCAGACCCCGTTCGATCGCGAAAGGCTCGTGAAGATGGCCACGGCCCAGCGTAATGTCATCCGCTACTACCTGGCCTTCATCCTCATTTCATTTTTCCTGTCCGGCCTGCTGGTCGCCTTGGTGGAAATGACCGGCTCCGCAACCGTGGGGGCCGGCCTCGTCGTCACCCTCGACTTGGTCGTTCGGCTCGTGCTCTTCGTCCTGGTGGCCCTCGAAGGCGGCCGTCTGGCTCGCGCCGTCGAAGCGGAGAAGGCCCTGCCTTACCAGATCTTCTTCTGGGTTCCTTGCCTGAACGCCGTTCCGCTGATCATCCTGAGCGTCCGCACGAACCGGATCATGAAGGAGCATGGGGTCAAGGTGGGCTTCCTCGGAGTCGACCCGGCGAGCATTCCCTGATCCCAGGGCTGCGTTGGCCTGACCGGCGGCCGGCCTCAGTGGGCGCCGGATGCTTTGCTGAAGTAGAAATCGCAGGGTCGTCCGCGGTCCACGTAGATGACGTCGGCGCCCAAGGAGTCTAGCAGCTGGGCCACGTTCTTGGCCGGCATTTCGACCGGGGTGAATTCCGCGGAGGGGAAGGCGATGTCGAAATGACTGAGCGTCGAGTAGGCGTGGACGCAGCGATCCCCGACTTCCGTGCGCAGGCATTCGATGCTCATCGCCGGAAGGGCTCCGCGGGCATGGTCTGCGGCGTTCAGGAGCCGGCCGCAGACGTAAAGGGGAGAGTTTCCCTCGGTCAGCTCCCGTAAGAGCAGGTACTTGGACTGAAGCGTGCCGCTGCTGGTTTGGAACGGCAGCAGGATCGAGAGCAGGGTGGCGACCTTGCCGCCGTCCTTGGGCTGCAGTTTCGGCGTCGCACCACCGCGACGGTCCACGCAGCTCGCGAGGTCGTGCTTGTTCTTGAGGCCGGAGAAGATCACGGAGGCGCGCAGGCCCGCGTTGATGGCGTCGAGCTCCGACATGAAGGGCAGCAGTTCGCCGAGCCGCTTGAGCGAATGGGACATGTTGCCGGCCGCGATGACGAACCAGGCCGCGGCCTCGACGTAATTGACCGGGAACTGCTCGTCGTCGAAGAGCTCACCGACCGAATGGACCGCGGCAGGGTAGCCATGCAGGGACGCCGCAAAGTACCAGCGCAAGGCCTGCTCATGGTCTTTGGCCACGCCACGGCCCTCGTGGTAGGTCCGACCGAGTTCGTACTGGGCGGCCTTGTCGCCGGCCAAGGCCGAACGTACGAGGGGGTGTTGGTCGTCGAAAAGGGACATCGCCCGAGCCTGCGTGGGAGGAGGAGGCTGGCAAGCCTTGGTCCCGCGTCCTTAGATGAGGGTGACGGAGCCCGGCGTCTTCATCCAATCGGCTTGTCAGGCACGACTCAGATGGCCTATTGAAGCATTACATGAGATATCTCGCTCTCCTCCTGGCCACTGCTTCGCTCTTCCTCGCCGGCTGCCTGACCTTGCCGGTCACCGGCGCCACTGAGGACGGCACCGAACGTTTCTACGGTTCCGCCACCGGCTACATGGACGGCAGCGGTACGATCACCCTGGAATCCTCCAAGGGCACCAAGGTCCAGGGCAACTTCGTCTACATCAACCGCCGCCAGGGCGAAGGCATCTTCCGCTGCGACGACGGTCGCACGGGGCCTTTCACCTTCGTGTCCACCGGCAACCGCGGCACCGGTACGGGTCGTCTCGGTAACCAGTACTTCACCTTCACCTTCGGCGACTGATGCGCGCCCTCCTGGTTGCCTGCCTCGGATTTTGTCTCGTCGGCTGCAGCCTGCCCGACGAGCCGGTCCGCCTGTCGGACATCTATGAAGTCTGCGCCATGGAGGCCGTCAAATTGCGAGAGGTCAGGGCCGGCATGACCGAAGCCGAGGTCGAACGGCTCATGGGGCCGCCCCATCTGCGGATCTTCAACGGAGAGCGGTATGAGCACGAATCCCGGCCGCATCATCGCGAGACCCGTCGTCTGTCCAACGGATGGGAAGTGGTCATTCTTTATTACCGTGCCCGCGTCGTCCATCACGACAGCGTCTGCTCCTTGGATGAGATGGATGCGGTGATCCTCATCAACGGCAAGGTCGACGCCGTGCGACCCGGCGACGCGGTGGCGAGTTTCCTCTCCAAGTACTGATGAGCGCGTCTTCTCCCGCCGGCAAATGGATCGCCATCTCGCTGGTGGCCGTGGGGTTGCTGACCGGGGTGCTGGGCCTGGCTTTGGGCGCGCTGCTTTTTCCTCGGACCGAAGTCGTCGAGAAGCCCGTCGAGGTCGTCGTCGAGAAGCGCGTCGAGGTCCCCGTCGAGAAGCAGGTGGTGGTCGAACGTAAGGTCGAGCTCCCGCCGCCGCCGTTTCGTTATGCGCCGGCCGAGGGCGGGGAGCGCGTCGTCACCAGCGATGAGATCAAGGTGGCCCTGCTGATGCGCGACGACATCCGCAAGAGCGACGCCGCGGAGAAGATCGCCTATGAGGCCGGTGCGATCTTCAACCCTGGAAAAAAGCTCAAGGTGCTGGTCAACCTCAACCCGGTCGCCACCTCACGACTTTCGGGTGTGGCCATCAGGAAGACCATGGTCGACGCGCTGGAGCGCCAAGGCTTCGGCGTGCTTGAGGACGACGCCAAGGCCGACGACTGGAACACTTTGGTCCACCTTGAGGTCGATTTGGTGGGCAATGGTTCGGCCGGGCGGGTGTCGGTGGTCATCCGGCAAGGCATGATCAGTTTCAGCAACCGCACCTGGCGTAAGGTCAGCACCGGCGTCGCCCATTATGGTTGGACGGGAACCCTGGATGGGTCGGTCCAGGCCGAGCTGGACCGGGTCTTGGCCGGATTGACGGCCGAGGTCGCGGGCGACCTCGCCAAGGCCAGATAAAGCATCATTGGCTTGAACGACGTTGGACGCCCAGATAAGGGTGCATCCATGAGCGAAATGTACGAAAAATCCGACTCTAAGTCCGGCGCCCCCGCCTGGCTGCTTTGGCTGCTGCTGGCTGGCATGGTCCTCATGGGGCTGGCCGGTCTCGCGCTCGGTTCCTTGGCCTTCCCACAGGTCCGCATCGTGGAGAAGCCCGTCGAAGTCATCGTCGAGAAGGTCGTCGAGAAGCCGGTGGACAGGATGGTCGAGAAGATCGTCGAGAAGCCGGTCGAGCGTATTGTGGAGAAGTTCGTCGAGCGTAATGTCGAAGTCCCCGCCAAGCTCACGGAACGTCAGGTCAACGCAATCTCGTTCGCCGAGCGTGCCTGGGAGCCGAAGCCCGAGTTTACGCGTCCCTCCGGCCTCCAGAAACTTTCCGACCGCGTCGTCGTCCTCAACAACATCTCCGGCGAAGGGTCGCGTCATGTCTCGCCCGGACTGGTGCAGGCACGCGTGGAGCGCATGTTCCGTACCGCCGGCTTCAAGGTGATCGACAGTAATTCGACGGAATATCCCTACTCGGTGGTGTCGATCGGTGGCGTATTCCTGGAATCCCGCAGCTACAACTCGCAGGACGTGATCTCGGTCTCGGGCTCATACACGATCAAGATCCTACAGCCGGTCGTGTTTTTCTCCAGCTGGGACAAGACCCCGGTCGCGCAGTTCAAGTTCATGCGCGACGTCATGCCGCTGTACGAGCGCGGCGGATCCCTGGATTACGGACGCGATAACTTCTACAAGGTCGCCGACGTCTACGGTGCGTTGGCCGAAGAGGCGGCGTCAGCCCTCCGCAAGGCGCAAGACAACTAAGCCATGGACCTGCGTCGTCTGCCGGCCATCGTCTGGGTGTCCTTCCTGGCTTTGGTCATCGTGGCCGGGGTCGTGGGCCTTGCCATTGGTGGTCTCCTTTTCGCCCACGAGGTGAGGGTGGAGGTGCCCGTCGAGGTGGTCAGGACCGTCGATCGGGTCGTCGAGAAGCCCGCCCCGCTCGACCCTGAGCAAGAATATTGGATGAAGATGATGAAGCCCGCCCGCGAGGCTTTCACCTCTCCGAGCGTCGGCTACCTCGAGACGGCCGTGATGCCTTTCCGCAACAAGGTTAAGGTCTCCGTGCTCATGTCCGACGAGATCAACGCCTACGTACCCAGGTCCGCCGTCCAGTCGCGCGTGGAGCAGTCGCTGCGGGAGGCGGGCCTGGAGATCGTCCCGCTGGACTCGAAAGACGTCGAGTTCTGCACGACCGCCTTCGTCGTCTTCGACCTCATGTTCCGGGAGAACCGTAGCGGCCTCGTCGGAGAGGTTCGCCTGAACATCAACCAGACGTTGCTCTGCTCTTCCGATGACGTTTGGCGGAAGTGCAACGTCACCACCTGCTCCACGGGCACGACGATCGATTACGGCGCGGATAACTTCGCGAAGCTCGTCGACGTGGCCGCGGCCCTCGGGCCTGAGGCGGGTAAGGTGCTGCGCAAGGCCGATGAGATCGGCCAGGCGCGGAAGGCGCGCTGATCAGCGGGCGTTCTCCGGGCCGTTGAGCTCGTAGACCAGCTCGTCGAAGTTCGCCGGGTAGGTGAACTTCTGGCTGTTGCCGATGAAGCCCGGGAAGTCCCGCATCAAGGTGTCGATAAGGATCGGCGTGATCTTGCCCGTGTTCAGGCTCGTGCCCTCGCTGAAGACCTCGCCTTGGTAGATGAGCGGGTTCTTGCCTTCGGCCTTAAGCTTCTGGTCGAAGATGGCGATGCTGAGGTAGCGGCGGAACTGCTGCGTGGAGAGCGGCGCGAGGCCGTAGTCGAGGAAGATGACGAGGTCAGGGTTCTCGCCCGGCTTGATCATGCGGTAGCCGAGGTCCTTGAAGTAGATCGAGGTCCGGGCGGCGTGGTGGTTGAATTCCAGGTTCTCGCGCTTGGCCGCATCGCCGGGGACCACCGCGAAGCTGCGGTCGGTGCTCTTGCCGGTCATTACGTGGAAGACCTTTCTTTCGGTCTGCACCCAGCCGGCGCAACCGGAGAGGAAGGCGGAGAGGAGGCAGAAGATGAGGGTGAGGAGGCGGAGGTGGTGCATGGAAATCAAGGATGGACGACGACCTTCACGGCGAACGCTTTCACGTGCTCTACGGGGTCGGTGGGGGCAGGGTAGGTCGGGACGGCCAGGGAGTTGGCCTTCAGGAACTCCTGGATGGGGTCCGACTTGATGGCGAAGTTGATGTTCTGGGCCATGATGTCACTTTGCTTGAGCAGGGCGCTGCCGTTGATCGTCGAGACGATGAGGCCGACCACCTCTCCTTTGTGGTTAGCGAGGGGGCCGCCGCTGTTGCCGGGTTGGATCGGCACCGAGATCTGCATCAGGTGGACGTCATCCTTCATGCCGGAGAGCGCGCTGATGGTGCCTTCGTTGTACTTGGCTTCGCTGCTGAGCAGACCGGCCAGAGGGTGGCCGACGGTGAAGACCTTCTCGCCCGAACGGCTTTTGGCGGAGCTGATCAGCGGGGGCGGCGTCCTGAACTCCTTGCTCGTGAAGCGTGTCCGGAGGCGCAGCACGGCGACGTCGAGGTCGGCGTCCTGGGCGACGAGGGTGGCCGGGATCTCCTGCCCGTCGGACGTGATCACGGTGTAGGAGCTGCCGGCCGACGTGACGTGATGGTTGGTCAGGACGAGTCCGTCGCTCGTGAAGATGATGCCGCTGCCGGAGCCGCCCTTGCCGCCGGAGGCCGACTCTTCCTTGGAGCTCTCGGTGTTCTTGCGGCTGAGCCAGGTGCGGCACTGCCCTTGGACCTTGGTCAGTTCGACCGCGTTGAGCTGCAGGGCGAGTCGGTCGCGGAACTTCGCGTAATCTTCGTCATCCGTGTTCAGGCTGGCCGCGAGATTGGCCCAGAAGTAGGCTTGGCCTGCGTCCTGAGGCACGCCCACGCCTTTTTCGTAGAGATGGGCCATGAGGTATTGGGCGCCGTAGACGTTGCCGATCGCGGCCGACTTCAGGAACTTCACGGCTTGGGGGACGTCCTTGGCCACTTCCTTGCCGTGGAGCAGCAGTTCGCCCGCCAGATACTTGCCGAAGGGGTTGCCCGCCTCGGCGGCGACGAGGTAGTGAGGCAGCGCTTTCGCCTGATCCACGGTCTCACCGAGGGTGCCGAAGCCGTAGGCCATGCCGAGGAGCAGGCGGCAGTCGATGTCGCCGGCCTGGGCCCCGTCCTGCAAGGCCTTGAGCGCGGCAGGGTTATCGCCGCTCTCGCGGAAAGCCTCATGGAGTTTGCGGTAGGCGTCGACGGCCCCGGCCTTGGTGGCGCGCTGCAAATGATAGATGGCTTCGGCGAGGCTGCGTTGCTGTCCGGCATTGCCCTTGAGGAAGATGTTGCCGAGCCATTCGAGACATTCGGGGTCTTCGTAGATCGCGCCACGACGAAGGGCGTCGACCGCCTTGTGTTCGTCCTTGGTCGTGCCCATGCCGAACATGTAGCAGCGGGCCACGAGGCCGAACGCCTTGGGATGGTGGTTTTCCTGGGCCTTGCGGACGAGCTCGAAGGCTTTCTGTTCGTTCTTCTTGGCGTATCGTCCGAGCATCAGGGGCCAGAAAAGTTCGCAGGCGGCGTCATGATTGCCCGCTTCGGCGGCTTGCGTGAGCAGTTCGATGCCTTTGTTAGGCTTAGGAGGCATGCCGATGCCGTTGAGCATGCGGTAACCGAGGGCGGCCATGCCTTCGGGGTGACGGGCGGCGGCGGCGTTTTCCAGAAGTTCGCGGACGCGCCCGTTCTCTTTGCCGGCGTTGGGGCCGGAGCTCAGTTGCTTCGCAAGCATCACTGCGCAGTCTTGGGACCCGAGTTGGAGCCCTTTTTCGAGGAGCGCGGTCCGAAGTTCGATGTTCTTCTCGAGGCCGGGCGCCCGGGAAAGTTCGATGCAGGCGGTCAGGTCCAGCTCGCCCAGCGGCAGACGCAGTTCGGCGACGGCCTGAGCAAGGTCCACGCGGGTGCCTAGGCCCCGCAGGTGGCAGACCGGCAGGAACTGCTGGGCAGGGAGGTGTCCCGCCTTGGCTGCTTTCTGCAACCAATAGAATCCTTTCTCCGCATCGACGGTCCTCGCCTTGGTCGCCACCAGCTTCTTGCCAAGATGGAACTGGGCGGCGACGTTGCCTTTGGCGGCGGAAAGCAGGAGCAGGCGGGAAGCCTCCGCCGGATCGGTGTTCTCGACCCGGAGAGCCAGCTCATACTGAGCCTTAGGATCCCCGGCGACGGCGGCGCGTTTGACCGAATCAGCCGGGCAGCCCAGCATGGCAAGGGCAAGGAGGAGGAGCGCGACTTGACGGAGACCGACCATACCTGACTTTTTTAGGGTAATCGGAGGCTTTGTCCAATTGTAACTTATTGTAGACAAATAGCCTCGGCAGGTGTCGTCCATAGGCCTCCGGCGGGCGAAGGCCCGGGCTCCCTTGCCGCCGATCCCGGCGCCCGTGGTTTTCAGCGCGTGTAGGGGATCGGCTGGACGCCTACCTCGCGGGCTTCCCGTAGGTTGATTTCCTGGTACTGAGGATTTTCCGGCGTCCCTAGCTTGTCGTGTATCTTGTTGATGGCGACGGGGCCCTTCACAGTCGCGTGCTCGACGGCTTGGGCCAGGCTGGCCGTGCCGATCATGGTGGTCTCGATGCCAAAGAGGAATTCGCTGTCGTCATCTTTGCTCACCGCGACGTAGGCATGGCCTGGCGTCAGGACGATGCTGACGTTGAGGCCTATCTTGCGCAGCAACGAGGCGAGCACGACGCTTCCATCGATGCAGTTGGCCTGGGCGGCCGTCATCGTCTCGTCGATGAAGCGGACGTGCTGATAGGCGTTGTTCCCTGAAGCCGTGCTCGTGGCGATGTTCGAGTAGCTGATCCGTCGGCGTTGGAGCGCGGTCCAGATCGCGTTGACCTGGCGATAGACTCCTTCTTCGCCATTCTGGTAACCGCTGAAGGCGTTGCACAGTCCGGTATTGAGCGCTTCCTTGAGCAGGCCGTCGATCAAAGGATGGTTCTCGTTGACGTAACCGGCGAAGCTGTAGGTGCTGGCGAATGGCTTGGCCTTGATCTTGCCCTGTTTGCTCAGGTATAGGTTCGCCGTGCTGGTCTGGCAGTCATTGACCTGATGCGCGATCCAGGTTTCCGAACTCGAGCGTGGTTGCTCATCGCCTCGTTGGACGGTGTACGTGACGTTAAACGGGACGCTCTGCTTCAGGCGGCTCAACGCCTCATAGTCGAAGAGGGTGTGCGGACCTGCTTCGACGAAACTGTCATCCGTCTCGGCGGTGAACTCGAAGCTGCTAGGCTTGATGAAGCGATCTCCGCTGACGGTGACACGGAAGCGGTCGCCTTTGCGCACGCCCGACAGCGCCACCCCTAGCTGGGGCGACCCTTCGTAGTAAAAGGGCGCCGCATCCTTGGGGGCGTCTTCGTCCTCTGATTCGTCAGGCATGAAGCCGGCATAAGCCAGGGCGCTGGAGGCGAACAGGTCCTTGCCGTCGTAGCCGAAGCCGGTGAAACCGTAATTGCGTACGGGACTCGGCGCCTTGGCCTCGGTCCGCATGGGCAGAGGTGCCGGCTTGGCCTTTGGCTGTGCGCGCACGACAGGGGCGGTCTGCGGTGGCGTCTGACTTACGGTGGGTTGGGTCGGCGGGCGTGGTTCCATCCGGCGGGCGTAATGCGCGCTCCGGGAGCTGAACAAGATGAGCAGGGCAAGGATGACGATGCCGATGACCGCCCCGATCCGGTCCCAGGATGCGCCGTTTTCTGCGACCACCGGCGTCGCCTCGTCTTCCGTCTCTTCGTCGGTGACGGGCGTCTCTTCCGCCGCCGGCTTCTTCTTGCGCCGGGCAGGTTTGCGCCCCTGTGCTTGGGTTCTGCGTGGGGGTGGCGTGGCGTCCAGGTAAGCGAAGGCGAGCTGCCACTCAGGCCAGCCTTTGGCCCATAGGTGATCTTCTGGTCTGAGCAGGCCTTCCGAGCGCATCGTATGCAAGGTCTCGAGGTCGTGTTCCCCGATGATCTTGCCGCTCCGGCTCAGCTGGTAGCTTTCGGCCATCGCGACTTCTTATCGCCGCCATCTAATAACTGTAAATAGGATTCTCCAGACTCGGGCTTCCCCGGCCGAAGGGCGACGAGGTCGTGCCGAGGGCATGACAATAAGTCAGCGTTCTGGGCGTTGGGCGAGGAGCTGCGCGGCGAGCCGTCGGGCGGCCGCCGTATCTCCCTCGTTCAGGCGGAGTTTGCCGAGTTCCTCCGCGGCCCGCGAGGAGAGCCCTGCCGGCGAGGGGCGGCCATGCAAGGCGATGGTGAAATAAGCGGCCGCCCTGATCGGATCGGTGGGTATGGCCGGGTACTCGATCTCTTGGCGCTTTGGCTCGAAACTGCTCAGCGCACCCTTGGCGGACAAGACTCCCAGGTAAAAGGCGGCGCCGTCATCGTGATCATGATCGAAGGCAGCTCGCAAATAGCCGGCGGCTTTGGCTCGGTTTCGGCGGACGACAAAGGGGTCAGGTTTCAGGCGGCGCTGGATGACGACGGCTTGGGTGTCATCCCGGATGACCTTGCGAAGCCAGCCTCGGTCCGGACCTTGGTAGGGAGTGAAAAGCTCGTCGGTCGGTTCCGTCTGGTCGTAGTGTCCGCGGAAAAGTATTTCCGCGAAGGCTAGGACCGCTTCGGGCACGCCGGCATCCGCCGAAGCCTCCAGCAGGGCAAACGATTCCGCCGTGAGCTCGGTGTCCCGCGGCGTCCGATAGCCTCCTTCGGCCGGCCAAGGGTCTTGTTGGGATTGAAGATGCCGGGACAGATGGAACCAGGCGTATGGATTGCCTAACCGAGCATGCCGCCGAAGCAGGGATTCGTCGTCGGTATGGCCAGAGGCGGTGAGGCTCTGGCGGAAAGCCAGCTCGCTGGCTTCCCGGTAGATGTCCGCCTCGCTGAGCTCCGGCACGAGCTGCGAAGAGAACGCCTTCGGGTAATGTCCCGATCTCAGTCCCAGCGAAAGCAATGCGCAGGCCGTGGGCTCTCCGGCATCGGCGAAATTCCTCAGGTCGATCACATTCGCCGGGATTTCTTCCTTGCGACGGAATAGCTCGATCCCGCGTGGCGAGGCCGCGTCCACGGTCATGCGATGGTTTACCCGGGCCTTGATCAGCTCGCGCTTGATCTGCACGTAGTCCGCGTCGAAGTGTTTTTCGGCAGCATAAAGGTCGTGGGCCGCGGCTAGTGCGTCGAGCCGCTCCTGCGGCCGTCGTGATCTCGCCATCGCTTCGGCCCGGCTCCTCCAGATCTGGCGGAGCTGCCGCGACTCGGTCGCCAGGAAGACTTTCGCCAGGGCGAGGCATTGGCGGAAGTCGCGATCAGAAGGTTCGGCGAGGCCTCGGTCGGCGAATGCGTTCGAGCGGCCGAGGAGCTGGCCGATGAGGTAAGGGTGTTCGCCTCCGAACTTGCTCGTCAGGATCTCGGCTTGCCGGTCCCAGAGCCTCATGACTTCGGCGGGCTTGGCCGACCAGGCGACTTTCTGCAATTCGAGCCGGACCAGTTCCGTGAAGTATTCGGGCAGGACGACATCGGCGGGCAGGGGTTCGAACTCGCGCATGGCTCTGACGCCGGCGGCAAGCGCCGCATCATGCTGCGAGCAGGCTGCGCCCCAATGCTTGGAGGTCGCGGCAAGGTCCGCCATGGCGAGGCGGGTCCCGGCGGCATGCCAGCCTGAGCGCAGCGGGCCTGCTTCCTGCGCGGCCAGATTTTCACGGCAGAGCTTTTCCGCTTCGGCGACCAATCCGTGTCGGCAGGAGTTCCAGGCGACCTGTAGTTTGGCGCGCCATTCCTGCCTCGCCAATTCGGCTGCCGGAGAGGTCGTGACCGCCTTCACGTGCCCGAGGAGGGCGGCCTGCGCATGACGGGAGCTGCCCGCCTGTTCGTCGGCCGGCAGGCCGAGCCCGAGGAGATGACAGGATCCGATGAAATAACATGCGGACGGGTCACCCTCGTCCGCCGCCTGGTTGAGCCAGCCGATTCCAGCCGTCTCGTCCTTAGGGGTTCCGATGCCCCATAGCTGCCTCAGCCCCAGGCTGAGTCTGGCCCGCGTGTCTCCGCCGCGCGCCGCCTCGGAGAGCTTGCCGATGTCCGTCGGGTCGCGGAGCGTGGACAGGGTCGTCCGTGCTGCTTGCTCCAATGTCATCGCCGCGGTCGGGTCGGCGGCGGCTTTGAGCACGCCTGATGTCGCGAGGATCAACAGGCCGGCTCGGGTGAACCGCTGAAGCATCGGCAGGAAGGGCTTCATGGCGATGACCTGCGGCGCGGGCTAACTCCTTGGCCGTCGCGGGGCGGGTGGCTTGTTTCCTGAAGACTCACTTCGCAAGCGAGGCGAACAAGGCGCGCAGCTGTTCGTAAGAATCTTCCGCGGGCGGGGCGCCGACGTAGTCCTGTTCGATGATTTGACCGCTCGCGGCATAGGTCCGGTCGCCGTCCTGAGCCGTGAACTTCCAGACGCCGCCTCCCACCTGGTGGAGCGAGCCGTCAAGGAGTCCGCGGCGGAAGACGGCTTCGAGTCCGTTCCAGAAGGCCTTCGCCGCCGTCGGTGAGATCGGGTTCGTCCCGTCGGGGGCGCGTCGGTAGCCGCCTTCCTGCCGGCGATCGAGGGTGAGCCCGGCCAGGTCGGCCGTCAGCGTGACGGTGGAATCGTCGGAGCCATGGACGATCAGGACGGCGGTCCGGGGCGCGGGGGAGGGCATGCTGGTTCTTAAACTTTAATACAACGCATCGGCAAACGCTTTCGCACCCTCAGGGCTTTACTTGGACGGAGGGTGGCGTAACTTCGGCCGATCCCCATGGAGCGAACCTCGCGCCAGCAGCGTAATCATGATTACTGGGAGCAGGCGCAGAACCTGACCCCGATGGACATCGCCGCGCGCGCGGAGATGCTCGCCGCGCAGGACAAGTCCCGGGAGGCCTATGCCGAATTCGAGCGAAGCCTGACCGAGGTGGCGGCCCGTTACGGCAACCCCAGCCCGCAGCTGGAGCTGACCCGTCGTCGTTTCATCGCCTTCTGCTGGACGCAGAAGGACTACGAACGCATCCATGCCTTGGCGCTGGCCAACCTGCGCTGCAAGGAAGCCCGGGGTGCTCAGCTCGACCCTTCGGTCCAGCCGCGCCTGGGCGACCTGGCCGGAGCCTGCTATTTCCTCGGCCGTCATCATGAAGCCGAAAATTACGCCCGGCAGATGCTCGCCATCGCGCTGATGCAGCCGAATCCATGGAAGCATTACGGCGACCACGCCCTCAACTATGTCGCCACGTTTGCGGCGGCGCGGGGCGATCATCGGCAGGCCATCGACTACCTTAAGCAGGCCTTGGCCTGGGCGGCTAAGGATCCTTTCTCCGGCCTGACCGACATCGAGCGTTATGCGGACAAGCTCGCCTCATCTTACGAGGCCACCGGGCGTCATAAGGACGCCAGCGACGTGCTGACCAAATATCAGCCCCGCAAGGAGACCTTCCCCCAGCGCAACCTGGTGACGGTCTTCCGCTTCTTCTGGCGGCTGTTCAACCTCGGGTTCAAGTTCCGGAAACCCGAGGATCAGGTCATGGATGCGAACATCGCCTACATGGCCCAGGCGCTCCCCAAGGTCGGACTGCGCGGTGACAACCGGGAGATCTACTTCCTGCATGAGATGATGAAGGCAAGGCTCCTCAAGTTCCGCGGGAAGAAGGACGAAGCCAAGGAAGCCTACGCGAAGATCTACGACGTCTTCCTCAACCAATATCCAGTTCCGGACGGCATGCTGAGCTGGACCCTGTCCGACCTGGCCGAACTCTGGAAGACCACCGAGCGTTGCATCGAGGAGGAGCGCTTCCTGCGCCTGGCCATCGGCTGTCTCGATGAGGCGGGCCTCACCACGGGGCCGGACTACGCGCTCCTGCTGCAAAGGCTGGGGCAGTGGCAGGCCGCGATGCGCATGTACCAGGAGGCCATCGACACTTACCGGCGGGCCCTGGCGGCGCTGGACCAAGCCACCGAACTCCGCCTGCAGGCCCGCTTGCATTTTGACATCGGCGTCTGCGAGGCGGCCATCATCAGGTTCGCCCGTCTCGAAGAGCTCCAGAAGCTCTGGAGGGCCACCCCGGCGGGCCGGACGCCCAGCCGAGAAGTCGAGCCATTCCTCCGGATGCAGGCGTTGTTCCAGGACATCTACCGCCGCTATGTGCACGCCTTCGGACCCCGGCACGCCTCTACCTTGCAAGTGAAGGAGTTCATCGACAAATCCCTTTCCTGAAACTCATGGCAACGTCCATCGAAGAAATCGTCTCATTCCTCAACGAGGAGGGCCTGCGCTTCTCCCACGCCGAGGGCAATCACTACCTGCGCACCGGTTTCACGACGAAGAAATACGTCGACGCCGACGGCGCCAAGCTCGTCCACCTGGTGGTCGCCGTGGAAGAGCAGGGCAGCTTCATCAAGATCGCGGCGCCCGCCGCCTACCGCTTCCACCACGACGGCACGTCCTTCCACAAGCTGGCGCTCTTCCAGACCCTGCTGCAGATCTGCCACATGACTAAGATGGTGCAGTTCGAATACGATCCGGACGACGGCGAGATCCAGGCGATCGTGGAATTCGCCCTGGAGGACGCCGATCTCTCGCGTAAGCAGCTCATGCGTTCCATCTATGCGCTCACGGACGCGCTGGATGAATATCACACCGCCATCCATGATGCCATCACCGGCGGCATCCCGTTGGAGAAGCCCAGCGAACTCCGCCAGAACTACGAACGTTTCCTGAAGGAACGCCGCGCCGAACGGCTCCGCCAGCTCAACCCCGAATCGTCGCCCGAGGACGGCGAGGCCAACCCGCCGCTCTGACCTGCCCTGCCATGGCCACCACCCTGACCAAGATCACCGAATTCCTCGACCACGAGGGGCTTGATTACCTGCACAAGGAGGGGAAGCAGCACGTGCGGCTTCGCCTGCCCACCCGCAAGTACGCCCAGCCCGGCGGGAAGGCCCATCAGCTCGAACTCGTCATCGCGCTGGAGGAAGAAGGCTGCTACGTGAAGGTCATCGCGCCGCAGGTCTATCATTTCCCGGCGAGCGCGGGCTCTTTCCAGAAGCTGGCGCTGATGCAATCGCTCCTCCAGATCAGCCTGATGTCCAAGATGGTCCAGTTCGAGTATGACGCGGACGACGGAGAAGTCCGCGCGATCGTCGAATTCCCCCTGGAGGACGCCCAGCTCACGTCCCGCCAGCTCATGCGCTGCGTCCATGGCCTGGTGAAGGTCATGGATCGTCACCACGCGACCATCCAGGACGCCATCAAGCACGGACTGGTCCCCGAAAGCCCGGCGGCTTTGCAGAAGGCTTACGAGAAGTACCTCGAAGAACGTCGGGCGAAGCGGAAGCGCGACCTCTGGGGCGACGGCAGCGAAGGGGCTTGACCCGAATCGTCGGGCGGAGGCTTGCGGGATCGTATAAATCTTATAGACCGACGGCATGCTGTACAAACTGTCGCGTCAGGAGCTGGTCAGGCTGGCCTGGGGGCATCGCGGCGACCCCGCGGGCTTCGATCCAAAGCCGCTTTACGCCGAGATCAGGGCCTGCGCAGGGGCCGAGGGCCGTCATCTGTCGAGGGCTCTGCCTAAGCTGTGGCAGAACCTGGACCGTCCGGGCTTCGACGGAATGCAGTTCGCCACGGCGACGCGGCTGACTTCGGAGGCCTTCGAGGCGCTCATGGGGGTCCTTTCCAAGGGGCGCGCAAGATCCCTTTTGGACTACCGTTTTCCAGCCAGCCCGGCCGCGATGCTGTTGATCGCGTTAGCCGTGGGCCGATTCTCCCTGAAGTATCATGGCGGCAGCCTGGCCGCGAAGCCCGAGGGGTTCTGGTATCCGCCGCACATCAGCCTCGCCTTCGCCAGGGTCTGGCCGAACCACCTCGGCCTGGAACTCTATGAAGGGCTGGTGGACTCCCTCATGAATGTCCCCTCGCGCGGCATCCTCGATCTCACCAGCCTGACGGTCGGGAGGGTCGAGCCTTTTGCCTTCACGATCGATGATGAGCCTCAGGCCGCGTACGGACACGAAGGTGAAAGGCCCCCGCGTCCGAGGCTCGATGGAGCCGAAGATTGGTTGCGTGAAGTCCGCGCGTCGCTTCATGGCGCGGGGCAGGTCGCCGTACCGCCGGTTTGCGGTGATCCTTCCGATGAAGAATTGCTTGCCGCGAGCACCGTGCTCGGCGAGGTGACCGGCTGGGACGGCTCCGCGGATTCCCGTCCGCATCAGCGGCAAGCCGCCTTGCTGCCGGCGAAGGATTTCCTCCGGGCAGCCGGAGCCGCCATGATCGTGGCGGCTTACCTGCGTGCGGAGCGGAGTCCCATCCCCAATCATAATTGGAGCCGCGCCAAGCTGGTCATGGCCATCGCCTCGGTCTGGCCGGAGTCGCTCGATATCGGCGCTTTCGATCGTTTCTTGGAGATCGTCTACGGGTCGACCGACCATATGGAGCAGAACATCGTCGGCCTGATCGGCTGAGTCGCCATGGACGAAGTCATCCAGCCCATGCGAATCAATGGCATCAACCCGATCGGAAAGCCCTGCCCGATGGGAGAACTTGCCCAGCTTTTCCTCTATCGCGGCAAGGATGGAAAGGCTGCTTGTGCGAAGTGTGACAAGCCGGTCCATAATCTCCATGGCAAGACCGCCGATGAGGTGGCGGAATTCGTCAGGACTCATCCGGGTGCCTGCGTCCAACTGACCAAGCCAGGCAGACTCAAGCCCCCGAGGACTTAGAAGTCTTCCTCGTCGATCTTGGTGGTGCTGCCGCTGTAGCCGCCGCGGGTCACCCGCGTGAAAAACGTGACGCTCAGCCTCTGGTTCGCGCCGATGTAGACGGCTTCCTTGTCCGCATGGAAAGTCGAGCTCGATCCGAAGTAGTGGGTCGTGCCTCTCCATTCGGATCCCGGGCCGGTGACATACTTGATCAGGTAGCTGTCCGGGTGCACGCCGAGCTCGTAGCTTTCGCCGGCCCGGAGGTAGATGGTCGCCCTGAGGTTGCGGTTTGAGTCGTAGACTTTGACGTAAGCCGGCTTGCTCATGTTGTTGGTCATTTTCAGCGCCGCGCTGGCCCCGACGACTCCGCCGCTCTGCAGCTGACCATAAGGTTCGGCGACGGTCGGGATCGACGGACGGGCGGGAGTCTCGTAGCGGGGGGCCGGCGCGACATACCCCGTGGAAGGCTGGCTGACCTTCGGGGCTGATGAGTGCTTGTCGTTACACTTGCTGATCAGCCCGATGACCACGGCCACGCCGATGATCGCGAGACATCCGCAGCCTTGGTCTTGTGAGCTCATGGGAAGCAGGCTCGGGAGGACGACCATCACGGTCAAATGCTTTGAAGGATGCCACAATAGGCAGGGCGGGGGCTCGAGCAGGCGTTTCCGGAGCGCATAGGCGCGGGTCTTGCCAGGCCCGGGCTAGGCATCCGGGTGACAGCCCGTTCGTATCTTCGTAAGGCCTTGAAGGACAAGTTTCTAGGGGATTCTACAGGCTAACGCTCAAGAAGTCTATTTGTCTCATAAGTATAGGTTTATTCTTCTGGAAATAATCGAGGAATCCTTCAATTCTTCGCCATGCCCCTACGTTTCGAGCTTTCGCAGCCCAAGATCGCCCAGACCTTGGACTGGTACTGGCAATTTGGCGTCCGCCGCATCAAGGACCATCCGGACCACGTCCTGGCCCGCGGAAGCTGGCTGGATTCGCTCTACGCCATCGCCAA
>JACCED011165005.1_pt1 | contig 20369 bp, 11 predicted proteins | sample 7455021 | NCBI WGS metagenome assembly JACCED01 (sample SAMN15323456, study PRJNA562643) | freshwater metagenome | isolation source: river surface water | place: USA:Blue River Watershed | collected 2017-08-19
AATGCTCTAACTGATGCATAAAGTGCTCCGCAATAAGCGATGTTAAGAACAATCACTCCACCAATGCCTGTTGCAAGTTTTAATGGTTGGTTGGCAAGTGAAGTAAACCTTGGAACTACTTGGTTCAAAATTGGCTTCACTCTGTCGCCAATGAATTGGCGAATATTTGGAATCGACATCAAGAAGGTAATTGCAATTGCCAGTACCACAACACCCACAATCACAGTGCGTGATGGGCGGAAAGCAAGGTCACTGGATGTCCCGGCAATAATTGCCATTGTTAGTAAAAGTGCAATGTGACTGATAAAGGCCATAACTTGAATAACTGCGATGCTCGCACCAGCCATGGCTGAATTGATTCTTTGTTTGGTTAAGTAACGAACATTAATTGCTACAGATCCAAGGGTTGGTGGCGCAACTAGAGTCGCAAAAGAAGCAGCCCACTGGGCTTGAAATGTTTTCCAAACATTCAATCGCTCTGGGATTACGCCGATCATATTTGCTGTGGCACATATATAAGTAAGTAGCGAAAATGCCATAGCAACGCCAACCCAGAGAAGGTCAGCGCTTTTGGCTAGGTCTATTAAATTCACCTTAGTTAACTGGCCAAGCAGTAAATATGCTGCAAGAGTTCCAGCTGCGATAGTTAATAAAGTACGAGGCTTAACTCTTTCAATATCTACTTCTTGGTTTGGTGCACCTTCTGGTAAAAGTTCAACTAATTGATTGCGCAGCTGTGAAAGTAGCTGTTTATTTTCTTTGAGTAATTCTCTAGTCGGATTAGAAAATGCCACTAATTGCAGGGCAGGCAATGCCTTAGTGATAGTTGCATCACCTAGCAGGTAACGAGCGGCATTAATGGCACGTTCAGTTGAGCTGCGTAGCGAAAGGGTCACTAGCGCTTCGGCAAGGTCAATTCGAAGTAATACATCGCTTGCTGCTATCGCACCATCTTCAAGATTTGAAAGGTAAATTTGACCATCTGCGCCAAGTACAAAACTTTCTGCGGTGAGCGCGCGATGGGCGATTTTCGCAGCATGAAGATCACGAACTATTTCCCAAGCACCAGCTAATTCAGCATCAGCAAGTTTGTGGTCGATTTCAGAAAATCTTCGACCCGGCAAGTGGTCAAATGCTAGAACTGCAGCATCTGGACCAACCTCAGCTGCTGAAAGTAAGTGAGGTGTGCGAATACCAGCTGATGACATTGCCCAACTATTTAACGCAATGCGTTCTAAGCGACGGCGCATAGAAGTTCCACTACCGCCTGAATCATCGCGCAAACGAATTGAGCGATAAATAGCGTGCGCAAGCCCAGCACCTTCTAAGTCGCGGTCCAGCACAACTAGGTCTAAGCGCTGTCCATCAAGTGTGCTGGCATCGTAACTTCGGCCCGCTTCAAGAACTTCTGCTGCGCGAAGTAACGAAAGTGGAAGGCCAACACCAGCCAACGTGTCAGCAATTTTTTCACCAGAAGGACGAGTGGTATCAGTACCGAGTAAGTATCGAATTAATAAACCAACTGCCCAACCAGCAAGGATAGAAACAATTAATCCAGTTGTTGTAATACCACCACTGATGATGTCAGAAAGTGCAATCGAGCCAATAACAACACCTGAAATAAAGTTCCAGCGATGTCTAGACATAGTTCTGGCAACTGTGATTAGTGCAGCCAAACCACCGAGCAAAATATTTAATGGAACTGCAACATTAGGATCTGTTGTTCCAGCAAATGCCAACAAAATTTTTGTTGAATCAAGTTTTACCAATGTCCAAGTGGCAACGGTCAGAATCATTGCGGTAATTAATAAACCGGCAAATGCTTCAAGCAGTTGCCTTGCTCGACGCCTAATAAGTAAGTCAACGGCTGTTGCTGCAGGAAAAACTAAAGCGCCAAAACCTGAAACAAAACTTGCCAGAAGCAAAATTATGTTTGGCAATCGATTAGCCCCAGTAGATATGTCTTGGCCAATACCGGTTGCGGTTCCTTGGGCTAAGTAGGAAAGTAATCCAGCTACCAGGATTGAAATGATGGCTATGCCAAAGCGAGCCAAGTCACCAGGGCGGCGAAGCCGGCGCTCTAGAACGGCATCTTCGATCACCAGCGTTGAACTGTATGAACTCAAAGTGCACTGCCTATTGGGGACTTGCTGCAGATTCACCACAGCGGGGCTAATTTTCTAGTTTCCCTATTATCTCGAAGTTTTTAAGTGTCGATCGGCTCGTAGATTTGTCATGCCCTCATGGTGGAATAGTCCTAATGACCCGCCTAATTCTTGATTCCACGCCGCCGCTCAGTGCGAGCCAGGTTGCATTGGATCAAGACCAGCAAAAGATTGTTAACCATCGCCAAGGTGCGCTTCGCGTTTTAGCTGGCCCAGGCACAGGCAAAACCACAACCTTGGTTGAAGCCATGGCAGCAAGACTAACGGGCCCTGATGCGCTAACACCAGATCAAGTTCTTGGTTTAACTTTCGGCAGACGCGCCGCACTTGATTGGCGTGACCGCGTCACAGCCAAAGTTGGTGGCGGGCAAGTTCCAGCAATAAGTACTTTCCACTCATTTTGTTACGCGCTAGTAAGACAATTTCAATCTAGTGAAGATTATCTTTCACCTTTTAGATTGCTCTCGGGTCCTGAACAAGAAGCACGTTCGCGCCAATTATTTAGTAATTCAATCGCTGATGGAAATCTAACTTGGCCTCAAGAACTAATGCCAGCTGTTGGCACCAGGGGTTTGGCTGAAGAAGTTCGAGCAGTAATGTCGCGCACTCGCTCGCACATGATGGAGCCAAGTGATTTAGTAAAACTTGGCAAGCAATCCAATAAAGAAACCTGGCAAGCCATCGGGAAATTCATGGACGAATATTTAGACGTCCTTGATTCCGAAGGCGTACTTGACTACAGCGAATTAATTTATCGCGCAGTACTTCTTAGCCATAAACCAGAAGTTCAAAAATTCTTACACACCCGATTCAAAGCAATCTTTGTTGATGAGTACCAAGACACTGATCCTGGGCAAGTTTCGTTACTTAAAGCAATGGTCGGGCCCGAAACTTCTCTTGTCGTAGTTGGTGATGTTGACCAGGCTATTTATGGTTTCCGCGGCGCTGATGAAGCTGGCATTAGAAATTTCAAAACAGAATTCAGCCCACTATTTAATGGAAAATTTGAAGACGTAGTTCTTACAAACTGTCGCAGATTTGGTAGCACTATTCGAAGCGCTGCATCGATTGTGATTGGTGATCGAATTCCAGTTGGATTTGAGCGCTCAGATATTTTGGCTCATCGCAATCCAAATGTTGACCAAAATTTGCAAGACGAACTATTAATCCGCACATTCGATTCAACTGGCGCAGAAGCGGCAAATATCGCAGATCAAATTGCCAGAAGCCATGCCCATGATGGATTTGCTTGGTCTGATATCGCAGTAATTGTTCGGTCGGCAAAGGTTTCTTTACCAACAATTCATCGCGCATTAGTTAGTGCTGGAATCCCAGTCACTGTTGCATCTGATGAATTACCACTTCACCTAGATCCCGCAGTAACGCCACTTCTTGATGTACTTAAAGCAATTGATAATCCAAGGGCAATCACTGCTGAACTTGCAAATGATTTATTGACTGGACCGCTTGCAAATGTAGATCAAGTTGACCTTAGAAAGTTGGCTGCAGCACTTCGCAGAGAGCTACGAAAGGCAAATGAAACTGTTTGGCCATCAAGTCAGTTGATTGCAAGGGCAGTTGCAACACCTGGAACAATCGCCCATGTTGAAAATACCGAATTAAGCCAGGTAGTTGGGGCAGTTTCTGAACTTGGCAATTTAATCGAAACGGCAAGAAGCAAGATGAAAAAGGGTGCAACCCCGCATGAACTTCTTGATTTTGTTTGGCAGCAATCCAAATGGAAAGACCGATTAGAACAAAAGGCACTTTCGTTTGAATTTAGTTCTCATGCTGCCAATCGAGATCTTGATGCAATCTGTGCTTTGTTTGATTTGGCTAATCGCTTTGTGGCACGAGGTGGCGGTAAAGACTTAACTATTTTCTTAAATGAAATTGAATCGCAAGTTATTCCAGCTGAATCACTTGCCGAAAATGACACCAGAAGTGATTCAGTCAGATTACTAACTGCCCATCGCGCCAAAGGATTGCAATGGCCGATGGTTGTTGTTGCTGGCGTGCAAGAAGATCTTTGGCCAGATTTACGATCAAGACAAACAATATTGCAGGCTGATCGAATTGGCGCCAATGAAGTTTTAATGCCACCAACATTTTCTGAAACCATGGCAAGTGAACGCCGATTGTTTTATGTTGCGATGACCCGGGCAATGCAAAAATTAATCGTTACCGCAGTTGACACGACGCTTAATGACGAAAATGGCACAGCCCCTTCACGGTTTTTACTTGAACTAAAAGATAAATCAGCAGTTATTGATTGGCATCACATCGGTGGCCGGCCAAAACGCCCGTTAAGCGCCGAAGGGATCATCGCTAATTTGCGACAAGTTTTACTAAGTGATGACTCATCCCCAGCATTGAAACAGGCAGCCGCTTTCAGGTTGGCCGAACTTTCTAAGCGAAATATCAGTTCGCTAAAACATGCCAATCCAAAAAACTGGTGGGGGATTAATGAAATTACCCAAAATAAAATTCCAGATTATTTAAGCCTTTCACCTTCAACAATTGGGGACATTGAAAAGTGTTCACTTCGCTACTTTTTAGAACGCCAAGCCGGAGCGGTTTCAGATAGCGCAGCCAATTTAGTTTTTGGAAACATCCTGCACTTAATTGCTGAAGGCTTAGCCAATGGGCAAATTGAATCTGACATCGAGGCCATTGATAAAAGAATAGATCACATTTGGCCAGATGATGCCTATGGCGCCAAGTGGGAATCAGAAGGCGAACGGCGCGAGGCACACATCGCATCAGTTCGACTACTTAATTGGTTCACTGAACATAGCGATGTGAAGACGTTGACCGAAGTTACATTGAATACAAAAACAAAAGTTGTTGATCCTGATGGAAACGAATTCACAGTCAGTATCAATGGCAAAGCCGATCGAATTGAATTCGAACTCGATGGAATCACTATCTATGACTTCAAAACATCAAAATCTGTTGTTTCTAAAAAAGAACTAGTTGCAAATGTTCAGTTAGCTCTTTATTCATACCTACTTGAAAAGGGAAAATTCAATGATGGCAATCAAGAGCGTTCATTAGAAGAAGGGCAGAAAGTTAGCGGGGCAGCGCTAGTTCAACTGCGTGCTGGCCATGAAGAAATGCCAACTATTCAAGAACTTAAAGCTGGCGCCCATGATGAAAATTCTGAAGTGCCGCTAGTTGATCGCATTAATTATGCAGCACTTCGCATTGTTGGAAATCAATTTGAAGCTACTTATGAAGAAAATAATTGCCGTACCTGCAAAGTGAAGATTCTGTGCCCGATCCAGCCTGAAGGCAGGAAGGTGCAGTTATGACTTTGAATCAGGACCAACTTCGCAAAGCCTTAATTTCAGTTATTGGAATGACGCCATCAGCTGAGCAGCTTGGGGCTATTGAAGCGCCACTTGAACCAGGTTTAATTGTTGCTGGCGCAGGTACTGGCAAGACAACAGTTATGGCAGCGCGCATTGCTTGGCTTGTAATGACTAGCCAGATCACACCTGATCGGATTTTAGGATTAACTTTCACAACCAAAGCAACTAATGAACTTCAAAACCGGGTTCGAAAGTTCTTGCCAGGGGCAATTAAATTTGCGGTTGAATCTGGCGCAAGTGAAGTTGATGAACTTGGTGAACCAACGATTCTTACTTACAACTCATTTGGTTCAAGACTTTTGAAAGAGCACGCACTACGTCTTGGACTTGAACCAGATGCCAGGGTTGTTGTTGATGCAACTCGCTACCAATTAGCTATGCGAGTTGTGGCAAATACTTCAATTGATCTTTCTGCATTTGGTTACAGCGCCGTTAATGCAACAAAGGATTTACTTAAATTAGATGAGCGCCTAGCAAGTTACTTAATTAATCCCGATGACTTAATTGAATATGATCAACGCACCGTTGATCAGTTAAGAACAATTGAAAAACGTCAAAAACTTGTTGAAGAAATGGAAGTCACTTCACAAACAAGGCAGGCACTTGCCAAATTAGTTAAAGATTTCAGGCAAGCAAAAATTGATGCTGACATTTATGACTATTCAGATCAAATTCGATTGGCTGCTCAGGCTGCAAGTAATTCTGTTGCAATGCAGGAAATGCTTAGATCACAATTTGGTGTTGTCCTGCTTGATGAATACCAAGACACCAGCATTGGTCAAAAAGTTTTGTTGCAAGCCCTTTTCAGTTCAGGCCATCCAGTTACTGCAGTGGGTGACCCATGCCAGGCGATTTATGGCTGGCGCGGAGCTGAAATCACCAACATGGATTTATTCCCTAAAGACTTTCCAATTAGCGAAACCAAGACTGCAAATATTTTCAATCTGACTGGTAATCGCAGGTCCGGAGAAAATATTTTGACTGCGGCTAATTTGTTAAGCGCAGAACTTAGAGAAATTCACCCGATTATTTCGCCACTTAGTGCTGCAAATGCTGAACTTCCTGCAGGAACGATTCAAGTTGGATTGCACAAAACATTTGCTGATGAAGTGACCTGGGTTGCTGATCAGATTGCAGCACTTGATCTAAAAGATAAGTGGGGACAGGTTGCCGTATTAATCCGCAATAAAAAGAACATTGGGGATTTTGTTGAGGCACTTGAAGAGCGTGACGTTCCAGTTCAGGTAGCCGATGCTGGCGATTTAGTTGATTTACCTGAAGTTCGAGACTTAATTAGTTATTTAGAACTAATTGCAGATCCAACTGCCAACACAGCATTAGTTCGTATTTTGACCAGTCCAAGATTTGCCATCGGGGCTCGTGATTTGGCTTTGCTTGGCCGCGCAGCAAATGACTTAGTCATGCAAGAAAAGAACCAGCCATTTAATGAACGCTTTGAATCGGTAACTGCTCAAGTTGATCGGGTTGAACGTGCTTGCCTGCTTGATGCCCTTGAACTTGTAGCAAGCAGTGAAGTTACATATTCAACTGAAGCAAGACAGCGGAGCAGTGAACTTGCTCTTGAGCTTCGTGAATTACGTAAACACGCAAGTGAACCAGTTCCTGAATTAATTAACCGTTTAGTTCGAGTTACCGGTCTTGGCGTTCAGACATTAATTAATCATCAGGGTCATCACACAACTGGGTTTGATCGTATTGCTGCACTTCTGGATCTAGCTGGTTCATTTGTGAGTATTGATGGCGAGATGTCGCTTAGAGCGTTTGTGGCATTCTTAAAAGATGCTGAGCGATTTGATCAACAGGCGACTGCAGACATCTCAACAGTTGAAAATGCGGTAACCGTGATGACAATCCATAAGTCAAAAGGCTTGGAATTCCCAATTGTTGTTTTGCCTATGGTCACAAACGAAGTTTTCCCAACCTCTGTTCCACTTAAGCACTGGCCAAAGTCTCCAATTGAAATTCCACTTGAACTAAAACCAAGCAATTTGTATTCGAAAGCACCAAAGTTCCCACTTGAGAATAATCCACGTGGAACTGACTATGAAAAATTCACTAAAGGTGCAGCCGTTGATCGCACAATAGACGAACGGCGCTTGGCTTATGTTGCAGTTACCCGTGCAGCCAAAACACTAATTGCTAGTAGTTCATGGTGGGGCCCAACTCAGAAGAAATCGCGCGGTCCAAGTGATTTCTTGGTTGAACTACATAAACATGCGACTCAAGATGGACCTTGGGAATTACAACCGGATGAAGAGGCAACAAATCCAGTATTTGAAACTAATCAAGGTGTTGTTTGGCCACAGGATTCTGGAAGTGCGATCAGACCAAAACTTCTTCAAGCAAAACAATTAGTTGAATCCGTTAAGTCAGATGCACTAAGCGGATTATCAGAAAGCGAAATTGAATTAATTGCGCAATGGGACGCGGACCTTGCGGCCATTAATGCTGACTTTGAATTAAGCCAGCAAACAGATCGAGTGGTTAAATTGCCAAGCAATTTATCGGCAAGCCAAATTATGGATTTAAAGAAAGATGAAACGGCTTTCCTAAAAACTTTGGTTCGACCAATGCCAAGGCAGCCATCCCCGGCTGCAACAAGAGGTACCAACTTCCATGCGTGGGTAGAAGAATTCTTCAAAAAGCGTGCGCTATTTGATCCAGAATCACTTCCAGGTGCAGGTGATTCTGAAATTTACACAGATGTAGTACTTGAACAACTTAAGTCAAAATTCAAGAGTGGCATTTTTGCAGATCGACAGCCTTCTGATCTTGAAGTTGCCTTTGCCATATTGGTTAATGGTCGAACTTGGATTGGTCGAATGGACGCAGTATTTAAGGGGACATTCGAAGATCCGAATGCTGATGGCTGGTTAGTTGTGGACTGGAAGACCGGTCGAGCTGGGTCAGCTGATGAACTTCAGCTAAGTATTTACCGCCATGCTCTGGCTGACCTCAAAGGCTGTGATCCAAGCGAAGTGGATGCGATTTTCTATTACGTCAATGAACAAGCCATAGGAGCACCAGACAAACTACTCAGTCGCCACGAGCTTGAAGCATTGATCTAGGCTCTAGGTTGTGAGCAATTTATTCGATCAATTACCTCTTGCCAGGTTTGAAGTTGATCGCGCAGCAAGTTTACGAACAGATCCAAATTGGCTTGAAGAAATCTGGAAATCTGATTCAACCCGAGTTCTCGTTTTAAAATCAGGCAATCTACCTGTTACTGACGATCTTTCGCTGATTTTAGTGAAACCAGAACATTTAGATTTAACAGCCGAGCAAGCAAGTGAATACGTATCCTTGCTTGGCATAAGCGAATCAAAAACCTATCTTGCCTATTTCACCAATGAAGATGATTTGTCTGAAGCAAGTTGGGTTAGTTTGCGAAATGTTGGGTCACAACTAACTTCATTTGATGTTGGCCTTGCTACCTCTGCAACCGCACTTGGTGCCTGGCATAGTAATCATCAATTTTGTGCAAAGTGTGGAGCGAAAACTTTTGTGTCAGGTGCTGGCTGGTCAAGAACTTGTTCGGTAGAAAAAACCGAACATTACCCACGCACTGAACCAGCGATGATCGTTGCCGTTGAAGATGAAGCTGGCCGCATTCTTTTAGGAAGAAGAAAAGAATGGTCACCGGGATGGTTCTCAACACTTGCTGGATTTGTTGAAGCTGGCGAATCGGTTGAGGCATGTGTTGTTCGAGAAGTTTTTGAAGAATCTGGAATTGAAGTGGACAGACAATCACTTCGATACCTTGGAAGTCAGCCATGGCCATTCCCGGCATCTTTGATGCTGGGTTACCGGGCCACAGCCATAACCACAAGTCTTAACAATGATGATGACGAAATGGCTGAAGTGCGTTGGTTTAGTAAAGATGAATTCACTCAGGCCTGTGAAAACAAAACTCTCCGCCTGCCGAACACAACCACCATTGCTTGGCACTTAATTGGGCATTGGTATGGCCAGCAAATGCCAACAACTTGGTGCCGATAACTAGAGAAAATCCCGTTTGGGACAATAGAGCGTGTCCAAAATCCTTTCAGCACTAGATGATGAGCAGCGCGCTGCTGCTGAATGTGTTGCAGGACCAGTTGTGATTTATGCCGGTGCTGGAACTGGAAAAACAAGAACTATTACACATCGAATCGCGTATGCCGTTAATTCAGGTGTGCACGATTCCCAAAGTACTCTTGCGGTCACTTTCACCACTAGGGCTGCTGGTGAATTGCGCAGTCGCCTTGGTCAACTTGGTGTTACTGGCGTTCAAGTTAGAACCTTCCATAGCGCAGCCCTTAGGCAGCTTAGATTTTTCTATCCGCAAGTTTTCAATAAAGAATTGCCAAATCTAATTCCTAGTAAATTCAAATTAGTCTCCCAAGCGGTCGCCAATTGCCACGTGAACAGCGCAACAGAAACCATTCGAGATATAGCAGCAGAAATTGAGTGGGCAAAAGTAAATGTTTTCTCACCTGAGATTTACCGAGCTAAAGCACTTGAATTCCGCCGAACAATTGGTACTGGAGTAAGCGCCGAACAAGTTGCAAAAGTCTACGAGGCTTACCTTGCACTGCTTGATGATGCCAATGCGATGGACTTTGAGGACGTATTACTTCTAAACACAGCGATTCTTGAAAACTTCCCAGAGATTGCCGCCCAAGTTAGGTCCCAGTACCGGAATTTCACAGTTGATGAATTCCAGGACGTAAGCCCAGTTCAATATGAATTACTGAAGCTCTGGCTTGGTAATCGTGACGATGTTTGTGTGGTTGGTGACCCAGCGCAGACAATTTATTCATTCTCTGGTGCAACTTCTAATTACCTAAAGAACTTCAAGAGCGATTTCCCAAGGGCTCAGGAATTTGAATTAACCAATAATTACAGAAGCACAAAGCCAATTGTTGAAGTAGCTAATCAGATTTTGGTAAAAGATGGCACAAGTTCGGTGCGTCTAAAAACCAAGAAATCTTCTGGTCCAAAAGTAACCGTTACTGACTATCCAAGTGATGAATCCGAAGCCACAGCTGTTGCTAAGCAGATTGAAAAATTAATTGCTGCTGGTGTTGAGCCAAAGGACATTGCGATTTTATTTCGAATTAATAGTCAATCGGAAGTATTCGAAGCTGCCCTTGCCGATCGACGCATTCCAGTGACTTTGCGTGGTGCTGAAAGATTTTTTGAGCGACCAGAAGTAAAAAATGCACTGCTTAACTTACGCGCTGGTCAACATGTTTCAAGTGATCACAAATTAGTTCAAACCGTAAAAGACATTCTTGGCACGATTGGCTGGAAGCCATCGGTGCCAGAAGGTGGCAGAGCCCAACGAGATGTCTGGGAATCTTTGAACACAATCGTTGAACTTGCAGTTGATTTATTAGAAAAAACGCCAAATGCAACTTTGGCTGATTTCATTTCACTTTTAGATAAACGAAATGAAATGGAGTATGCCCCAAGTGCCAATGCCGTGACTCTTGCCTCCATCCATGCGGCTAAAGGCTTGGAATGGAACGCAGTGTTTGTTGTTGGGTTAAGTGAAGGATTGCTGCCGATTTCGCATGCAACAAAAGCTAGTGAATTCGCTGAAGAGCGAAGACTCTTCTATGTTGCAGTCACTAGAGCGCAGGATCACTTGGCGTTAAGTTGGGCGCACTCTAGACATAACGATTCAAAGGGTTATCGCGAGCAGTCAACACTTTTAAGAGACCTGGTTTTTAGCTAAGTTCCATTGGCAGCCACATTGAGCGTGGGGAAGCACTGTCAGTTTTTGCTCAGACCTATCGGTTATCGAATACCAGGTGGATTCAACTTCAGGCTTTAAATCAACCCATTCACAAACCTTATTAAAGGTGAAAAATGCAGTTCGCAAAATCAAATCTGTGGGAGTTATATCTGGTGCTTTAACTCCAATGAGTTGTGAAACTAATTGCGGCCAGGCTAAATCTCGATCAGTTTGATTTAGGTGAAAGCACCTTAGGCAGGCATTAATGCCCGGAACTTGAATCGCACTAACCAAACTTAGCTTCGGACTCGTAGCAGCAATCAAGAATGGAATATCGCTAGCAACGGCAACATCAGCTAGTTGTGGATCTAGCCAAGGAAAGTCAGCAATCGGATCTGGTGCGTAAATGATCAGACTTGGCTTTGCCCTAGTTTCTTTTTGTCGAACCGACTTAAGTTGCCCAGAATGAATTCTTTCTAGAATCATTTGGGCAACCTGTTCGCGCCTTTGTCCAACATCAACTCGCGATGCACCCCATGGAATTAAGTCGCTTGTTGAAACAGGAGTGTCATCAATTATTCGCAAATTAGAAAATCCAGAATTACCAAGTAATAGTCCAATAGTCATACCAAGTCGACCAGCACCTGAAATTGTTATGTGAGTTTTTGTTCTATTAGACACAGAGGCTTGCGAAACATAAGTCGAGCGGTGTGCATCTCTTAGGTGACTTTCTTGATTTTTGGTTAAAGATTTAAGTTCTGCGATCTCAGTGATTAAAAGATGTCGATCAAAAAGTAGTTTCAAGGTGTTTAAAGCGGAAATGTGATCAAACCCAATTGACTTTGCTACATTCAAGAGTTGTTCAACAGAACTTGAACCATCACATTTGGTTATTACTATTCGAAATTGAGTAGGTAAACGAACACAATTTGTTGGCGCCAGACCAATTTGGATTTCTGATTTGGAGCGCTGCAACAAATGAACATTTGGTGCAAGACGGAGCTTCATTTTGAGTGAAAATTTTGAATTTTGCATTGGGCTGTTTTAACCAATTGCAAAGGTTCCTTGCTGGCATTGCACACAAGTGATCACTAAATAACACCAGTAACAGGAAGTTGAAAACTTTTTTCTATCCACATAAATTCCCAGCCCAAAAGCCATGAAATTAGGGGTATTTCAAGTTTTCACCAAAGACTTTCCCCAAGTTATCCACGAACCATCCCCAGTAATACACATACCTTTCCCCAACTGATCCCCAACTTTGTCCACAGGAAAAATGAGATCTTTTGTTTTTAGATTGCGTTATCTACTTGCAACCGCGTAAATTCATTCATCGTTGAAGCTCTCGAGATAACGTGCCAAGGTTCGCAAGGGGAAGGCGAATTTTGTAGCCCGCGGCTCGAGGGCTTCATCTTATTTGCGGGCTAATCTGTTAAGTATGGCCCAAGAACAGAGATCACTTTTTGATGATTTTCTTGAAAATAGTTCTGCTGATGCAAATGGAGCCCTTAATCCAGTTGAAGTTAAGAAATTCGATTACGAAATAAGGCGAAGTAAAAGACGCAAAAAATCAGTCGGTGCATATCGAGAGCGTGGCAAAACAATAATTGTTGCCCCGATTCGAATGTCAAATAAAGAAGTGCAAAGTTATGCAGCGGAATTAATCGCTGAACTCAATGCCCATGATGAAAAAGTTTCAGCACATGAATTACTTGAAAAAAGAGCTAGGCATCTTGCTGCAACTTATTTGGATGTAGATGTTTTTGCCAAAGATCTAGCGCCCGTATCGATCAAGTGGGTGACTAATCAAAAATCACGCTGGGGATCCTGTAGTCATCAAGATCGCGAAATAAGAATTTCTCACAGACTACAAGGAATGCCGCAATACGTTATTGATGCAGTTGTCTTCCACGAATTAGTTCATTTGATTGTGCCCGACCACAGTTCACGTTTTTATTCTTACCTAGAGCGCTTCACCCAATATGAAATAGCTAAAGAATATTTAGCTGGTTACTCTTTTGCCCAGCAAAATTTCAATGGCTAGTCGTCTTCTTTAGGTGCTTCAGTAGTTTCAATAATTCGATTAAGTTCACTCATCAAATCTATGGACTGAGATTCTAAGTAACCTGAAACATCTGCTAAATCATCAAGTGATGGCAACAGATCTGGATGTTGCCAAATGTCATCACGTTCAGTCTGACCTTTAAGTTCTGTTAGTTCTTGCCATAGGTTATTTGCTTCACGCATGCGCTTTGGACGTAATTCCAAACCAATTAACCCGCCAAATAGTTTTTCTGCTGGACCACCTGCAGCACGGCGACGGCGAAAAGCCTCATCTAGAGCGGTACGGCTGGCAAGACGATTACTGATTGCTTGGGTGACAACGCAAGAAACCCAGCCTTCAATTAAAGCCAACAGTTGTTCAAGTCTTTGGTGAGCCTGTTTTTGGGCATCAGTTAAAACTGGTTCAAATAAATCTGGCGTAATCGAAGACTGAATTGATTCTGGATTACTTGGATCAATTCCGGCAATGGCATCTTGAATTCGACTGGTATCTATGCGAACACCTTTTGCATAAGCACTGATTGCGGCCAAAATCTGTGAGCTAAGCCACGGGGCATTAGCAAATAGGCGCGAATGTGCACGTTCGCGAAGTGCGATGTAGATGCGAACATCGCTTTCATCAATTTCCAGCGATTTACTAAATTCGTTTAGATTTGATGCCACATAACCACTGACCTGGTTATCAGTGAGGGGAATACCAATGTCGGTTGCGCTTAAAACTTCATTGGACATATTTCCAAGAGCCTCACCAAACTGCGCGCCATACATTGTTGCGCCCATGGATTTAGCCATAGCCATTATTGGTGCGGTTAGTGCGGCAAAGTCGCTTGACGCTAAAGTTTCGCGCAAGTTGGCAGCAACTTCATCTGGAAGGCCAGAAATAAATTCTTCAGGAATTTCAATTTTTCCGCCATCTTGGCCATTAGGCAGAAGGCCAGTCATAGCGCCTGAAACACCCTCAGCAACCGGCTCAACGATTGACTTCCAGCTTTCAAAAGTTTGGTCAACCCATTGTTGTTTGGTTAAAAGTTCAAAATTAGCTGCACTTTGCGGAAATGCTGTAGCGCTATCTAGCCATAGATCTGCAAGTTCGGTTGCAATTTTCATTGTCTGCAAGTCACGATCGGTAACTACCAAATCATTTTTTATTGTGCGCTTAACTGAATCGCGAGCTGAATCCCAATCAACGCTTCCAGTATTTTTCCCAGCATTGCGAAGCATTCGACCCATGTTTTCAAACATGGCTGCTAAGTCATTGTTTTTGTCACCAGGATTGGGACTAAATCCAAATGGGATTGACACTGATCTCCTTAATTGGGTCGACCAATTCAGGATTGAATAAATCGACTACATCCAGATTAGAGCCAGGTTTGGAATATGTAATTAAATCTGGTTTAGCCGTTGGCTTAAGAAAGGCTAGATTTTTCTGGCGTAAAGTTAACTTGGTGATCAAAAGGGGAAGTATGCGTTTTCGGCTAAAGCCAAACAAGTCTTCTCTTGCCTTAGCTCTTCTGGTAACCGCAGGGCTGATCAAAGTCCCTTATGTGCTCTTAACCCCGGGTCCAGCGTTTAGCACGATTGGTGAAGTTGAAGGCCAGAAATTTATTTCAATAAATGGCGCCCAGACTTACCAAACAGAGGGCGACTTATTTATGACTACGGTCTCAGAGTTTGGCGGACCTAGCGAAGGTATTGACGTCTTTCAAGCTATTTGGGGATGGCTAAGTCCCACTCAAGAGGTTTCCCCGCGTGAGGCTTATTACGATGAATCTGTCACCGAAGAAGAAAATCGCGCGCAAAACGTAGAAGCATTTAGTACCTCGCAGACCTATGCGGTTGGCGCAGCACTAAAACATCTTGATCTTCCCGTTCTTGAAAATGTTGTTGTTTCATCGATCACTGAAGGCACACCAGCAGCTGGTTTATTGAAAGCCGGAGATCGCATTGTTTCAGTCGATGGGATTAGTGCAGCCACACCAAAAGAAGTTGCAAACTTAGTTCGTAAACGTCCAGTTGGCAGTGTTCTTAATTTCCAAATTGTTAGAAATGGAAATGAATTAACAATTCAAGTGACAAGCGCTGCAAGAGAAGATGACCCAGGCACAGAAGAAGATGAAGACGGCTTGCCTTACGTTGGCATTGGGTTAGATATGCAATACCAAGCCAACTTCACAATTGACTTTGCCCAAACCGGTATAGGTGGTCCAAGTGCTGGAATGATGTTTAGCTTGGGAATTGTTGACCTGCTCACACCAGGTGCACTTACTCAGGGCAAGCAAATTGCAGGAACTGGAACGATAGACGGTGATGGCAATGTTGGGCCAATAGGTGGCATTGTGCACAAGTTACAAGGCGCCAAAAATGCTGGGGCAACTTTGTTCTTAGCACCCAAATTAAATTGCGATGAGGTTGTTGGAAATATTCCAGATGGCTTAACCGTTGTTCCAGTTGAAACCTTAACTGCGGCGGTTACTGCAATAAATGATTACAACGCAGGAAAATCATTGCCTGTGTGTGAGGCACAAAAGTAATTAATAAGATTGTCTTAGGTAGATAGGAAAAATTATGTGTCAGCGTATTACTTGCGAAGTTTGTAAAAAGTTCACCTGGTCTGGTTGTGGCGAGCACGTTGAACAAGCGCTTGCTGGGCTAACTGAAGATCAAATTTGTCAGTGTGATAACTAATCACTAACTTTCGAAAGTTGCCAAAAGGCTTTCGTTTAGTCGCTCTACCAGATTCGGAGCAATCGCTACCGCATCAGGTTCATCATGATCACGGTACCTAAGCGCATTTAAATTTATGCCGCTTCTAAGAACGGCACTTACCATTCTGACATCGCGTCTATCTGGGTGACTTGAAGCGATTTCCACCAATTCAGATTCGTCGTCTGTTGGCAGACTTGATTCTGCATTCGGTGGCAAAATGATGCGTTCTATTGCAAGCACGGCACCTAAGACTTCTTCTGGCCAAGCAATAGTGGCAAGTAAATCCTCTAAATCCTGCCCACTTGCAACTTCTTGCTCAATTGAAGTCAGTGGCTGACTTTCACTCAAGCCAAGTTCAGCTGAGATTTGCGGGTCACTTGCCATCAGTTCCTTTGTGGAAACTAGGGCAAAAAGGCGAGTGGGCTGGTCCCAGCCAGCAGCGCTGACATGCTGCTCTACTTCGCGCAGGATTGATTCAAGATTTTCGCTTGTTTCCATAGGGTTAGTCTGCCGTAATCAGCACTCATATGGACAACGTAGGCTTTAGATGTGAGCCAATTTAACTTCGGAAATAAAAATAAAAAGAACAGTCCATTCGGTATTTTTCTAGCAAGTGCCGTGGGTGCGTTCACCCTATTTGCCATCTTTGCTGGCTTCTACAGCGACTGGCAGTGGTTCAAAGTTTTAGGGCAGACCGATGTTTATAGCAAGCAGCTAATTCTTAAAGTCATTCTGTTTTTCGCAGTTGGCACGATCGCTGGTTTCACTTTGTGGCTCTCGGCAACTTTGGCTTATCGAGTGCGACCAATGCAGGTTCCGCAAACCCCGGCAGACTTTGCGCTTGCCCGTTACCGTGAAGCACTTGATTCATTCCGCAAAGTTATTTTTCTTGCAGCACCAGTTGTATTTGGTGCCTTGGTTGGTATTTCGGCTGCCGGGCAGTGGAAGACATTCTTACTTTGGCAAAATTCTCAACCGTTTAATCAGGTAGATCAACATTTTGGTAAAGACATTTCCTTCTTTGTTTTTGAACTTCCATTTCTTCGCACTGTCTTAGGTTTTGCATTTACCATCCTGATTGCCTCAATGGTGATTAATTTTGTAATTCATTACCTATACGGCGGGCTGCGTCCAGCCGCATCACATGCAACAAATCATGCTCGCAAGCACTTGATGATCTTCTTGGGGTTACTTGCGCTATTAAAAGCTGCTGCATACTACTTAGACCGTTTTGCTCTAGCCGTTAAATCAGATTCACTAATTACTGGACTTAAGTACACAGATGTGCATGCACTTGTGCCCGCAAAAAATATTTTGATTTACATTGCAATTGGTACTGGAATACTTTTCTTCGTTTCACTTATTCGTCCAGGTTGGTCACTGCCGTTTATCTCATTTGCCGTGATGCTGGGTTCATCAATAATCATCGGCGGAATTTATCCAGCCTTTGTTCAGCAGTTCCAAGTTAAGCCAAGTGAATTAGCGCGCGAGGAACCTTACATTAAGCGAAATCTCGAAGCGACAAAAGTTGCTTATGGTCTTGAAAATGTTCAGATAACGGACTACCAAGCTATTGATAACCCAAATCAGGCAGTTCTTACTGAAGATGCCGCCACACTTTCAAACATTCGATTACTCGATCCAACTTTGCTTTCACCTACCTATAGAAACTTGCAACAAATTCGTGGTTTCTATGCATTTGCCGATTCTCTTGATATCGATCGTTACCTCATCGATGAGGTTAAACGTGGCACTGTAATTGCAGTTCGCGAAGTCAATCTTGATGGCATCCCTGATAGCCAGCGCAACTGGTTTAACGATCGAATGGTGTTTACTCATGGATACGGCGTAGTCGCCGCCTACGAAAACGTTTCGAACGCTGATGGATCACCTAAGTTCTTTGAATCAAACGTTCCACCATCAGGTTCACTGCAAATTGATGAACCAAGAATTTATTTTGGTGAGCAATCGCCAACGTATTCGATCGTTGGATCAGGTGATGGACAAAATCGCGAATTAGATTACCCAGATGACAAGAGTGCTAACGGTCAAACCAACAACACTTATGACGGTACTGGTGGCGTTGAAATGGGAAGCCTTTTCCAGCGCGCAATATTTGCGGTTAATTACCAGGATCCAAACATCCTTCTTTCCAATCAGATTTCATCCGAATCAGAAATTCTTTACGGTCGAAATCCTAAGGATCGAGTTCAAAAAGTTGCACCATGGCTCAAACTTGATGGTGATCCTTATCCAGCAGTGATTGATGGAAAGATTCAATGGATTCTTGATGGTTACACAACATCAAATGATTATCCATACAGCGCACGCATATCAATGCGTGATGCTACAGCTGACTCAGTTAATGCACAGGCAGCTTCACTAACAATAAGTTCTGGAAACATTACTTACATTCGAAATGCTGTTAAAGCCACTGTGGATGCATACGATGGCACGGTTCACATCTATGCATGGGATGAATCAGATCCAATTCTTAAAGCTTGGATGGCTTCATTCCCTGGAGTTGTTGAAAGTAAAGCAAGTATTCCTGCTGGCGTTCTTGACCATATTCGTTATCCAGAAGACATGTTTAAAGTCCAAAGAGATATTTTGGCTAGGTACCACGTATCAGATGCCCAGGCCTTCTATTCAGGCCAGGATTTCTGGATTGTTCCTGATGATCCAACTAAGCCAACGATTAAACAGGCTCAGCCTCCTTATTACTTGTCATTAAAGATGCCAGGACAATCTGAAGCTGCTTTCCAGTTAACTTCTGCTTATGCACCGGCGAAACGTCAAACTTTGGCAGCGTTTATGGCAGTGAACTCAGATCATGGTTCTGATTACGGAACAATTCGAGTGTTGCAACTGCCGCGTAACACCACGATTCCTGGACCAACTCAGGTTCAAAACAATTTTGAATCTGATCCTGAGGTATCCACAAAACTTTCACTACTTCGCCAAGGTGGATCAGAAGTTGAGTTAGGTAACTTGCTATCACTTCCTGTTGGCGGTGGCTTGCTTTACTTCGAACCTGTTTATGTCAGGGCAAGTCAGGGCGATGGCTATCCGTTGCTTCGAAAAGTTCTAGTTTCATTTGGTTCAAAAGTTGCATTCGAAGATGATTTGGCAACAGCACTAAGCAAAGTGTTCAGTGGTCAGACTGTTTCAACGCCTACTGATGAAAATGGCACCGGAACCACCACGCCAAATTCACAGACTCCAGCACAGGTGTTAGCAAAAGCAATTGAGGATGCAAACCGAGCCCTAGAAGAAGGACAAGCTGCGCTAGCTCAAGGTGACTTTGCTGCTTATGGTTTGGCTCAAGAAAAATTAGCGGATGCTCTTCGTCGAGTAACGGATGCAAGTAGTTCGTTTACTGGCACAAATACGGTTACACCTACACCAAGCCCATCAGCAACTCAGTAGCGGTTGCTAGATAGGCTCGAACGGTGACTCCAAAGCAACTAGGGCTCTACCTTGCCACAGCCAGTATTTGGGGCTGCACTTGGTTTTTCATCCTTAAAGTTGTGCTTGCATTTGGCGGCGGTGGAGTTGCACTTCGAGCAATTCTTGGAAGTTTTGCACTTTACCTTGCAGCGCTTGCCGCTAAACGTAAATTAAATTTTGGTGCAATCGGACCACTTGCATTCGTTGGAGCCACAACTGTTGCCGGTCAACTGCTTGGCTTCAACTTGGCTACACCAATGGCAGGAACAGCAGTTACAGCAATTCTGGCGTCAACTATTCCGATGTTTGCCATGGCAATTGGTCACGTGCGAAAAGTTGAACACATTTCAAGAATTGGATTTATTGGATTACTACTTGGATTTTTTGGATCTGTACTCATAATTGGCTTTCCAAGTGTTGATTACAGTTTGAAGTTTTTCCTAGGGTGCGTGCTTTGTTTAATTGGCGCGATATCAGCTGCGGTTGGTGGCATTTACACAAAGTCACATCTACAAAATATTGGTTACTGGGAACAGACGATAGGTTCATTCTTCTTAGGTGGATTAATGATGCTTCCGATGTTTTTAATAAATCCACCAACTCACACTCCAGCTCCAATTGATTATTTCTATCTAGCAGTGCTTTCAATAATTTCAACGGGTATCGGTTACATCATGTATTTCAGGCTTGTTGCTGAAATTGGAGCAACTCCTGCGTTGACTGTTGAATTCTTAGTCACAGTAATCGCAGTTGCCATTGGTGCTGGATTTTTAGGTGAACATATTTCAGCCATTCAATTTGTTGGGGTGGCTTCAATTTTGATTGGCTGCTCGTTAGTTTTGGACTTAATTCCGTTTAACCGCCTGC
>JACCED011087017.1_pt1 | contig 20356 bp, 17 predicted proteins | sample 7455021 | NCBI WGS metagenome assembly JACCED01 (sample SAMN15323456, study PRJNA562643) | freshwater metagenome | isolation source: river surface water | place: USA:Blue River Watershed | collected 2017-08-19
CTCCTAGATCGACGTATTGTGCGTCTCACCTCTTTTTGGCTGTATTCATGCAGGAACGCTACCAACCTAACGCCGTCGAAGCGGCTGCCCACGCAAACTGGGATTCTCGTGACGCTTACCTCGTAACCGAGGGCGCAAAAAACGCAGCGGGAGAGCCTAAGCCCAAGTTTTACGCTTGCTCGATGCTGCCCTACCCAAGTGGCAAGTTACACATGGGTCACGTCCGTAACTACACCATCAATGACATGATGGCTAGACAACTACGCATGCGTGGCTACAACGTCCTGATGCCGATGGGCTGGGATGCATTTGGTATGCCGGCTGAAAACGCGGCGATCAAATCAAACGTTCCACCTGCAAAGTGGACATACGACAACATCGCCTACATGAAGAAGCAAATGAAAGCGATGGGGTTGGCGATCGACTGGACACGCGAAATGTGTGCTTGCGATCCCAAGTACTACAAATGGAATCAATGGCTCTTTCTAAAGATGCTAGAAAAAGGCATCGCGTATCGCAAAACACAGGTTGTGAACTGGGATCCTGTCGACAACACGGTCTTGGCAAACGAGCAAGTCATAGACGGTCGTGGTTGGCGCTCTGGCGCGCTGGTCGAAAAGCGTGAGATTCCTGGCTACTACCTGCGTATCACCGACTACGCCAGCGAATTGCTCGAGCAGGTACAAACGGGCTTAGAGGGATGGCCTGACCGTGTACGTGCCATGCAAGAAAACTGGATCGGCAAAAGTGAAGGCGTTCGCTTTGCATTCACGCATACCATTCAGGATGCGCAAGGCCAGCTGATCCAAGACGGCAAGATGTTTGTCTTTACGACCCGTGCAGATACGATCATGGGCGTCACGTTCTGCGCTGTTGCACCGGAGCATCCTCTGGCGACGCATGCGGCCAGCACCAACCCTAACCTTGCTGCGTTCATCGAGCAGTGCAAGCGTGGCGGCACAACTGAAGCCGAACTCGCCACGCGTGAAAAAGAAGGCCTGGATACTGGCCTAACCGTCACACATCCGTTGACAGGCAAGCAAGTTGCAGTTTGGGTAGGCAACTATGTCTTGATGAGCTATGGCGACGGTGCAGTGATGGGCGTACCTGCGCACGACGAGCGCGACTTTGCCTTTGCAAATAAATACGGCATCGCCATTACACAGGTCGTGCAGGTCGGCGACAAACCCTTTGACAATAAAGTCTGGCACGAATCCTATGCTGATAAGCAATCAGGCCATCTCGTCAACTCTGGTGAGTACAACGGACTAACCTTCGCACAAGCCATTGATGCGATCTCGGGCAAGCTCGAAACGCTTGGTCTCGGCACTCGGCAGACAACTTGGCGCTTGCGTGACTGGGGTATTTCGCGGCAACGATACTGGGGCACTCCGATCCCCATCATCCATTGCCAAGACTGCGGTGCGGTGCCCGTTCCAGAAAAAGATTTACCTGTGGTGCTGCCCGAAGACCTTATTCCCGATGGAAGTGGCAACCCTCTGGCCAAGCATGAAGGCTTTTTGTCATGCCAATGCCCAAAGTGCGGCAAGCCTGCGAAACGCGAGACCGACACGATGGATACGTTTATCGACTCGTCTTGGTATTTCATGCGCTACACCTCACCCGGCAACGATCAGCAAATGGTCGATGCACGCAATGACTACTGGATGCCAATGGATCAGTACATCGGTGGCATCGAGCATGCGGTATTGCACTTGCTCTATGCGCGCTTCTGGACGCGGGTCATGCGCGATTTAGGGTTGGTTAAATTCGATGAGCCCTTCACCAAACTACTTTGCCAGGGCATGGTCCTTAACCACATCTATTCCGCTAAGAACGAGAAAGGTGGTATTGAGTACTTCTGGCCTGAAGAAGTCGAGAATGTTTACGACGCCAAAGGCGCCATTATTGGAGCCAAACTGAAAAGCAATGGCCGCGATATCACCTACGGCGGCGTGGGTACGATGTCGAAATCAAAAAATAACGGTGTCGACCCACAGTCATTAATCGATACGCAAGGCGCAGACACGGCTCGCCTGTTTGTGATGTTTACAAGCCCGCCTGAACAAACACTGGAGTGGTCAGACTCGGGCGTAGAAGGATCGAATCGTTTCTTGCGCAGACTCTGGTCACTTTGCGTTCAAAAGCAGGCGGATGTGATGGCGGGTCTGAAAACACCCGTTACCGACTGGTCCGCGGCGAGTAACGATATTAAAAAGCTTCGCTTCGAAATCTACACATTGCTCAAGCAAGCGGATTACGACTACCAGCGGATTCAATACAACACGGTTGTTTCAGCCTGCATGAAAATGCTCAACGCAATCGATGACGCCTCACTTGGGGAGTCGAATTTCGCAAAGGCTGCGACGGCAGAAACCTTGGGAGTATTGCTGCGGGTGCTATACCCAGTCGTGCCGCACGTGACTTGGCTACTTTGGTCTGAGCTAGGCTACAGCGAGATCTATGGGGACTTGCTCGATGCGCCTTGGCCTACCGTCGATGAAACAGCCTTGGTGACGGATGAAGTTGAGTTGGTATTACAAATCAACGGGAAACTCAGAGGTAACCTGAGTGTTGCGCGTGAGGCCACCCGTGAGCAAATTGAACAGTTGGCTGCCGCACACGAAGCGGTTCAACGCAATTTGGAAGGGCGCACGCCCAAGCGAATCATTGTTGTTCCTGGCAAACTTGTCAACGTAGTCGGTTAATAGGACAAAACCGGATGAACCAGTGCCCGACAGACCGTTCTTGCTTTAGTCGCTCTCTCGCTCAGTTAGGGCGCTGGATCATTATAGGTATGACTGGGCTCTTACTTGCCGGTTGTGGCTTCAAAATGCAAGGGTCAACACCGCTGCCCTTTGAGTCACTACACATCACGATTCCCCAAAACTCACAGTTTGGGGCGGATGTGCGTCGTGCCATTCGCGCTGCCTCACCGAACACGCGCCTCATCGAACTCAATGACATTCAAGTTCGTCCCCGAGATATGAAAGAGGACGAAGATGTTGAGGACAAGGCCACCCAAGAAAACATTAAGGCTAAACAAGTGCGCAAGCTCGCTCAAGCCCGTCTTGAACAGCTAGGCGAAGAGCGCCAAACAAGAATTGTGGCACTGAACGCACAGGGTAAGGTCGAAGAATTTGAACTGACTTTAAAGTTCACGTTCAGACTCGTTAACGCTAAGGATCAAATCATTCTGCCCGCGACGACGCTTACTGCGTCACGTAGCATGCCCTTTGACGAACGCGTCGTGCAAGCGAAGGAAGGCGAAGCTGCGACACTCTTTAGAGATATGCAAAAAAGTCTTGTGACACGCATCGTTCGACGCATCACAGCACCCGATATCACACAGCGTTGGGAAACCGTATCGAAGGCGAAAGGCGAAGAGGCCGAAGAGATCGAAACTGTCGCACCGGTCAACGAGCCAACCGTCGTGCCACCGATGTGGCAAAACCCCTCGCTCACACCAGTGCCCGTTTCGGTCAACCCGCAATAGGTTGGGCGCTGGGTGGATCCTGAACGCCTCATAGAGAACCTCAGTCGCCCAGGCGCAAGCTTGACGGCGCTCTACATCGTTGTTGGTGACGATCCTCTGCTGACAATCGAAGCCGCTGACGCGTTACGCGGCATTGCCAAAGCGGCTGGCTATTTGGAACGCACATCATTCTTAATGGATGCGCGTAGCGACTGGAGTACGCTGAGCGTATCAAGTCAAAGCGGCTCACTGTTTGGTGACAAACAACTCGTTGAATTAGCACTACCAACAGGCAAACCGGGTAAGCAAGGGGCAGACGCGCTGATTGCACTTGCAGCACGTTGCAGTGGGGTGTCCGATGGCGATGTACTCACAATCGTGTCTTTGCCGCGACTGGACAAGGCAACCCGTGAGAGTAAATGGGCTTCGGCGTTACTCAACGCGGGCACGGTACTCGACATGCCAAATATCGAGCGCGCACAGCTGCCGCAATGGATCGCTAAACGACTTGCCAAACAATCCCAACAAGCTACATCAGAAACATTGAGCTGGCTGGCAGACAAAGTTGAAGGCAATTTATTAGCGGCCCACCAAGAAATTCTCAAGCTAGGCCTGCTGTTTGAACCGGGAATGCTTGACGTCACAGAGGTCGAGCAGGCGGTCATGAATGTCGCACGCTATAACGTCTTTGGTTTGCGCGACGCGATGTTGTCCGGCGATGTGCCAAGAATGTTGCGCATGATGTCCGGCCTGAAAGCCGAGGGCGAAGCATTACCACTCGTGCTCTGGGCTGTGGGCGAGGAGATTCGCTCACTTGCCCGCGTGGCGCAGGCCGCCGCGACGGGACAAGATATGTCGAGCGTGCTACGCTCACAACGTATTTTTGGACAACATGAGCGTCTGGCTCGCGAAGCCATTGCTCGCGTTCCGGCACGTAACTGGCCAGCCGCGGTTCAGCATGCGCACGAAGTCGATCGCTTAATCAAGGGTCTGCATGTTGCAGGTCGCCTTCAAGACCCTTGGGAAGAAATGAGCCGCTTAGCGATGCGCGTGGCCGTCTCGCCCGCCAGATCTTAACGAGTACTTAATCATGACGATACAAGAATCGATGCAGCAGATTGGAAGACAGGCGCGCGCAGCCTCGCACGCCATGCTGCGCGCCAATGACCAACAGAAAGCACTTGCACTGGAAGCGATGGCGCAAGCGCTCAGTATGCAGCGCAGTGCATTGCAAGCTGCGAACAAGATCGATCTGGAGGCGGGTCGTGCCAAGCAATTGACCGCTCCACTTCTCGACCGCTTGACCCTATCCGACCGCAGCATCGACACGATGATCGCTGGCTTGCGTCAAATAGCCGGCATGTCCGATCCGATAGGTAGCTTGACTGCAACCACCGTGCGTCCAAACGGAATGCAAGTCGCTCAGATGCGTGTACCTCTAGGCGTCATTGGAATTATCTACGAATCACGTCCAAATGTAACGATTGATGCTGCCGCTCTCTGCCTGAAGTCTGGCAACGCCACAATTTTGCGAGGCGGGAGTGAGGCACTACATTCAAATCTGGCACTAGGCAAAATTATCCAACAGGGTCTCCAAGCTGCAGGGCTCCCTGAACACGCAGTGCAAGTTGTCGACACGCCCGATCGAGCCGCCGTTGGTGCGATGATCACAATGATCGACCACATCGACGTGATCATTCCTCGAGGAGGCAAGGATTTGATCAAGCGCCTCGCCGATGAGGCGCGTGTTCCTTTGATTAAGCATCTCGATGGCAACTGCCATGTCTATGTGGATAGCCACGCAGATTTGCAAAAAGCGACAGACATCGCGTTCAATGCAAAGACCTATCGCTATGGCGTTTGTGGGTCCATGGAAACTTTGTTGGTACATAAAGATATCGCCACAAGTTTTTTGCCTACCATTGGCAACCGGCTTGTGACGCATGGTGTCGAGCTGCGCGCTTGCGCACGCGGGCAAGCGCTTCTACCCTCTGCTTTACGCGCGACGGACGAGGACTGGGCAACGGAATATCTTGGTCCCATTCTGGCGATTCGCGTGGTGGACTCGATCGCCGACGCTATTGCGCACATCACACGCTGGGGCTCTGGGCACACCGACTCAATCGTGACTGAGCATATTCAGGCAGCGCAGCAGTTCCAACGCGAAGTCGACTCAAGCTCCGTCTATGTCAATTTGCCAACCTGCTTTGCAGACGGCTTTGAGTATGGCTTAGGCGCTGAAATCGGCATTTCAACAAACCGCTTGCACGCACGCGGTCCGGTTGGCTTGGAGGGACTCACAACCCTGAAGTGGGTATTGCAAGGCAACGGACAAATCCGGGGATAGGACACTCACCATGCTTTGGATCAAAACGTTTCACATTGTGTTTGTCGCCTCGTGGTTCGCTGGACTGTTTTATTTACCCCGCATTTTTGTGAATATGGCGCAAACACAGGATGCGCAGACTCAACAGGTGTTGCTCGGTATGTCGCGCCGACTATTCCGCTTCATGACCATCCTCGCTGTTCCGGCAGTGATACTAGGTCTCTGGCTTTACGTTGGGTACGGTATCGGGCGTGGTCCCGGTAACGGCTGGATGCATGCCAAGTTAATACTCGTTGCTTTGGCACTTGGTTACCATCACGGCTGCGGAGTACTGCTGCGCAAATTTGAGGCCGGTCGCAACACGCGCTCACACATTTTTTATCGATGGTTCAATGAGGTGCCCGTATTGATCCTGACTGCCGCGACAGCATTTGTCGTGGTCAAGCCTTTTTAAAGAACCACTATGTCTGAGCAGGACCCAAAGCGCGCCACACTGAGCATAAAAAAACGTACGATCTCGACTCCCGATGCGCGTGATGACAAGCCTCGCGTGCGCGCTGGTGCGCGCGGGCGACAAGTCGCACAACTCAAGCTTGCGAAGGATAAAGCCAAACGTTCGACCGAACTTGTCCCTGAGGTTACCGCAGCAAAAGTCGAGCAGTTTGCATCAACCTACACAGCGGCTCCGCCCAAAACACGATCTCCTCGAAGCAGTGGGCCCAAAGCATTGCCGCATGTCAGGGACAAGCGCAGCACAGACGAAAAAACATCGGTTCCAAAGCCGGCGTTATTTGTCCCAGAGAAGACAATGTTTGTCCCGCAAGGCACAGGAGTAGAAACGTTTTATGTGTTTGCACCCTGCCCCGTTGGCCTTGAAGAGGCGCTTGCCGCTGAACTCAGCGCACTTGGCTATGACGGCGTGTCGGCCACGCGCGCGGGCTGTCATTTTGTAGCTGACTGGTGGGGAATCCAACGCGCGAACTTATATTCCCGCCTTGCAACCCGAATTCTGGTGCGCGTAGGGCAAGCTCCCGTGCAGCAAGAGGACGACATACTAGAACTTGCACGCAGCATCGCTTGGGAGCGCTGGTTCGGTGCGGAACACACCTTGCGTGTAGACACCTCTGCAGTCAAAAGCCCGATGCAAAGCTTACAGTACTGCAATCTACGGGCCAAGGATGGCATTTGTGATCGCTTGCGCGAACTTGAAGGTGAGCGTCCTTCGATTGATACGGTTCGTCCCGATGCGCGCGTGCACTTATTTTTATCGCAAGATACCGCGACACTTTATCTCGACACCTCGGGTGAGTCGCTGTTTAAACGTGGCTGGCGACTCGACAAAGGCGATGCTCCTTTGCGCGAAAACCTTGCAGCTGGCATCCTCGCACTATCGGGCTGGGATCCAGAAGCAGCGTTGCTTGATCCGTTCTGTGGCAGCGGCACAATTCTGATTGAAGCGGCGTGGATCGCCTTGGGTGTTCCCCCAGGAATCACGCGCCCCTTTGGCTTTGAGCGTCTGCGTGATCATGAAGCGAATCAATGGGAAGATGTCAAAGAGGAAGCACGGAGCCGCATTCTCCCCGAACTGGAAGCTCCTCTCGTGGGTATCGACGCTGACCCGTTCGCCATCGAGGCGGCACAGCGTAACGCCGAGCGCGCCTATCTGACGCAAGACACTATTCGTTTTGAGGTGGGCGATGCACGCGATGCCACCGCACCCGCAGCGACAGGCTGGATGGTGACTAACCCACCTTATGGTGAACGTCTGGATGAGGAGGATCTGGCGTTCTGGCGCGAGTGGTCGGCAAACCTTAAACGCGAGTTCGCGGGTTGGCAGGTCAATATCATCACATCGGATCTTGACCTGCCCAAGCACCTACGTCTTAAAGCCAACCGGCGCACCCCTGTATTTAACGGTGCCCTCGATTGCAGGCTCTTTAACTTCGAACTTGTGGCGGCTAGCTACCGAGACTAAATCGGTCTGTGGCTTAGGCAGCAGACCCGTCGATTTAGAAAAAACTGTTGCCGCGACGCAACATGGCTACGGATATTAGGGTTATCCCCTAATATTATTTGCATGATTTCGGGTTTTCCCTAATAATAGGGTTATCCCTAATCCAAACAGGAAATCATCATGCAAACAACAAACACCGTACGCTTGACCGATGCGCTTGAACGCGACCTGTTGGCCAAAGCCATTGACCAGCAATTCCGTTTTCGCCCCTTGCGCAGTATTGGCAAACTCGTGAATAGCACAACGACCTTCATGGCCAAAGCCCGTTCGCAGACCAACATGCGCGACATGGTCTAAATCGGTATTGGAGCGGGCGAAAGTGCGGGATAATGCCCTCATGAATGCACGCTCCAAAACCGCACAAGACCTACAACACAGTCAGACTAAGTCGCTGACACCCTCTCGAGGCAGACGCTTTGCCTCAATGATGTACGAGGGCGTTTTACTCTTCGCAGTCACATTTTTGGCAGGCTATCTCTTCGATACCCTTACCCAAAGCCGTCATGGGCTCGTTCTGCGTGGCACTCGGCAAATTTGGCTATTTATCGCCATTGGCATCTACTTTCTGATCTGTTGGCGGCGCAATGGGCAGACCCTTCCCATGAAAGCCTGGCACATTCGCCTAGAAAGTGTCTCAGGCGGTTCCTTGACCTGGCAGCAGATGCTCACACGCTATGCGTTGATGTGGCCCATCCCACTGGCAGGCACTGCATTAATATGGGCCGCAGCGACCTGGTCGGGCTGGCCAGCATTTCTTATGTTTATCGTCATTACGCCCTTCTTGGTGTTTTTGCCCACCTGGTTTACGCAGGACGAGCAGTTTTTACACGACCGTCTTGCAGGCACTCGTTTGCTTAGCGTTCAGCCTAGTAAAAACCCTTAGTTTTATCATTCCTGAGCAGGTCTTTGTTGCGCCATTCAGCTGGCTGCGCCATGCTTACGGTCTGAAACAGACCGAACACTCAGGATGTTGGACCAATACGCTTCATTGTGCGATTCATTTCGCTGGCAAATACCTGCTCAGTTCAATATTGGGCAGGAATGCTGTCATCGCTGGACAAGCAGCTCAGCCGATGCGCGCCGTATCGCCCTGTTCTCAGAAAATGCGAGCGGTGATCGCACTGTCTGGACGTATGAGCGTCTAGGTGCAACGGCCAATCAGCTTTCAAATGGTTTGCTGAAAATGGGCGTCAAGCGCGGTGACCGCGTCGCGGTGGTCATGTCGCAACGTGCCGAAGCAATCATCGCCCACATCGCAATCTACAGTATCGGAGCAGTCGTTTTACCGGTCTCAACACAGCTGCCCCCAAAAGCGATGGAGTACCGATTACGTGACGCTGAGGCGCGGGTTGCGCTGCTTGATCCACAAGGCGCAAACAACCTAATTCCCATTTTGCAACGCTGTCACAAGCTCACTCAACTCGTGGGCATCGATGTCCCAGACGAACGCGTGTTGCCCTGGCGCAGCTTATTAATCAGACAGTCTGACATTTTCAAGCCCATCCAAACTGCAGCCAATGAGCCGGCGTTACTAATGTACACCGCTGGTGCGACTGGACCCGCGCGAGGTGTTCTACTACCGCACTCTGCGCTCATGGGAAACCTGCCTGGCTTTGTTGCCTCCCAAAACTGGTTCCCCGCCAATGCCGAAGCATTCTGGACCCCCATCGACTGGGCCCGATCCAGTGGACTATTGTGTGGACTTCTTCCCGCGCTGTATTTCGGCATTCCCATCGTGGGCGTTGGTGCGCCCCTGCCCCTCGAACAAATACCCGCCCTAGTCGCTCGCTATCGTGTCAGTCACGCGCTACTGCCAGCCAACATGCTCAAGCAATGGGTTGCACATTTGCCGAGTGCAAGCGTGACTCAACTCGCGACACTCAGACACCTTGTGACTTGCGAAGAAACCCTCAGTGCACCGGCGCTTGCATGGTGTGAACACGTCCTCGGTGCGATTCCGAACGAGATCTTTAGCCAAACAGAGCTTGCCTGCGCTGTCGGCGACAGCAATCAAAAATGGCCCAAACGAGTCGGGAGCCTCGGCCGTTGTTTTCCCGGGCACAAACTGGCCGTTCTAAGAGAGGACGGTACAGTGGCCGCAGCCGGCGAAGTGGGTGAACTCGCGCTCTACCGTCGAGACCTATTTGATTACACCGATCCACTTGTCCCACTACTGTATTGGCGTAATGAAGCAGCCAACCTTGAGTTCACGAGCACGGGATGGTGGCGCACCGGAGATTTAGTCCAACAGGACTCGGATGGCTATTTTTGGTTTGCGGGCCGTCGTAGTCGTCTTGCAAACAAGCCTAAAGCGGTCGGGTAAACTGCAAGTCTTCTACTGGCTTTACAGGCGTTTCCAATCATGGCAATTTACCAACTCGGCGACCTCACGCCGCGCATTGACCCTACCGCATTTATTTTTGATTCAGCTGACATTATTGGTGATGTCATCGTACGTGAGCATGCAAGCATTTGGTCGAACGTAAGTATTCGCGGCGACAATACCGTGATTGACATTGGTCACCACAGTAATGTGCAGGAAGGCAGTGTTTTACATTCAGACACCGGCGCACCTCTGATTGTTGCGGACTATGTCACGATCGGCCATCAGGCAATGTTGCACGGCTGCCAGATTGGTTCCGGATCATTAATTGGCATGCAAGCCATTGTGCTTAATCACGCCAAGATCGGTCGTAACTGTTTGATTGGAGCAGGCGCAATTGTGCCCGAGGGACGTGAGATCCCAGATGGTAGTTTAGTGATCGGTGTCGGAAAAATTACCCGCACCCTCTCTGAAGAAGAGATCGCAACAATTCGAAGCAACATCGAAAACTATGCGCGCCGCGGTCAAATGTACCGTCAACAACTCAAGCGCTTGGGTTAATCCACTTTTCTGGTTTGCATGTCGGACTCTCTAAAAAAGTTTTTATTCGAAGACCGTAGTGTTCGTATCGAGTCTGTGGAGCTCACACAAACGTGGCTAGCTGCGCAGGCACATCACACTTACCCACCATGCGTCGCTGCACAACTCGGGGAATTAGTCGCTGCAGCGACCTTGCTGTCGGCAACCTTAAAGTTTGATGGCTCGTTACTCTTGCAATTGCAAGGTGACGGCGCTATCGCACTCATGGTGGTGGAGTGCCGCGCTGACCTCAGCGTGCGTGCAACCGTCAAAATGCGCGAACGTGCCTTACCAACAATCCCAAACTTGCAGTCCCTCGTGAATCCGGGTGGCACCGCTAAATTTATCGTTGTATTGGATCCGCCTAAACACACACCTGGACGCCAGGTATACCAAGGGATCGTTCCGCTAGAGGGCGACACTATCGCCGCTGCGCTTGAACAATATATGTTGCGCTCCGAGCAGCTAGACACACGCATTTGGCTTGCTGCCGATTCAGTACGCTGCACCGGCGTATTACTACAACGCCTACCGGTGCAGGGAGGTAACCAGCAAGCAGAACTTTTGACAGCTGAAGAATCGTGGGAGCGCGCGCAACATCTGGCGCAAACACTCAACCAGACGGAAATGTTAAGTGTCGATCAGGACACGCTTTTGCATCGCTTATTCTGGGATGAGCTTCTACATTGCTTTGAGCCACGTCCAATCACATGGCGCTGTTCTTGTTCACATGCGCGCGTTGCTGACATGCTGCGTATGCTCGGCAAACCAGAAGTACAGGACATGTTTGAAGAGCAAGATCCAGTAGAGATTGCGTGTGAGTTCTGCGGAAAGCCATACACCTTCGACGCCAAGGAGGCCCTTGCTCTGTTCACTGCGATGCACTAGGCCTGCAGCTCTACAGGCACACACAACTGATAGCCAACACCCCACACGGCTTTGATCGGAGACTCCGCATCGGCGGGCATGATTGTTGCTATTTTTTTGCGTAAACGGCTCACGAGACTCTCTAGGGAGCGACGCCCGATATTCGTCACACCTGCACGCTGGCTCAAGATTTCGCAGATCACTTCACTTTCAAGTAGATGGTGCGTCGCTTGCGCCAAAGCCACCAAGAATACTTTCTCACTATTGGTGAGATACACCTTTTGCTGCGTGTTTGCCGCACTTAGAGACAGATGCTGAAGAGATAGTATCAACGAGGCAGCGGGCAAACTGTTTTGCTGTACACGCCGATATTGGCTCAGCAGCGCTGCAGTCAACTCCTCTGGCGCAATTGGCTTACTTAGGTAAATATCCGCGCCAGCCTCGTAACCTTTTAACCGCTCAGGTATCGCGATACGTGCGGTGAGCATAATAATTACGACTGAAGGAATGCTAGTGCGCATGCGCCGCGCGATAGATAGCCCATCTTCGCCGGGTAAATTTAGGTCTAGCACAAGCGCATCGATCGGCTCAGTCAACAACAGTTGATCGAGCGACACGCCGCTGTCTAACGCATAGACCACAAAGCCCTGCTGCTTTAAGTGATAGTGAATCTCTTTACGCAGCAGCGGATCATCTTCGACCAGGGCGATGCGTAAGCTTTGTGCGGGCGTACCCATGTGCATATTACCAATCATGGTTTCAGCGTTACAGAAAAATATATTTTTTCGAGTGTACTGCGGGAGGTAATGGTGCCACCCAACATATCACAAATAGACTTCACTAAATATAGACCAAGGCCGGTTCCTGGAGATGTGTGCGCATGCTCGCCTCGATAGTACCGAGAAAAAACACTCGCAGGATCTGGCGTGCCCGCTGACCCCACGGCGTTTTCCACAACAAGCGTAAATACACCTGCTTCGTCAAAACTGGCGGTCATCGCAACAGGAGTTTGCGGTTCAGAATACTTCACTGCATTGTCTAATAAGTTTGCGACCACCACTGCAAACAAACTGGGGTCGGTCTTTAAGATCAAACTTGGAGAGTCAATATGCAACTTAATTCGAGAAGGATCTGTTGACTCGCGTATCGCGTCTTGCAAGATCTCTTCGACATCCAGCTCCTCGGGCCTAAACGCTAGTTTTTTCTGGTCAAGCGAATCTACTTGCACGCAGCGCTCAATCACCGTATTCATGCCATGAATTGCTTGAATCATGCTGCTGACGCGATCATTCGCGTCAGATGTCGCACTGGGCGGTAGCTGAAGAAGGCTTACCTTCAGCGAGCCTGCCGCCATACGCATGGCCGCCAATGGATTCTTGAGTTCATGTGTCAGCATATCGATCATCATGCTGCGCTCTTTGATTTGCTGATGCTCGAGCACGTTGCGGGCTTGCGTCTGGGCCAACTCGGTCGTCATTTTTTGGTTATTGAGACGCCGGATGCGTATTTCACTCGCCACTAAAATTGACATTGTGACAGACACTAACAGTCCGCCAAAATTGCCTGGCACCAGCATACGATCGGTTTGGGCTAAACCAAACGCTGGGAGCATATCAGTCCAAAGCATTAAAAAAATCATCGTTGCCAAACAAAGCATCAAAGCACGATGAATGAGCGGGCGGATGTTGGCCTGATATAGGGCAACAATCCAAATCACGGGCCACGCGATCACAAAAGAGAAATTAAACGCTAACGCGTACAGCGAAACCGGCTGAAACAACAACCAACAAAATTGTGCGATAAACAAAAATGAGACAGCCTGAGAGAGTTTGACATACCAAACAGGTTTAGAGAAATGCTGAAGAAACGCCAAGGAGAGCTGGATAGAAAAAAACAAACGCGCCACGTAAAACAAATTAAAGAGGAGGTTATCGACCCACGCGGTCTCAGGCGTGAGGTATTCCGCGTATAAACCAAGGACCGCAAACGTCAGCAATAGCGCAGCCGCTTGTGTCGCAAAAAAATACGCTGCGAGAACGCCACCGCCACTTAAAAATAGCAACACCGACACAATGATTAAGGCCATTAATACACCACACTGCAGCCCTGCACTGAGCGCTTGGTCTGTGTTCTCTTGATTTAGCCCCAGACGATCCAAGAGTTTGGCTGATACGTAGTACCCATTCGTCGACGCCACGCGTAAGTACAGATCCGAGCCTTCGAGTTGGTCTAAGTGAATCGAGAAACAATATTGACTAAAGGGACAGCCTACTTGCTCACTGGGATAGCGAGCGCCGACCACGCGCCTCAGCCACTCGCCGTTATGACGCTCATACAAGGCGATCTCACTCAGGTAGTGTGGACCAACCACCAGCACTGCACTTGTATCCGGTGTAGCACTTTTATCAATACTCAAACGAATCCAACGAACATTCGGTGTAAGTGATCGTTTTAGTAGCCCAGTAAACGGACTGAAGTCTTTACCCATGACGTCGTCTATTCCGACGGCCTGCGTATCATCAACATAAATTGCGCGTTCACGAATCAAGTCAGACTGCGCCTGCACACAACACGCAAGCAAGCTCAACGAAATAATCGTGAGCAGTCTCCGGAACAACACGTTTACTGATCCGCTGTACGGGCGAGGTATTCGACTGCGCTGCGCACACCGCGGTCGCCAACATTAATACCTAAGGACTGCATTGCAGCCTCAACGCCAGACAAGCATCCGAGAATCATTGCAGGATTCAGGTCACCCAGATGACCGATGCGGAATACACGACCAGCAAAAGGACCAAGGCCTCCTGCAATCAATACCTGGAATTTGTCACGTGCCGTTTTACGAATCAGCTCGGGATCGATACCGGGTTTAACGAGAACAGCCGTCACCGACGCGGAGCGCGCTTCTGGTACGCGACACAAAAACTGTAAATTGCCCGCCTCAGACCAAGCCTGGACAGCCGCATGAACCGCGCCCGCCAAGCGCGCGTGACGTGCATGTACGTTAGCCAACCCTTCTTTAGCAATCAAACCAAATGAGGCTTGCATTCCGAACAATAAATTCTGTGGCGCAGTGCCGCAGAATCGGCTATAGGACGGTCCCTTGCGACGACGTAACCAGTCCCAATAAAAGCGTGGTGCAGGGTTCGCTGCACACACTTCCATCGCGCGCGCGTCCGCAGCACAAAAGCCGACACCCGGTGGAACCATCAGGCCTTTTTGCGAGGCACCAATCACTGCATTGACGCCCCACTTTTCCATTTCGAACGGCACTGCGCCCAAAGAGGCGACGACATCAACAACGAAGAGCGCTGGATGCTTGGTTGCATCAATTGCCTTGCGTAGCGCCAACACATCGCTTGTTGTGCTGCTCGCTGTATCGGTATGCACGGCAAATACCGCGACGATTTCATGTTTGGTGTCAGCACGCAGCGCTTCTTGAACCGCAGCCAAATCGATCGGGTAACCTTCTTGATAGGGCGTGCGCAAAACCACAGCGCCCATCGCTTCAGCCATTAAGGCCCAGGAATCAGAGAAGTGACCCGTACCGAGAATAAGAACTTTTTGTCCGGGCGCTAACAAATTGACGATCATGGCCTCCCAGACACCATGACCATTTGCCGCATACATGAAAACCTCAGCAGACGGCGCATTGAGCAATGATTTCAAACCATCTTCGCAGGCGTCAATACAGGCATCAACGCGAGGATCACCCATATCAATCGGCTGATTCGTCATCGCATCCAACACAGCTTTCGGTACATTCGATGGACCCGGCGAATGCAACAAACGGATGCCAGGGATGTATGGGAAAGCAGCGGTGGGCGAATTCATTACTTATCCTTAAAAAAGTTACGTTATTTTACCCGAGCCCCGCGGCACGAACTTCTGCGTATCGACCTTTTAACAACAAAGGTGAATACTGCTTGGGATGGCGGCGAAGCACAACCTAACGATCGATCACCAACGAGGCACAGCACTCATCGAAGCGACCCTAGGGCTGTTAAGCGTGTTGTTTTTAGCAGGGCTTTGTTTTGAGTTTGCGCAAGCCCATCAAACCCGCCATCTGATGAGCCTGGCGCTGCAAGAAGCCGCACGCGTCGCGGCAGTTACACATGCCAATCCGGCACAGTGGCGACCCGCACTACATCAAGGACTGCGCGCTATACATATCAGCAAAACCGCCCAATCTCTGCACGCGCAAACTACCCAACGCGCAGGCTTGGCCCCCTACTACATCGACATCCTAGGTCCCGCCAGAGCACGCACGACACAAACTAGAGTCTTTACTGTCAAACCGCGGCATTCTGGGCAACCCCCAGACGACGTACTGCATATGAGACTGACCTATTTGTACGTACCGAAACAGCCCTGGTTGAGCTCAGCAATACGATCAATGAGTCGAATTAGCACCCAGGCAAGGGCGGAACATAAAGAGCTGCGCGCACAAGCGCGCCGCGCGGGGTTCATTCCACTCGTCACGGAATACAAGGTATTGATGCAAAGCGATCTGCCTGAATGACAGTCGTTACCGGTTAACGCGGGGGTGTGGCTGGGCGGATAGCAGGGATAGTGGTGTTGGCTGCTGGCTGTGCGGGCTTAGCTCCAACGCGAGATGGAGGCGGCTTGACTTCCGGTGCTTTAACGCCGGGGGGCAACACCTGAACAAACACTTCGCCCTGCTTGACCATACTAAGCTCGGACCGTGCACGCTCCTCTGCTGCTTCGGTACCGGTTCGAAGATCTTCGATTTCAGCAGCGAGCGCTTTATTACGACCGACCAGACCGTCATTCACAGTACGCTGATCGGATACTTTCATCTGCAAATCCCAGACGTCAAACCAGCCACCCCGACCCATCCACAAGGGATACTGGATCAGACCGGCTAGCAATAACAATCCGACAAACAAAAGACGCATAGCACCTCAGTGTCCTGCCGCAGTCATCGACTGCGGCAATCCGGTTTTACCGCAGATTGTAGAAAGCGTCACGCCCTGGATAGGTCGCAACCTCGGCCAACTCTTCTTCGATACGGAGCAATTGATTGTATTTAGCCATACGGTCTGAACGCGAGAGCGAACCCGTTTTGATCTGCATCGCGTTGGTAGCCACCGCGATATCAGCAATCGTCGAGTCTTCGGTCTCACCAGAGCGATGCGAGACAACAGCGGTGTAGCCCGCACGTTTTGCCATTTCGATCGCTGCAAACGTTTCCGTCAAGGTGCCGATTTGGTTGATCTTAATCAGAATGGAGTTAGCAATATTCTGATCAATCCCCTGCTTCAGGATCTTGGTATTGGTCACGAATAAGTCGTCACCGACCAACTGTACCTTACGACCAAGTTGCTCTGTCAGGTGCTTCCAACCTTCCCAGTCGTTTTCGGCCATGCCGTCTTCAATTGAAATAATGGGGTACTTATCACACCAGGTCGCCAACAGGCTAGTGAGATCCTTGGATGACAAAGAAATTCCACCTTCACCATGCAAGGTGTACTTGCCGTCTTTATAGAATTCAGACGCAGCACAATCCAGACCCAAAGCGATTTGTGTACCTGGCTCATAGCCCGCATTCTCAATCGCACGCAAAATCAATTGAATCGCTGCTTCGTGGTTTGGGACGTTTGGCGCAAAGCCGCCCTCATCACCCACCGCTGTCGACATGCCTTGATCGTTAATAATTTTCTTGAGCGCATGGAATGTTTCCGCCCCCATCCGCAAGGCCTCGCGGAAACTGGTCGCGCCGATCGGCAAGATCATCAACTCTTGCATGTCGAGCGTATTGTTCGCGTGTGCGCCACCGTTGATGACGTTCATCATGGGGACAGGCATACTCATCGGGCCGCTCCCACCGAAATAACGATAGAGAGACAAGCCTGACTCATCCGCAGCAGCGCGAGCAACGGCCATACTCGCCGCTAGGATCGCGTTCGCGCCCAAGCGTGATTTGCCTTCCGTGCCATCCAGTTCAATCAAGGTACGATCTAGAAAGGTTTGCTCCTGAGCATCGAGACCCATCAGCGCCTCAGACACCTCAGTATTGAGGTTTTCAACCGCACGCAGCACGCCCTTGCCGAGATAGCGCGACTTATCACCGTCACGCAATTCAATCGCCTCACGGCTACCGGTCGACGCGCCAGACGGCACTGCTGCACGGCCCATCGCACCCGACTCAAGCAACACGTCGCACTCAACAGTTGGATTGCCACGCGAATCAAGAATTTCACGACCGATGATATCTACGATTGCACTCATTTCTCTAGTTCCTGAAAGGTAAAGTATTCAATAGTTATTTCAAAATAATCGTCGGGTCAGACCTAGGTGAACTGGGTTTCTAAAAACCCATTACGTTTCACAACCCGGTCAATGTCCAGTAAGGTCTCGAGCAACGCTTTCATTTTCCCAAGGGGGACGGCGTTAGGGCCATCCGACATGGCTTTCGCAGGATCAGGGTGGGTTTCCATGAATAAACCACTCACCCCCGCAGCCACCGCAGCCCGGGCTAACACGGGTACAAACTCGCGCTGCCCACCGGACGATGTGCCCTGCCCACCAGGCAACTGAACGGAGTGCGTTGCATCAAACACGACGGGACACTGCGTTTCACGCATGATAGCCAGCGCGCGCATATCCGAAACAAGATTGTTGTAGCCGAACGAAACTCCACGTTCGCACACCATGATGTCCTCAGGAACTCCAGCTGCACGCGCAGCGTGTCGCGCTTTGTTGACGACTTGCAGCATATCGTGGGGGGCAAGGAACTGTCCCTTTTTGATATTGACGGGTTTACCGCTTGCGGCACAGGCCTCGATGAAATCCGTTTGTCTGCATAAAAAAGCAGGCGTCTGCAACACATCCACGACCGCTGCCACGGCGGTCACTTGATCCTTGTCGTGGACATCGGTCAGAACCGGAACCTTTAAGCTTGCGCGGACATCGGCCAGAATCTGCAAGCCATCATCCATCCCAGGGCCACGATACGACGTACCCGAACTACGGTTGGCCTTGTCGAACGAGCTTTTGTAGATAAAAGGGATCCCGAGGGCGGATGTCATCTCGAGCAGGTGGCCCGCCGTGTCGAACGCCATTTGGCGTGATTCGATCACACAGGGGCCCGCGATCAGAAAAAAAGGCTTCTCTAGACCGATTTCGAATCCGCACAGCTTCATTAGGAACCTTTGCGTTGTGTCTGATGCGCCAAGGCCGCCTGAATGTAGCTTGTGAACAGCGGATGACCATCGCGCGGCGTTGAGGTGAATTCGGGATGAAACTGCACACCCACAAACCACGGATGATTTGGTAGCTCCATCATTTCCGGCAGGTTTTCGGTCGGCGTAAGGGAGCTAATGACTAAGCCCGCTTCTTCTAAGCGCGGGACGTAGACATTATTGACCTCATAGCGATGGCGGTGACGCTCATTGACTTGCGGACCATAAATCTTGCTCGCTAACGTGCCTGGCTTGATGGGACATTTTTGCGAGCCCTTACGCATGGTGCCGCCCAGATCCGATTGCTCATCACGCTTTTCAATCCGACCCTCTCGATCGAGCCACTCAGTGATGAGCGCCACAACCGGGTGCGGCGAGGCTGGATCGAATTCGGTGCTATTGGCGTCGGTCAAACCCGCCACATGACGGGCAAACTCAATCACAGCCAACTGCATGCCGAGACAGATACCAAGATACGGCACGTTGTACTCGCGGGCATAGCGAATCGCAGCAATCTTGCCTTCTGTGCCACGCTTGCCGAACCCACCAGGCACCAAGATGGCATCAAACGGCTTGAGCACACTCACGCCGTGCTGTTCAATATTTTCGGAATCGATGTATTCAACATTGACACGCGACTTGGTGTGAATGCCCGCGTGGATCAAGGCCTCAGTCAAAGACTTGTAAGACTCGGTTAAGTCAACGTACTTACCCACCATGGCGATACGCACTTCGCGCTCTGGATGTTCAAGCGAATACACCAACTTGTCCCACATCGACAGGTCTGCTGCAGGCGGGTTTAAATTGAGCGCTTCGCATACCAGGTTATCGAGCCCCTGCTTGTGCAGCATAGAGGGGATCTTGTAGATCGAATCTGCATCCCAAACTGAAATTACCGCATCCAACGGCACGTTTGAGAACAAGGAGATCTTGGCACGCTCTTCGTCCGGTATCGGACGGTCGGCACGGCACAGCAAGGCATTAGGAATAATGCCGATTTCACGCAACTTTTGTACAGAGTGCTGGGTAGGCTTCGTCTTCAGTTCACCAGCCGATGCGATGAAAGGCACGAGGGTCAAGTGAATAAAGGCAGCATTGTTGCGACCGAGCCGCAAGCTCATCTGACGCGCGGCCTCGAGGAACGGCAGCGACTCAATGTCACCGACGGTTCCACCGATCTCCACAATCGCGACATCGGTTGCACCGTCCCACGACTGCTCGGCGCCACGTGCAATGAAATCTTGAATTTCGTTGGTAATGTGCGGAATGACCTGAACGGTTTTACCTAGATAATCACCACGTCGCTCTTTACGCAGAACAGATTCGTAGATCTGGCCAGTTGTAAAGTTATTCACCTTGCGCATTTTGGACGAAATGAATCGCTCGTAATGGCCTAGGTCTAGATCAGTTTCGGCGCCGTCTTCGGTGACAAAGACCTCACCGTGCTGAAACGGGCTCATGGTGCCCGGATCGACGTTAATGTAGGGGTCAAGTTTGAGCAGGGTTACCTGCAGGCCACGCGATTCGAGGATGGCGGCCAAAGACGCGGCGGCAATGCCCTTGCCTA
>JACCED012009789.1_pt1 | contig 20356 bp, 20 predicted proteins | sample 7455021 | NCBI WGS metagenome assembly JACCED01 (sample SAMN15323456, study PRJNA562643) | freshwater metagenome | isolation source: river surface water | place: USA:Blue River Watershed | collected 2017-08-19
CTGCAACGACGGGATCGGAAGCAGGCGCGGCGACGGCATCTGCTGCCGCCTCCGCAGCCGCCTCTGCAGCTCTGAAAGCCACGGCTGAAGCCGTCAAAGCGGCTGAAGGCACGGTGCCAAGCGATGCAGAAGAATTAGAGGGCATCAAGATGGTGGCCTTAGAGTCCGCCGAATTGGCCACACGCTCGGCCAACTTGGCCGTGGGTGCTGCCGAGAACATGAAGACCGCAACGACCAACATCCAAACCATGATGGCGGTCCACAAAAAACAATTCCTTATTTTGTTGTCTGTGGCTGCAGGCTTTATGTTTGTGTCCGCTGCCGTTTTCACAGGCATGACCATTAGCCTGAAGTCTCGCATCAACCAAATGGACTCAATGCTGAACGTGCTTAGCAAGCGCGTCGTCGAGCTGGACGAGTCCATGGAAATGGTGGGGTCGGTCAACGAGGGTTTGCAGGCCATGGTGGCCAAACAAGACGACATCACCAAGATACAAGGCGCTTTAGAGGCACGCCTCAACGAGGCCATCAAGCAAACTGAAAGCGTGCCTGGCAAAACAGCCCAACAGGTGGGCGAAAAAGGCGATGCCTTGGCCGCGCAGGTCAAGTCACTCGAAGGTCGCTTCATGCAGCAATCGCGTGCTTTGAATTCTTTGGCCAATCAGGTGGGCGGACTGCAAGGCGCGGTGGGCGAAACAGGTACCTTCAAGAAAGAAATGGAAGCATTGGCCCGCTTGCAAAAGGAACGCCAAGCGGCTGAAAATGCGGCGGCTGCCAAGGCTGCAGCGCAAGCAGCAGCCACCACCAACGCCGCCAATGCAGCAGCCATCAATGCGGCCAAACAACGCGAAAAAATGGTTCAGTACCCGCGTACGCAACAAGACACCGCACCAGCGGGTGCTGGTGGTGTACTGAACAGCAAGCCTTGATGAAGCCTTGGTTAGGTGAAGAGCGTTGTTGAAAATTTCAACAGCGCTTTATTCACCGTCCGAGTTGGCCACGGGCAATGTTCCCTGCCGAAGGTCGTACTTGTTCAATTTCTCAATGAGCGTGGTACGCTGCAAATTAAGCAAGCGCGCGGTTTGCGACACATTGCCGTCGGTTCGGGCCAAGGCCTGCACAATCAAGTCGCGCTCGATGTCGGCCAACCGATCTTTTAAAGACAGCCCTTCTGGCGGCAAACTGGGCAGACCTTGCGCCAGCATGATGATGTCCTCTACTTCGTTGTGCATGTCCATGGCCAAAGGTGGCGCAGGGTTGGCAAACGGATTCATGACATCGGCATTGGCGCTGTGATGGGCGTCTTTTTTACTCAAAGGCGCCACAATTTCCAAGTCGTCCACAATGGGTGTGCTGACACGCTCGGCCTGCAGCACGCGCAAGCCTTTGGGCAACAAAGAAGAAGGCACAGAGGCCAAGCTTAACAACTGCCCACTGAACAAGGTGTTGAAACGATCAACCAAATTGGACAATTCGCGGACATTGCCAGGCCAAGCGTAGTCTTTCAAGGCCTCGACAAAGTCTGTAGCAAACGTGATGGGCGTTTGTCCTTTGGCCGCAAAGTGGGAGGCAAAATGCGTTAAGAGTGCTGGCACATCTTGCGCACGTTGACGCAAAGCGGGCGTGTTCAATGGCAACACGTTCAGGCGGTAATACAAGTCTTCACGAAACCTGCCCGCTTCAATTTCGGCTTCTAAATCTCTGTGGGTTGCAGCTACCACGCGTACATCCACAGCCACAGACTTCAGCGCGCCCACAGGATCAACCGTGCGTTCTTGTAAAACCCGCAACAGTTTGACTTGCATGTCGAGCGATAAATCGCCAATTTCATCCAAGAAAATGGTGCCGCCATGGGCTAACTCAAAGCGGCCAATTCGATCGGCCATAGCACCCGTAAAGGCACCTTTGCGATGGCCAAACAATTCGCTTTCCAACAAATCTTTGGGAATGGCTGCACAGTTGATGGGCACAAAATTACAGCCACATCGGTCCGATTGATCGTGCAAAGCCCGTGCCACCAACTCCTTGCCCGTGCCACTTTCGCCCGTGATGAGCACTGTGGCGGTAGAGGAAGCGACTCGTTCAATTAAATGACGGATGGCTTCAGCGCTGGCGCTGGCACCAATGAAAGCTTTTGAAGGAGATTTATGCGCCATAGAGCCAAACAAGAGGAAATGAGTGGATTTTCAAGACACCAATGTATTGCAATTTGCACCAAATTTCGTTGAAATGTCGGAAAACCGACAATTTAAAACTGCTTTTTTGCAACAAGCCCTTAGAAGCCTCGGCCTCTTTCTGTTCAATACCGTTGATTTGAGTCGCCATAGGCCTCAAGCTTCTCAAGTTAATGCCGAATCAGAGGGTGTAGGACTTCGAGTCCCCCCTCTTACAAGGAATGTCAAATGAAACGCACTGCTGCATCTGTTTTGGTTTTAAGCATGGTCGCTCTGACGGGTTGCAAATCTATCAATTTGGCCATGCCCAACGCCTCTAAGGATGCATCGCCTTTGGCGCAGCCGATCATTGAAAAGCGCGAAACCATTACCGCCACGGGCTATGCGGTGGTCACTGTGCAGAACCACAAGAATCCTGCGCAGCAGCGCCTGATGGCCATCCGCGCGTCTAAATTGGATGCTTATCGCAACCTCACCGAGCAAGTTTACGGTCAACAATTGGATGCCAGCTCGACCGTGGCCGACATGGTGGTCACCAACGACACCTTCCGCGCCAAAGTAGAAGGCGTTATTTACGGTGCGCGTTTGGTCAGCATCACACCTGTTGGCGAAGACACTTACGAGACCACCTTGTCATTGGACCGTGATGTGGTTCAAGATTTGCGCATTTTGTACATGGGCCAAATGGCTGCCAGAGGTCGCTGATCATGGCTCATCGCACGACACAATCCTTTGTCACTGGCTTGGCCATTTTGGTTTGTGCCCTTGCGACAAACGCTCAAGCAGAACTCACGGCACAAGAGCGCTTAGATGCCATTCGCCAAAGCTTGGTTGAAGCGTCTTTACAAACACCGACGCGCGTGCAAACCACCACTTGGGTTGACACGCAAGGCAGCTTGCGAGAAAACAGCAGCTTTAAGAATGCTTTAGACGTTAAAGGCGTTCGCGTCACTGGCTACGACCGCGACGAGTTAGGTCAACCCAAAGCCAAGCTGCAGTTTCCTGCGTCAACTGCCGTTCAGTCCTTGCCAAAATCTGTGGCCAAAGACGCCTCGGGGTCTTTGGACAAGTTCAACCAAGCGCTCGAAAAAGTTTCTAAACTTGCAAAAAAATGGGCCCCACAAGAAACCCTAGCCCAGGTGGACGAGCCTATTTGCAAGGTCAAAACAGGCGGCAAACTCAAGCACATGATGAGCTTGGACATGCAAGTTGACGCGTCTACCAACGCTGCGTTTCTTTCTGCATTTTTGCCCATGGTCCAGTCACATTGGATTGGCCACGCCAAAGCCCAAGGTGGTTGGCGCATGGTCAGTGGCATGCCCGCACCCTCCATGTCCAACCACATGACCTCGTACGAGCGTGCCCTGATCAGCAACCGACCCGACCACTTGCCCTGGACTGCCAAGCTTGTGATCAGCACAGCACAACTCGAAGCCAAGCCACTTGCAACGCTTCTTGGCGAAAAAAACCAAGCCCTCCAGGTCCAAATGCACCTTCAGGTGAATGGTGCTGAAGGTCAACTTGACGCTTACAAAGACCAAACCAGCTTTGTCCTTGAAATGGACACACCGGCCTGGTCGTTGCCAAGCTTGAGCCTCAATAGCCTTGCCGTCTTGCAAAATGAAATTGAAGTGATGCGCTCCCAAGCTGAAGAATGGTTGGCGTGCCAAGCGGTCAACCCCGTGGTCACAGCCGTTGCAGCAAGGCAAATTGAAATCAATGCGGGCGCCTTGGCGGGCGTCAAAAAAGGCGATGAGTGGTTGGTCGCCAACCCTGCACGCTTTCCTGCCGAGTTGATGGGCAAAGAAGGCGCGCCCCAAACTTTGTTGGCACAAGTTCAATCGGTCACACCCTTCAACTCACAGTTGGTGGTGTTGGCAGGTCCTGTTCAAGCTGCGCAAGCCAACTGGCGTGCGTGGCCCACCGAGACCCTGGTGAAAGAGCCCCAGGTTCAACCGGCCACAACGACCGCATCCAAGCGCACAACCAAACCCATGACCAGCCCAGCCGTAGTCATGACGCCTTACTGATTCAAACGAGCTTGCCATGACATCTTCTTCTTTCAAATTCTTTGCGGTCGCTGTGGTGGTGGCATTGTCTGGTCATTCATTTGCAGCCGATGCCTCTGCAACACCTTCTGCAGCCGCCACAGCCAAGACTTCACACAAAGTGGCGGAAAGCATTTCAATAGACCGCTTGGTTCAAAAAATTTACGCCAACAGCCCGCTCAACACGGCTGTTCTGCGCAAAGCTTTGGTCGATGCCAACCCCAAAGTCATTACAGGTAACCCTCAACAACGCGTCAAAGCAGGCACAGACATTGTGGTGCCAGACCATGGTGAGATCGTTCGCGTCACTTTGACCCCTTTTGCAGCGGCCGCCCAAGAAGCCCAAGACCACAACCCAGGTGCACGCGACTACCAAGCTCGCAAGCAGTGGGTTAGATTCCCTTGATCTCTGGGGCCGAGGCGCTTGCGCCTCAAGGCCGAACCCCTCCGATCTATCTGGAAGGCAAACTGCTGTCTTTCCAGCCTAATAGCGCCGCCGATTTAGGCCTCAAAGACGGCCAGATTGTGCAAGCCAACGTCAAGCTGCACCACGATCAGCCCATGCTGGTGCTGCAAGGTCGCACCTTGCCTGCACCTGGTTTGCAGATGTCGCAGGTGGGAGAATCCATTTGGCTCAAAGCGCAAGGTGGCGCGCTGGTGCCCATCCCAACACAGCCGCTGATTTCACGCATTGCCACTTTGCTTTACCGGCCCAGTGCAGGTTCGGAATTGCCACAGTTGTTTCAACCTGGCACCTTGGACGCCTTGCTCAACACCGTTCAACGGCCCGACCTACAGGCCCAATGGCGCTCATTGCAGTTGTCAATGAACCAACTCACGCCAGGTGCTTTAAAGCAGGCCATGTTGGGTGCAATGGGTGCAGAAGTTTGGCTGGCCAGGGGCATGCAGGCGCCAGCACCCGACCCCAAACAACTGCTGCGCAAACTGATCGTCGAATTGAACATGGGCGCCAGCGAAGAGCCCAGCGAATCGGGCCTGATTGAAAAACTCACCAAAGCAGTGGACGACATCGAGGCCAGACAAGTGCAGGCCGTACAGGCACAGGCTCAACAAGAAGTTTTGTTCAGCATGACCTTGCCCTTTGTCGACGCCAACCCTATTGAGTTGTCGATACGCAGAGGTCCGAGGCAAGATGGCGAGCAACCCATTTTGACCATCAACATTCATTCCAAAAGCGATGAGCTGGGTCCGATCTGGCTCAAAACGCAATTGATGAATGCACAGCAAATTGAGCTCACCATGTGGGCTGAAAAAGAAAGCGTGGTGGCGCAAGCCAGAACACGTGCTTATTTGCTGGGCGATGAACTCAGTTCGGCAGGCCTCAATATGCGCTCGTTCAACGTGATTCATGGTGTAAGACCCACCGAACCTAGCAACTGGACACCCTCGGGCCGGGGTTTGGTGGTGGACGTTTCAGCATGAGCCGTTACATGCGTCAAGCCGTTGCATTGGCCTACGGCAACAACCCCACACCAGTGGTCACAGCCAAAGGCGACGGCGAACTGGCGCAGCGCATGCTAGAAGAAGCTCGCAAAGAGGGTGTATTTATTTCGGAAGACCCGCAACTGCTGGCCTTGCTGAGCCGGTTGGATGTTGACGAAGAAATTCCGCAAGAGCTTTACACCGCTGTGGCTGTGGTCTTGTCTTGGGTTTATTGGTTGAGGGGCATGCGACCTGGCGATGAAAAGTCGAATACCACGCCTTCAGATCCGTTGGATTCAACGCCCTCACCCTTCGATTCGGTGAAAGACTAACCTCAAACCTCTTGGTAGCCCCTGCCGCGGCTGAAACGAGCCACTTGGCCTAAACGATCATAGACCTCAAGGGGACTACCAGAATCACCAGCCTGCAAGCTGTGCAAGGCACCGCGAATGGTGTCAAGTTTGCGTTCAATGAGAACGGCATTGCGCCTGTGCATGTCGCGACATTCAATGAGAAGTTCACGCAGGGCATTCCATTCGGGGAGATTTTGCAGATCTTCGGAAGACGGGCAGAGCCCTGCCAGTTCTGTCAAGAGGTCATTTTTTCCAGCTTGCAAAGACTCAAACCGGTCCAGATCTTGGCTTTTAAGAGCTTCAAACTCCAATGCCAACAACTGGATCAGTTGATCGGATACGAAAAGCGCTCGCTCACTCACGAATCATTTGCTCGATGGCATGGAAACTTTCGGCAATTTTCCGAGGGTTCAATGGATATTGACCATCTTGAATTGCTTGCTTGATGGACTCAACCTTGGCGCGGTCAAAGTCGGGCTCGGCCATGGCACGGGTTGCGACGTTGCTCAAATGCAACTCATCTGGGCCGGGTGCTTTGGCGCTGGATGCAGCAGGCGCTGACATCTCAGGGGCCAGGCTCTCTTTAGAGCCGCTTTTGCGGTTGGCTTTGTCCAATGCGCTGCGCAACGACGCGTCCGACTGGGCGCGCTGTCCATAGTTTGAAATTGCATCGGTCATACCTAGCTCACTTTCTGTTTTCTTCTCACTTCAACCCACAAAAGAGGGTTGGACATGCTCAGTATCGGCAGTAGATTCTAGAACTTGAATCATTTTTTGAAGAAATTTGGGGTTTAAAGGCTAAAAACTTTGTATTTCTTAGATTTCAGAGCCCTTTTGCCGTGTTGAGCCCCGTCACCACACCCGATACTTGGCGGCCCGACTCCGGATTTTTCAGCTTCACTTGCTCCCCAAGTCTGCCATCCTGCATGGCTTCCATCCGGATTGAGATCTGAAATTCATTTTTGTTGCCAATAGACAACATCACTGTTTGCCCCTGTTTCACCATGATGGCACGCCGAATATCAGACACCCTCAAGGCTTGTCCGGCAGGAATATCCCGAGTGAGTTCCGCATTCTGTGCATCTTTCACTGTATTCAATAGCATGGTATCGACATTTCCGGGAGAAGCTTGAACTTGTTCGAGCATTTCTGGCTGCAAAATGACGCCTCTTTGCAACAATCGCTTGGCCACCACGATGGTTTTGGTCTCATTGGGGGGCGGGCTGGCATTGACAGGTGAGCCAGAATTGGCAGGCGACATTGAATTTTGGACACCCGCCGAAGCAAAAGCCGGCGGAGTATTGGCCTTGCCCGCAGGCATGCTGACTTGTAAATAGAGTTGCCAAACGGGTTCGGGGCATCGAACTCTTACGGTTTCTTTAGATGCAAATGGATGATCGACATTCAAAGATTTTTGACAGGCTTGAACTTTCAGGCGATCATCTAGGGGCGCAATCACAATGTCTTGTGATTTCACGCCATGTGTTTGAGACATCCATTGACGCACTTGCAAGCCCATCGACTCGGCGGCAGAGTTAGTTTGAGCAATAGCACCAAAAGGCAGGGCGATTGCCAACAGCCAAAAAACCGTCAGGCATAGGAATTGCATCCAGCCTTGGGCAGGTGTAGACGTTTTGACACTTGGTTTGAACATAACGGAGTTCATGCAATAAAGATGCCACATCATCATGAGAATTGAATCCAATTTACCCAATGCCCCTGCGGGGAGTACGCCCACTACCGTAGCGGCTTTGTCACGCCCTGGCTTTGCAAAAGCCTTGGACCAAGTTCAGCAAACGCAGCCGGCCCTTGTCAAAGTCATTCAATCTGGCGACACCCTGACTGGCATTGTGAAAGATCAAGCCCTGCGTCAAGGCGTCAAGCTTACGGCATCCGAAGAATTCAGATGGGCGCAAACTTTGGCCGCTGACAGTGGCATTCAAAACCCAAACGCCATTTTTCCAGGCCAAAAGATTCAACTCCAAAACATGTTGAACCAATGGCAAGCAGGCCAAACTCAGCCTCAAAATCAAGCACAAAACTTGGCTCAGCCCCCTGCTAACTTCGCGAATCAGGCCAAACTGGCAAACCAAGCCAAGAGCAACAACAAGATAGAAACCGTCGTAGTTACAGCCAGCCGCCCCACACAAGCTTTACAAAAAGGCAACTACATCAATGCTGTGGCACACCCGGTGCTTAGCCAAACACTTGACAGAGCTGTCAGCCGCGGCTTTATTCCCTTGGTAGAAAAGCAAGACGTTTACAACAAAGTTTTGCAGGTTGCCAACAAACACAACTTTGCACCAGACGATTTTGCCCGCCTAACCTTGATGGAAAGCGATGGCATGAACCCGCAGGCCACCAACACACGTTGCCACGGCATCATTCAATTTTGCGACGGCCCCGCAAGGGGCGCGGCTGAAGTCGGATTTGGCCAATCGCCAAAATCCATCTTAGGCTTAAGCGTTTACCAGCAACTGCATTTGGTTGACACCTACTTTGACAAAGTAGGCCTGAAGAAAGAAGGTCCAGTGCCTTTGGATGAACTCTACTTAGCTGTTCTGCAACCGACAGCTCGCGGTGAAAAACGACCTGAAGAACCCTTAGGGATTCCAGGTAAACAAGCCAAGTACCTTTATGAGGGGCGCGACCCACAGGCCCCCATGACACGCACCTCTATTACTCAAGGCTTGGTTCAAAACGCGGCCGAACGTTTGGGCTACAAAAATTTCCGCCCCACTTCAACAGGCGCCAACGCCATTGGCGCAAACCCTGTCAGCAATGCTATTCACAATGCATTGAATCCGGCTGCAGCCGACACCAATTCCAATTCGGCCGCACGCATTCGTTTGCAAGTTCAAAAAGCCGCCGATTACGACGCCTTGGAAGCACCCAAGGTCTGGTTGCGTTAAGCAAAGCGGCAAGGGTTTGCCGCTTCTCATTTATCTGAACCAAAAGGCACGGGTTACTCGCTAACCCGCATTCTGCCTTGCAACGCGGCCTCAGGCCCCGTCAAAAACCCATCAAAAAACGGCAAGACTAGCATGGCACGGCTCTTGCAATCGAACTCTTTGCAAAGAACTTTAATTCTTTGGGCTGTCGGATATCCGGCATTAAGAGTTTCGCGAAAGGGTACACATCATGAACATGATCGACAACGCACTGGGAGTTCACGCCCAAGCATTGGGACTGCGCAGCAAGCGCATGGAAGTGCTTGCGCGCAACATTGCCAATGCCGACACCCCTCACTTCAAAGCCAAAGACATTGACTTTCGCTCTGTGCTGAAACAAACACGCGATGACGCACTGAACAGCACGCACAACTTGCACATGTCCATGCCAATGGAAGAAAGTCCTAGCGGCGAAAAATACCGTGTGCCTTTCAATGCGTCATTCGACGGCAACACGGTTGAGATGAACGTCGAGCAAGCCAAGTTTGGTCAAGTGGCGGCCGACTACCAAACCACTCTGAACATCCTTGAAATCCGCGTCAGCGGTATTCGCAGAGCATTGCGTGGAGATTAATCAGCATGTCATTAGATCGCATCTTTAACATTGCCGGTTCTGCGATGAATGCGCAGACCACCCGCATGAATACCACGGCTTCTAACTTGGCCAACGCTGGAACAGTGACGGGCAAAGAGAACGAAGCTTTTCGCGCTAAGCGCACCGTATTCAAAACAATTTTAGAACAACAACAAAAGCCCCACGAACAAGGCTTCGCGGGTGGCGTACGCATTGAGGGGATCACAGACGATCCATCTCCCATTCGAAAAATGTCTGAGCCAAACAATCCGATGGCCGACAAAGACGGCTATGTGTACTTGGCCAACGTGAATGAGATGACCGAGATGGTTGAAATGATGGCGGCAGCCCGCTCCTATCAAAACAACGTGGAAGTGGTGAACACCACCCGTCAGATGTTGATGCGCACCATCGACATCATCAAAACCTAAACCCACGAATTAAAGAACAGATCGGAACAACTCATCATGATGACCTTGTCAACCAGTAACAGTTTGAACGCAGCGGCCGCTACAGCCAATGCGGGCAGCAAAATCAAGGCGCCTGCCGGCCTGAAAACCACAGCAGATGCAGCCAATGAAGCCCTTATGGCCAAGGCTGGCACCTCAGCAGGCATGGGTCAAAAAGATTTTCTCACCTTGTTTACAACGCAATTGAAATGCCAAGATCCTTTGGATCCTGTCAAGAACGAAGCCTTCGTGGCACAGCTGGCACAGTTTTCACAACTGGAAGCCACCACCACCATGTCGGAAACACTCAAGACCTATGTCGACAGCATGTCGGGCGAGCGCATGATGAGCAGCACCAGCATGATTGGCAAAACTGTGGCGGTACCCGATGCTGCTGCCGTGATCACAGAGGGCGGCAAAGCCGCTCAAGGTTTTGTGAGTTTGCCCACCGGCGCTGAAGGCGTCAAGCTGGAAGTGTTCAATGCCAAAGGTCAATTGGTAGCCAATCAAATTATGGGCTCACAAGCCATTGGCGATATGCCTTGGGTTTGGGATGGCTCAGGCGACAACGGTACCAAAGTACCGGATGGTAATTACTTCTTCAAAGCCACTGTCATCAGTCAAGGCAAAACCACCAACCCTTCCGTGAATGTGTTGTCCACCGTCACAGGTGTGAACCAGCAAGCCGACAAAACCGTGATGCTTGAAGTGGCCGGCGGTAAGTCTGTGAAGCTCACAGACGTTCAACGCATTGGCAGCTAAGCCCTCATTGATTCATTGATTCATCGTTCCAACAAGACCCCAACTCAAAACTAGGAGTTATCCACCATGTCTTTTTATACCTCGCTGACCGGACTGAATGCTGCCACCGCCATGTTGGGCGTGACCAGTAACAATATTTCCAACGTGGGTACCACAGGTTTCAAGCGCTCACGCGCTGACTTCGGCGACATTTTTGCCACATCACCTTTGCAAAAAGCTTCGTCAATTGTGGGTCAGGGTGTGTCTCTGAAACAAGTGTCTCAGGAATTTAGCCAGGGTAACATTTCTTTCTCATCCAACGCACTTGACTTGGCGGTGACCGGTGACGGTTTCTTCCCCATGCGCTCAGCCGATGGCTTGCAAGAGTTGTTCACTCGAAACGGCTCATTCTTGTTGAACGAACAATTTAACGTGGTCAACTCTTCAGGCCAGCGTTTGATGGCTGCGACAGTGGACTCGACCGGTTCTGCCAACGTGAACGAACGCGTGGTGTTGACCATTCCACAAAAAACATCGGGCGATGCCAAGCAAACATCTTTGGTGTCCTTGGGTTTGAACTTTCCAGCCGATGCTGGCGTCATTACCGAAGAATTTAACCGCGCCAACCCAGCCACCTACAACAAGTCAACCGCCTTCACGGTGTATGACAATGGTGGTAACGGTTATTTGGCTACCATTTATTACGTTAAAACAGCCAACGCCAATCAGAACGTACCTTTCAACAAATGGCAAACGCACGTGTTTGTGGGTGAAGATGCCGTTGAAGCATCATTGGTTCAATCGACCAACAACAATGGCGAAAAATTGTATGTGAACCAGTACGGTCAAATTCAACCGTACAGCGTGGTGAAAGACGAGTTGACCACGGCCAAGACGCAGTTGTTCTCTTTAGACGAACTAACAGACAAGCGCACTTCTACAGCAGCTGCTATTTCTGGTGTTCCGCTAACAACGTCGACTTTGGACTTTACCAACGGCATTAACTTCAGCAACACAACCAATCCAGCCCTTACTGTTGCAGGTGCAGTTGACCCACTGAAAACTCTTTTCACAGTTGACTTTGAAAACTCTAACAACCCTGTTACTTTGGATTTAAGCCACTTGCGCAGCATCAACGCGCCACTCACTGGCACTCAAATTGCAGCCGAAGCAACTGCTGTCTTGAATAGAAAATTTGGTGACGAAGCTTATTTCGATTTCTCTGATTCAGCCAGCCGAACTTTTGTTATCACCAATTCTCGGGTGACCACCACTGCCAACAACATCACGGCACCTACCGCTTTCACCATCAATTTGGCGGCAGGCGCTAACGGCTTACCCACTGACCTGACCAAAGTCACGGTCAATCAAGCCGTGACGGCTATGCAACAGTTGCTGGATGCTACGGCCTTGAACGCTGGCGGCTCTAAGGTCACAGTCTCTTACGACTTTGCCACACAAGGCTTCAAGTTTTTAGACGGTACCAACACCATCACCTTGAAATCTGGCCCCGCTAAAAATGATGTTCTAGGCCTGACCCAGACAGCAGTCATAGCGGATGAAACTGGCAACTTAGGCACCAAGGCCATTCCAAATGGCTCAACTTTGCGCGCCTCTAGCGAGCAACGTTATGGCATGAAAATGACATACGACTCTGTGAACAAAATTTTCAAATTGTCTTCTGGCAAAACGGGTGATGAATCAAGTGTCGCCGTAACCGGTACCAGCGCAGCAGGCATTGCCTTATTTGGTTTTGCTGATGCAAATGTGGCCAAATCTAGCTTGGCGGTACGCGGTGTTAGCTCTACGCCAGCCATCACTTATGGCACAACACCTACAGTCAACTTGGCCAATAACTTTGCGGTCGATGCGACCAACAACTCATTTGTGGTCACAGTGGATGGTATCAAGGGTACCGTCAAGTTGCCCATTGACTCCAACTACTCCTTGTCCACATTCATGGCCAAGTTGCAAACTGGCATCAATGCACTGGGCTCCAACAGCTCTATCAATGGAACGCCTACAACAGTGAATGGCGTGAAAGTAAGCTACGACGCACAAAACAATCGCTTCAAATTCACCACGGGTACTACAGGTGACGACGCCTTCATTAAAATTTCAGGAAGCAATGCTTGGGGCTTAGAAACAGTTGAAGCAGGTCGTGGCACCACCACCACCTGGATTAAACCGACGCAGCATCAAGACTTCGTGGGCGGTGCATTCCAACCCAAGTACATAGACGGCGACGGCAACGAAACCACCAACGGCGATGGTTTCACCACACTGCCCGCTTGGTCACCTGTGTTCCTTGACAAAGGCGAGCTGACATTTGATACGGGCGGTATCTTGGTCTCACCGAAAGAAGGTACTCAGTTGGAAACTGTGTACTTGGCGGGTGGTAAAGGTGCCTTGACCATCAACATCGATTACTCAGCCTCTACACAGTTCTCATCTGCTTTTGCTGTTTTGTCTCAATCACAAGACGGTGCACCAGAAGGCGACTTGGTGGGTGTGACCATTGGCAACGACGGTTTGGTCAGTGCTTCATTTTCAAACGGTTCACAAAAATCATTGGCCAAAATTTTGCTGGCCAACTTCTCAAGTCCTGTGGGATTGCGCCAAATTGGTGACTCCAGCTTCTTGACTTCAGCTGCTTCTGGAAAACCTATTTTGGGTACACCGGGTTCAGCCGGTTTCGGTACCTTGCGCGCGGGTGCTACAGAGCGTGCCAACGTTGACTTGACACAAGAATTGGTCGACTTGATTACCGCGCAACGTAACTTCCAGGCCAATGCCAAGGCCATTGAGACGTCCAGCACCATGACGTCAGCCATCATTAACTTGCGCTCTTAAAAAGCGCAAGCTCTGAACTAAGAACAGGACTTCAACATGGATCGTTTAGCCTTTAACGCCGCGGCCGCCATCACTGAAATGCGGGTTGGCCGCCAGATGACGACCAACGAATTGGCCAACGTGGCAACGCCTGGTTTCAAACGAAGTTTTGAATCGGCCATGTTGACCCTGAAGGTGCAAGGCGCTGGTTTTGAATCGCGTTTGCAGCCCCAGGCTTATGCCAGCGACAACATCAACATGAAACCTGGTGTGATCATTAAGACCGGTCGCGATTTGGATGTGGCCATGGATGAGCAAACCGTCATGGGTGTTACGGCCCCCAACGGCGACCTGGCCTTCACGCGCCGTGGCGATTTGAAACTCAACGGCTCGGGTGTTTTGGAAATGGGCACAGGGGCTTTGGTTCGCGGACAAAACGGCGGCGGCCCTATCACCATACCCCCAGGATTCTTTGTCAAGATCAGCAAAGACGGCTCTATTTACGCCACCAATCCAGCGCAAGCGGGTGTGGCTGCGCCAGTCTTGATTGACAAAATTTTATTGCGAGACGCCAGCCAAGTTTCTTTGGAGCGACGCGAAGACAGTCTTTACAAAATTGTAGGCAAGCCTGCAAACGAAGATATTCCTGTGACTGGCAAATTGGCCACTCTCACACCCGAAACATTAGAAGGATCCAACGTGAATGCCATGGAAGTCATGGTGAAGCTCATGGATCAAAGCCGTTCATTTGAAATGCAAGTGAACGTGATCAAACAAAACAAAGACGTTGACGAGTCGGGCGGCACCATGATGCGCGCCTCGGGTTGATTGACATTTTTTAACCAATTACTGAACATTTAAAAGGAGCTCGCCATGGACGCAAGCATGTGGGTAGCCAAAACTGGCTTAGATGCGCAACAAACGCGCATGAACGTCATCTCCAATAACTTGGCCAACGTGAACACCACGGGCTTCAAGCGCGATCGCGCTGTATTTGAAGATTTGTTGTACCAAAACATTCGCCAGGCGGGCGGCCAAACGGGTGCCAACACACAAGCGCCTACTGGTTTGATGCTGGGTACCGGTGTGCGAGTGGTTGCCACTGAAAAGCAACACGCTCAGGGCAATATGGTGAACACGCAAAACCCATTGGACCTTGCGATTGCAGGCGAAGGCTTTTTCCAAATTGCACAACCAGATGGCACCATTGGTTATACCCGTGATGGTAATTTCAAGCTCTCCAACACGGGGCAAATTGTGACGGCGTCGGGTGCTTTATTGCAGCCCGCCATTACCATTCCAACCACAGCCTCTTCCGTCACATTTGGCCGCGACGGCACTGTATCGATTGAACTGGCCGCTGGCGGCTCGCAGGTCATTGGTCAAATTCAATTGGCCCGCTTCGTCAACCCAAGTGGCTTGGAATCCAAGGGTCAAAACTTGATGAAGGAAACCCCAGCATCTGGCGCGCCTCAAGTTCTGCAGCCCGGCGCCACAGGTGCCGGCAGCTTGATGCAAGGCACTTTAGAAGCCTCCAACGTGAACGTGGTGGAAGAAATGGTCAACATGATCGAAACCCAACGCGCCTACGAAATTAACTCCAAAGCCATCTCTGCGGTTGACGGCATGTTGAAGTTCATTAACAACAACCTCTAAGGTTTAGCTCCATGAACGCAATTGTCTGCTTTGGCCAAAAATTTGTCGCCAAGCCTTCCAAACTGATTTTGCTCGTTGGCTCGGTCATGTTGGCAGCTTGCTTGTCAGGCTGCAACGTTATGCCGCCGCAGGCCATGACGCACTCTCCTCAATTTGAACCCGTGTACCCTGTTAAACAGGCGCAAGCCGCTACAGCCACAGGCGCTATTTATGTGGGCCGCCAAAGTGACAGCTGGTTTGGCAAAGGTCGAAATTTTCAAGTTGGCGATGTCATTACGGTGTTGCTCAATGAATCAACACAAGCCGCTCGTAGCCAAGTCGGCTCCATCAGCCGCAACTCTACCAACGACATGTTGTCTCCTGGTCTTGCCGTATTGGGCAACAAGCTTGGCGGCGTCATGAAGGGCACCGACTTTTCCAAAACAGACATCAGCAACAAAGGCACAGGCACAGCCGATCAAACGGCCAGCTTGACAGGCTCTGTGGCAGTGTCTGTGGTCGAAGTCATGCCCAACGGCAACTTGGTGCTGCGCGGCGAAAAACAATTGGCCCTCACAGAAGGCTCCGAAATTATTCAAGTGGCCGGCATCATTCGCCCTGAAGACGTAGCGCCCAACAACACCGTTCAATCACGCCGTTTGGCCAATGCCCAAATTGCTTACAGAGGCACCGGCGATTTGGCCAATGCCTCGCGTGCAGGCTGGGGTACCAGTGCTGTCCTGAAATTCTGGCCTTTCTAAATTCAGTTCTGATTCATTGAATAGACCTAATACCGAGCCATCATGAAAAAATTCAAGCCCTTTTGGACCGCCCTGTTCTTGGTGCTCAGCCTTGGCTGCACCAGTGCCATGGCCGACCGCATCAAAGACCTCACCACCGTGGCTGCCATGCGAACCAACCAACTCATTGGTTATGGTTTGGTGGTGGGCTTGCAGGGCACGGGCGATGGCTCTGATGTGTCTTTTACCGCGCAAAGCATGAAGACCTTGCTCAACCGATTGGGTGTGAGCTTGGAGGGTCCTTTGTCTGACTTTGAAACAGCCACCAGCGCTGGCAAGATTGACATCAAAAACGTGGCCGCTGTAATGGTCACTGCAGAACTGCCTGGCTTTGCCAAGCCCGGTCAAAAGATTGACATCACTGTGTCTACCATCGGCAAGGCCAGCAGCTTGCGTGGCGGTACCTTGCTGCTAAGCAGCTTGCGCGGTGTTGATGGTGAAATTTATGCTTTGGCGCAAGGCGCGCTTACTGCTACCGGCATTGATGCCGCCGCAGCTGGCTCCAAAGTGGCCATCGGTGTGCCGACTGCAGCTCGTGTGCCATCCGGTGCTACTGTAGAGCGCATTGTGGACAACCCCTTCGACAAAGCCGACCGCATCGTTTTAAACGTGCGTGAAAGCGACTTCACCACCACCAATGCCATCGTGAATGCCATCAATGGCCGCTTTGGCAACGACGTGGCAAGAGCCCTTGATGGCGTCACCGTTACATTGCAAGCACCAGCCGATTTAACGCAACGTGTGGCCTTCATGAGCATGATTGAAAACATGGATGTCATGCCAGGCGAGCCCAATGCACGCGTGGTGGTCAACGCCAAAACAGGCACCGTGGTCATTAGCCGCAATGTGCGTGTAACTGCGGCTGCCGTTACGCACGGCACCATCTCTGTGTCAATTGCTGCTACCAATGAAATTTCTCAGCCTGGCGCATTCAGCCAAGGCCAGACGGCCGCTGTACAAAATGCAGACGTCAAAGTGAGCGAGCCCAACAAGCCAATGTTCTTGTTCCAACCTGGCGTGGACTTGCGTCAAATTGTGGATGCTGTGAATCAGGTGGGTGCATCGCCATCCTCTTTGATTGCCATTTTGGAAGCACTCAAAAGTTCAGGCAGCTTGCGTGCCGAACTGATCGTGATCTAAAGCGGCAAAGTCAACAACCAACAACTGGCACAAGATTTGCTGAGTACTTGAAACAAAACCTTTTTTGACAACTTGTTTTAACTCAGCAACCGACCCAACACATCATGGACGCCATCAGCAACGCCGCCCCTAGTTCTTACCTTGACTTTGATGGTCTAGGTCAGCTCAAGGGACAAGCACGCACGGATGCGAAGAGCGCCATTCGAGAGACAGCCCAACAATTTGAGGCGCTGTTCCTGCAGATGATGATGAAGTCCATGCGCGAATCCATTGTGAAAAGCGAGCTGTCTGAGTCGAGCACCATGGAAACCTTTGAGGGCATGTTCGACAAAGAAGTGTCGGTTCAATTGGCAAAAAAGAACAGCGTCGGCCTGGCCGACATGTTGGTCAAAAACTTTGAGCAACAACAAGCCAGCATTGCCACTACGGCAGAGATTTTGAAACAGCGGCAAGATCCTGCCGCTTTCAATGCCACAGCCAAAGGCATGGCCTTGAATCCTAAAACCATGGGCATCTCGCTTGAAAAGCTTAGCGACAGGCCAAGTGGCATCGCCTTGCCCAAACCTCAACTCCTGCCTTTGAATTTGCCACCCAAACCCATTAGTGGCGGGAGCGGCAAATGACCGATTTAGTTAGCGTTGCCTCCAATGCGGTTCAGTCGTACCAGCGTGCGCTGGGCACGGTGTCGAACAACATTGCCAACGTAAGCACAGATGGCTATTCTCGCCAAGAAGTGGTTTTGGTTGCCAACCCAGTGGCCAAGGTGGGCACTGTGTATTTGGGCACAGGCGTAACCGTTGAATCTGTGAAGCGGCAATACGACACGTTTGCTGAAGCCAATTTGCGCAACAGCAACAGTGACTTGACCAGTCAAGAACCCATGGTGACCTACGCCAACCGCGTGATTGACATCATGGGCAGCAGCTCTATGGGCTTAAGCGGCGCGATTGACCAATTTTTCAATGGCGCTCGCGACCTGTCTTCAGATCCAGCATCTACCGTGATGCGCAGTAGCTTTTTGCGTGATTCTGAAAACTTGGCATCACGCTTTGGCGAGCTGTCTAGCCAACTGGACCTGATTCAAAACGAAACGGATGAAGCTGTTAAAAGCTACGCCAATTCGATGAATACGATTTTCAAGCAACTGGCCCAAGTTAACGCGCAATTGACCAAACAAAAGTCTGCCAGCCAGCAACCTGCAGACTTGCTGGACCAACGCGATGTGCTGTTGAAAGACCTTTCAAGCTACGCAAAAATCAAAACTTTTTTCTCTGAAAACGGCTCTGTCTCGGTTAGCCTTGGCCCCTCCATGTCACGCGATGTGGTGGTCGACGGCATCAATTCGTTTATGTTGGGCACCGACTTTAACTCGGCCTCTCCAGAAAAAGTGAGCCTGGTGCTTGACCCCTATGGCAGTGCAACACCCCTGACTGGTTTGAGTGGCGGCAAATTGTCTGGCATTATGAGTTTCAGAGAGCAAGTGCTTGGAAGTAGCCGCAGTTCGCTAGACACGCTGGCATCCAACTTTGTCAAAGAAGTCAATGCCATTCATACTGCAGGCATCGATGCCTATGGCAACACTGGCACCGCACTTTTTAACATCGACAAATCGGGCGTGGGCGTAGCGGGCACTGTCAAAGTAGCCTTTAACGATGCCCTCAAAGTATCTGCTGCAGCACAATTCCGTGTCATTGAAGCGGCCAACAACACCGGCAGTGCAGATGCCAGTATTTTGTATGTGCCGCCCAGCTTTACAGGTCCTAATTCGCTGAGCAGTGTGTTGGTGAACAACCCAAGTGAAGCTGCTGGCGTACTGACTCGAACCATTGCCAGCCGCCCTTATACAGCGGTGGCCACCATTCCCAATGGCATGCAAAACGTGGCAGTGTTCATGGGCGAAGCCGACGAAGGCCAACAGTTGCAAGTGTTCACTCGCGATGGCCGTCAAATTGTGGGCGCCGCCATAGACTCTACCTTGCAAGGCCAAGTGATTACCTCGGCCAACGGTTTTGAAACCAATGCCAGCTACAGCAGTGCCTATTTGAATGTGAATGGCACCGAAAGCTACAAAGATCTGAGCGTGTTTTACGGTGCCAGAGCAGACCTGCGCAAGCAGATGCAATGGGACATGACCCAGAAAGATCCAGAAAAGCATCCCCCCTTGTCAAGCACCAACTTGCCTGCAATGCTGGAAGGTGGCCGCATTCAACCCGGCTTAAACCGCATTGAGGGCAATCTTTTCAAGATCAATGGTGTCACTCTTGGCCCCTTGGTTGCCACTGCGGGCACCACCTTGCAAGCCTCCGACATGGCCACTTGGATTCAAGCGGCAGGCGCAACTGGCATCACAGCCACAGCCAGCAACCAAGTGCGTGTGCCATTTAATCAGCTTAGGCCCGATTTACCCTTGTCGATTAAAAGCGGCAATGCAACTGGCTTTACAGCCATTACCACTGTGCCTACGGGCATTACCACACCAGCTGCATTGGCCGTGGCCATTAACGCCCAAAGCAGCACAACGCAAGTGCGAGCCTACTTGGCAGACAATGGCGAACTGGTATTAACCAACACTGCAGGCAACGAAGGCAAAGACATTGCCATTGACAGCGCCGCCACACCCAACGCCCTGGGCATGAAAGCCGGCAGTTATGGTGGCAGCGTAACACTCACCCGAAGTTTGGTAGAAGGCACCGACACCCCCATTGAATTGGGCTTTGTGAATGGCGCCCCCACTGGTTTAGGCCAATTGGGCTTTAGAACGGGAGCCTATATTAAAGGTACACCCAACGAAGATTTGTTGGTGTTTGTCACTGGTGCTGGCGAATCCAAAATTGCAGCCTCTTACAGCGGTACACCTGTCGACGCAAAACAAGCTTTGCGCGCCAAGCCCCTGCTTGTGAAATTTGAAACAGCAACCCAGTTTTCAATTACCGATGAAAGCACGGGCACCGTGGTGGCTCGCAGAAGCTTTAACCCCAATATTTTGGAGCCAGCATTTTCTTACCAAGGCGTGCAAATTTCGTTCTCTAGCCCGCCCAAAGCAGGCGATGTGTTCACCATCGATGGCAACAAAGACGGCACAGGCAACAACGAAAACATGTTGCAAGTCATTGACCTAGAGTCAAAGCCTGCCATGGGTGGTGGCAAAACATTTGCAGCGTCATATATCGACAACGTGAACGACTTGGGCAACGTAGCCCGCCAAGCTGCCATTGC
>JACCED010124308.1_pt1 | contig 20329 bp, 25 predicted proteins | sample 7455021 | NCBI WGS metagenome assembly JACCED01 (sample SAMN15323456, study PRJNA562643) | freshwater metagenome | isolation source: river surface water | place: USA:Blue River Watershed | collected 2017-08-19
CACTCTGACCAGCAACTCCCGTTGCCCCTTGAACGCCAGTTTGCCCAGTCGCCCCCTGCGTCCCCTGTAGTCCGGTTGCACCCTCGGCTCCAGTCGGTCCTTGCTGACCAGTTGCCCCCTGAGTTCCAGTCGCACCTGTTGCCCCGAAAACGCCAGTCGCCCCTTGTGGTCCTTGTGGTCCGGTTGCACCGATGGCCCCCTCAACACCTTGAGCACCCTGTAACCCCGTCGCCCCTTGAGCACCAGTTGCACCCATTGCGCCTGTTGCACCGAGTGGTCCTTGAATCCCCTGCGCTCCACTCGGCCCAGCGTCTCCTTGCGCCCCTGTTGCGCCTGTTGCTCCCTTCAGCGAGGCTTGCGCCCCACTCTCGATCATGTCGAGTTTGATTTTCGTTAGTTCTTGTGGCATAAAGTTTTAGTAAGTGACTTGAACTGATACGGGCACCCCATTGGGGATGACTTCCCCGAATGTGATCAATCCCTGCTCGGTTTCATTGTTGGTTTGAAACGAAACTGCGTAAGCGGTTGGAGGTTGGTGAACACCCCCGACCGAAACGATGTAAGCGGCAGAGTTTGTCGGTGGTGTGACTGCTCCGATTCCGTTTGGAAACAATCCGTAAAACGAAAGAACAGACCCATTTCCGACGAACTGAACGGAGTGATAAGTTCCAGCAAAAGTCCCTCCGGTCGGCTTATTGATGAGGTCGGTGTAGTCCCCTGAGCTTGCAACTGTTGCGAGTCCGAGAGTTGACCTTGCGGCGGCTGCGTTGGCGGCTTGAATCAACGCCTTCCCCGTCGTCGTCGCGTCCTTCAGTAAGTTGTTAGATACCTTGGTCATACGGTGTAGTAGGGGACCAAGCGTCCGTTTCCTGCGTTAAAATAACCGAAGGGAACCGTTGTGTTCGACGGCGTTTGCGTAGTCGTCGGCCAGTTTGGGCCTGTTGCGCCTGTTGCACCGGGTTCTCCGGTTGGCCCCATTGCGCCATCTTGCCCGGGGATTCCGGGTGGACCCACGTCTCCCGGCATTCCCGACGCGCCTGTTGCACCGTCGATGCCATTGACTCCACTTGGCCCTTGCTGTCCGGTCGCTCCTGTTTGTCCTGCTGGTCCGGTCGCGCCTGTCGCCCCTGCTGGTCCGGTCGGTCCAGTGTCTCCCTGCGGTCCAGTCATCCCAGCCGTGCCACCCAGCCCGGGTTCCCCCTGAGGACCTTGCGGACCCGGAACGCCGGGGTCTCCAGTGAGTCCGGGAGGACCTGATGGACCTTGCATCCCTTCGGGTCCTTGCAATCCGCGCACGCCTTGCAATCCACGCTCACCACTTGGCCCTGTCGCCCCTTGAGGTCCACTCATGCGGAGGTGTTGTCCCCATCCCGATTCGCTTTTGACGTAGACATTGACGATCGCAACGTCCGGTGAATCTTGCGGGGTCGAGGCGTCCTGAAAGTAGACATCCCCCACTTTTCCGAGCGTTGGCGCGGGTTGACTTGTCCCCGCAAAATACATCGTTCCGGCGACCCCTGATGCACCTGTTGCACCTGTTGCGCCAACTTGTCCGGTCGCACCGTCGAGACCAGCTGGTCCGTTTGCACCTCGGCTTGCGATTAGGTCCCAGAAGAGAGAGGAGGTCGACGGAATGTCACCGACATTCCCGCCGTGAGCGTCTGACCGATACCAGAGGTTCCCCTCGTATGTCGCGAGATCGCCAACCGCATACGCGGTGCCCATTTCAAATGCGCCTCTGTAGTTCCAGAGCGCATTGGCACCAGTCGCACCTGTTGCACCAGCAACTCCAGTTGCTCCCCCCGGTGACCCTGACGGTCCCATTGGTCCAGTCGCTCCAGTTGACCCTGTTGCTCCCCCAGCTGGTCCAGCTTGTCCTTGCGCCCCTGACGGCCCTTGAATACCAGTCGCACCGATTGGTCCGGTTGCACCACTCGGCCCCGTTGACCCGGTTGCACCAAGGCCTCCCGCTGGTCCTTCAACGCCCTGCACCCCGCTCGGTCCTGCGGGTCCTTGCGCCCCTGATGGCCCTTGCGGTCCCATGACACCGCCCGACGCAACGAGCACGTTGACCCTCTCCCCGCTCGGCGGCGCGTCGGTAAACGTCACCACGCCATCGGCCACCGTGTAATCAATCCCAGCGGTTTGAAAGACTCCACCGATGGCCACAATGAAATGAGCATCGTTTGAATCGGTCGAGGTAGTCGTGAACGCCGTTTGCGAACCGTTGGCGTCGAAGGTGAACTGGTTAAGCGCGAAAGAAGGTGCAGAGGCCCCTGCTTGAATTGTAACCCAATCAGTCCCGGCGGCGTTGGGGAATGAGAGAGTTTGATCAGCGGTATTGAGCAGAAGAACGCCCGACGGAATGCCCGTCAGAGACGGGTTTCCGGTGGTGCTCTTCCGAAGTTGTCGAATGAAGTTCGGCATTCGGTTTCACGGCCTAGATTTCACCGCAATCAATCGAAATGCCAGCACTCGCCGCGATCGTGCTGCTCGCAGAGGTCACTCGTCCGTAAGCGTCAACCGTGAATCCGATTTTGTTTGCTCCAGCTGTAAGCCCCGAGATTTGCGCGAGGTCAACACCACTTGACGAGACTGCGATGCGGTCGGACGAAACGGTTTTGACGCTCAACGTCGTTCCGACCTTCTCCAACCCATTCCCAGCATCCGCAACCCCTGCGCTCGAAAACTGCGAGAAGGTGAGCGCGGTCGTCCCGATGCTGATTGCACCAGACGTTGAGAGCACCCAACCGCTCGACCCGTTTGTCGTTCCTTGTTCGATGAACACGAAAGACCCCGCCGAGAACTCAGTGCCAGAGTCCGCATCGGTGCGGCGAGTGAGGATGAAAGGGGAGTCCTCTCCACCAGCTGCTGTCACGCGGTAAAGACCGTTCTGGAGTGCGCTTGCCTGATTCTTGACAAGCACCGATTCTCCCACCGCGAGCGTGTGCCCATCGATGACGAGTCCGACGTTGTTGTTTGAGGTGAGCGTTGCGCCGACCCCGCTCGACCCGTTGTTATACGCGACCGAGGGGAGAGCTTCGGTCGTTGCGACGTGTGCCGATGGTTTGACGTCGAGTCCTTGGGCGACGTCGTCGACGTATTTCTTGGTCGCAAGATGCTTGTCATCCGTCGGCGTTGCCGTGGTCTGAATCTGACCGCTCCCGAGGTTCAAGTTGAGAGAGCCATCGACGACCAGAGCCTTGTTCGCAACGGCGGTTCCGTCGGTTATCCCCGCGATTTTGTTGAGTTCAGCCGTCGTCGCCGTCACCCCGTCGAGCTTGTTCAACTCGGCGGCGTCTGCTGTTATTGCAGTGCCTCCGATTTGCAGCACCCCGGAATGGTTTACCGTGCCGCTGAAGGTCTTCGTCCCTTGAATGGTCTGGTTTCGGTTTGCCGTGGTGACCATCCCTGCGGAGGACGATGTCCCCTCCCCGCCAATCGGGATCACATTGCCGTCTGACTTCTTGATGAGCAACTGGTTGTCAAACTCTTGAAAGAGAAGCTCCCCAGTCGCGAGATCGATGCCAGCAACCCCTGTTGAGGCGATACGGCGTTTAAGTTGGATAGTGTTTGGCATAATCTGTTGATGTTGTTAAACTTGGCCCCCGTCCACGCCAACCCCTAGAGCGGCGAGTGTTGTGTAGGTTGTGACACCTCCGACGACGCCGACGATGTTGCCGTCAACGCCTGTGCCTGCAATCGCGGCTCCTGCACCGATGTTTGCACGCACCTGCGCTTGCTGCGGAGCGGTCAATGCTTGCGGGGTGAACAATACAACCGACGCGGCGATGTTCGTCGTGTCGAAAAAAGGGAGGCTGACAGGTTGCGATGCGCGGCGGTTCGTGTTCTCGACCTTCCACCGAAGTGCTCGCGTGGTCGTCAGGTTGCCGTTGTAAGCCCACGCAATCTCGGCCTGAAGAACCACCGAAGGAACGTCGGCCACCGTCTCATCTCCACCAGCGACGAGCACCGTGACCCCGTATCCTGACGACCGAGAGTGCGGTGCCGAGCGTTGGCCAAAGGTCGATGCGGTGGCGGTGACGATGTCGAGTGCTGACGATGCGACGAAAGAGAGGTCAGCGTCGAGTGCTGCGGCGATTTTGGTGGCAATCCCCGCTGCATCTTCGGTGCCGAGAGTGGTGACCTTGATGAGTCGGCCACCTGCTGGAGTTTCTGGTGCAGCGGTCGATGCGCCACCCATCCAAACGCGAACGGGCCCCACGGCGTCTGCGAGGTCGAAATAGACTCCTGCTGCGGTCGAGGATGTCGTCTGGATTGCGACCACCTCGGCGGCGTCGTATGGATCCACACCGAGAAGTCGGTCGATGCCACCGCTCGCGGTGTTCAGTGTCGCTCGATAGTCGACCACCTGCCCCGTCACCGTGCGGGTCCAGCTGGAGAAGGAAAGGAGAGGGTTTGCATCGAACTGACCCTTGGGTTTGACGCTCAACCGCATTCCGGTTGAACTGCCCATGTCGACCGTGGTGGTCGATGCGATCGTGTTTCGAAACTGGATTGATGCGGGAATGACGTCGCCGTTTCGCAGCAAGACCTCCTGATCGTCCGAGCGGCGTAATCCGCTGACGTAGATGAGTCCAGAATCAAGAGCGACGGTGAGCGTGAGCATCCATCTCTGCGCCCGTCATCAACTGTGAAGTCCGATGATTTGGTGACCTCCGGTCTGCTGAGAAACGGTGAATCCCCCCCCGTCGTTCGCGGTGATGTAAGCAAGAACGATTTTGTACGCTACTGAGTCCGGTTGCTCGTCGGCGGTGAGAAGGGTGTCCATGTCCTCGATTGCGAGGGACGGGAAGCTGACGCCCGATGATGTGGTGTCGCTGAAGTTGCCTGTGACGTTCAGCACCACTCTCTTCGCGTCAGCTGCTGCACCCACTTCCTCCTTCGGATAGTTGACCACCGACTGCCCATTCACGGTGCCCCATCGCACCCACACCTTGTAAGTGGTCGCCTCTCCGACGGTCTCGGATTCAACGGTGACCTTGAATGGGTAGTTCCCTGTGCCTGTGGATCCACCACCTCCCGAGGTGATTCGCTTCTTGAGCGAAACAAACTGCCCCCGAGGAGTCAGCGATGCAGTGATGTCCGGGGTGTTTTGAATCACCAACCTCGGCAGGTAGTCGATGATGGCGTTGATGGCGGTGGCGATTGAGCCCCCTGATTTGAGTCGTGGAATCATAGACATCCCGGTGGTTCCTCTCTGCTGTCGAATGTTGCGGTCTCCCCGCGAAATGATGTCACGGGGTTAACTGGTCGCATGAGAACCCCGAATGGCAGCATGAACGCCGACTGCCGTGGGTAGTCGTTGCGAAGAAGGTTTGTCTCGTCTCTCCCCGGGTAGTCAGTTCCGGGAGGATAGCCAAACGCGTCACGGTTTGTGAGGGTGAACCCGTAAGGTTCCCACGGTGCGAAACCCTCAGCTGGAGGACATCGTGGGACCGAGACCACGGGGACGACTTGAATCTCCGAGTGCCAGAAACTGAACCTCTGATCGGCTCCGTAAACTCCACCGATGTCTGTTTCGAGCGGAACGGCTCCGATCCCTTCGAGAGTCGAGTCGTCGAGTTCAAGGGAGTATCCACCACCCGGTGAGATTTCGTGAACGTAGCCCACGAGGATGTCCACCTCGAAGTCCATTTGATACTCGCGAGGGTCCCACGGGTTGACCTGCTCACCCGGTTGCGGGGTGTACGTTGGTGTTCCTGAAGCGACAATCTCGGATGCTGAGATGCGTGACTGAGGTTCCTGCCACGTTGATTCGAGTCGAACCGGAAAGAACCACCGCTGCGTGACGAAAGACCCGTTGACCTCGTTGACCACGGCGTGTCCGGGGAGTGGTCCGAAGTTGCTGAACCCAACTTGGTCACCGTTGAACGTGCTGGATGCCTGATTGCTGAGAAAGAGATCGGTGAGCACGGCGTAGAACTCATTTGGCGGGTTCTCTGGATTCTCTGGATCCTGTGCGCCTTCGGCGTAGCGGATCGCGCGTGCCCTCATCTTCACCGTCGCCAGAATGACCTTCGGTCCTCCGGTGAGTTGGAAGCCACGGTACTGCCTGCTGCCGACCTGAATCACGGGTCCACAGAGGCCCCAGTGCCACGGGGTGATGAAGTAGGTGGATGTTCCTTCGGTGATGAAGGGTTGGTATCCTGCGGGAGTCGGTTCCGATGTTGCGGAGGTGCTCGAAATCCTCGGCGCAGAGAGCGTCGTGCCGCGCGGCGTTTCGTCGCTGACAAAGTCCTTCGTCGATTGAATCTTGAGTCTTACCAACTCACGTCGAATCGCGTTGAGAGCGTCACCGATCGGCCCTCTGGTCGTCACGGTCTTCATGCGTAAATCTGACCAGCCCACCCTCCCCCCGTGTACTGCCCGAAGTTCTCCGATGCGTTGCGATAGAGCAGGGAGACCTTCCACTGATTCCCGAAGGGTTCGGCGGTTGCCCCTGCGAGAAGCCACGACGATGCCGTCCCCCACAATCCCGGAACGGCTGGAAAGTCGATGCGCCCGATCTTGTTCGTGACGCTTCCAAATCCCGCCCACGTGTCGAAGTAAGTCAGCTTCAGCGTCGAACCGTTGCCTGCGATGTACGATGAGACCCCGTAAAGGTTCGGCTTCTTGAACTCGACGAACCGCTTGGTGGCCACTGAGTCGCTCGACGCGATCCACACTGCGTTTGTTTCGTTTGGAGTGTCCGGTGTTCCAGCGAGTTCTTGGAATCGCGGGTGCGCGGTGACGCTCTCGGTGCCGCTGTTGGCGTCGATGCTCATCCTCTTTTTCGATGGCGAGGCATAGCTGAGAATCTTGCGCTGCTCGAACGTGGTCGTCTGGGTTGCCTCATCGAAAGTCATGGAACGAGAGAGGATTTCCCGCTCGGAATCGGCCGACATCGAATCTTGCCCTGACGGCGCCACGATTGACTCGACCGCGTTCCCCTTGAACACCCACGTCTCGGTTTTGATGACGTTGCCCCACTCGTCCTGCTCGAACGCCTGTGAAACTTTGACGGTGTTATCGCCTCGAAAATACGTTGCTCCGTTGTTGGTTGGCATGGTTAGGAATAGAGGTCAGATGACCAGTTCGGTGCTCCGAGGAGTTGAACCCCGATTTTCCACGCTCCCCCGTTCTGCTCCTGTTGCACCGAGGTCGCGAGCAGAGAGAGTCCATTGATCATGGAGAAGTTGGGAATCGGCGGGAGTGCGTAGACGTTTCCGGGTTGAATGCTGAGGCTTGCGGAATCACTCATCCACTCGAGCGTGAAAGTCCACTCTGGTGCCAAATAGGTTGTGATTCCCGCGAGTTGATAGTCGTCCCTGAACTGCACGAACCGATTCACGCCGTCGATGGTCTCCCAGATGGCGTTGTCAGTGTTCGGTGTGTCGGCTGTTCCAGCCCAGTCTGAGAAGTCCGGGTGAGCGGTGATGGGTTCGTTGGTGATTGAGGCCTCGACGGTGACGAAGTCTTTCGAGAATGCCTTGCCACGATACGATGCCTCGGTGGTTCCGAGGCTTTCACTGAGCACGTCCGAGAGTTCGCGTGAACTCACCAACGTGAGCGTCGAGCTTCCGAAGGTCTTCGTGAGCGGCCATGAGAATGGAGGAGCATCTGCACTGCTTCGTGCGTAGCGGTGACGATAGACCACCTCCAACGCCCCACGATCGTCCACCTGTGCGGAAACTGGAAACTGTTGGTTCAAACTCATACGACGGCCACGTTCAGCGAGCCCTGTTTGACGATTGCGGCGGTGACTCCGTTGAGCCCTCGCGAGATCTCTTCCATCATTCTGCGAAGGTCTGCTTCTGGATTTGCTTGTTGCATCGGTTGCGCGGCTTGCGCGGCTTGTTGCCTCTGCTGTTGAAAGAACGGTGCAGCGGGTGGTCCTTGAACCGGAATCTTGAGCATCTCGTCACGCTTCCGCGCGGCCTCTCGCGCCTGCATGAATCGCGGTGAGTTTGCAAATCCTGCGCCGAGTTCACCAGCTGCTCGCAGTCCGGGTTGTTGTCCCTCGAGGTCAATCATCGGCCCCCGAGGAGCGAGGTTCATCGTCCGACGACCTCCGCCGATTTTCTCGAGCGAGGTGAATGCGTCAGCGGTTTTGACTGCTTTTCCCTCCTTCTGAGCTTGCGCCTGCGCTTGCCCCTGCTTCGCCGTGAGTTCGCTGGTGCTTTTAAGGGTGCTCGACTGCTCGCGGATCGCGGTGGCGTTGCGAAGTGCGGCCTCAGTCAGCTTGGCCAACTCAACGCGGAGTTTCTCATTCTGAGCTTGGAGTTTCTCGGTCGCGTTCGTCTGCTTCCCGAATCCACGTTCGAATGCAGCGAGGAGTCCCTGCCCCGGTGTTCCCTCGGCGAACGCTTCCGAGTTGCTCGGTGGAATGATTGCACCGTTCGAAAGTGACTCTTTCGTGTTGTATGTGATGCGCTTGCCCCCTGCAAAGGTCTCACGAACTTCCCCCGGGGTGAGCGGCGTCGGGTAGCCTGCGGCTTTCGCGGCCACGATCTCCTGCGCCTGTGCCGAGGTCATCCCGCTCGCTTGTGGCATGAAGCTTTGCGCGGTCTGGAATCTCTGCTGCCCTGAACTCATCCCTTGCAGAGTGCGTTGACCGAGGCCCGAGGTATTGCCCGAGGAGAAGATCGCGCCCACCAACTCTCCGAGAGCGGCTGGAATCTGTTTGATGCCCGTCAGCACGTAGTCCAGCCACGCCTTCCCAGCGTCGAGGAGTGCGGACCCGAGTGTTCCAGCGACCGAACTTGCAACCGTTCCGAGTGCATCGACAAGGGTTGCGGATAAAAGCCCACCGAGGCCCGTGAATGCGTTGCCCTCGTCGAAGATGCCAGCGATCCCCTGCAACGCGCGGACGGCGGCTTCTGTGACCTCGAGAAACGCGATTTTGCCGCTGGTCACTAGCACGTCCCAGAGAGTCCCGTTTTTAAGTGCGCCCTCGATGATTTGGAAAGCATTCACTGCGAAGTCCACGGCCTTGCCGAATCCTGCTGAGAACTGGTCGCTGAACTGCAACGCCTTCGCGGTTGCGGCGGTGAAGATGTTGCCGAGTGCGGTGCCGATCGGCGAGAACTTGCCGACCAACGTCTGCGCGAACTCGATGAGAGGTTTGAGCCCGTTTGCGGCGGCGAGTCCGAGGTTGCGCTTCACCTCCTCGACGTTGTCCGCGAGCGTTGAGAGAAGACCGTTGAGCGTCTGTCCCTGAGCGGCGGCGGCACCACTGAAGAGTCCGGTGGTGGTCATCTGCTGGAGAGCGTTGACCATGTCCTGCGCCGAAATAGACCCCGCCGTGAGTGCCTTTTGAAGTCCTGCGTCGTCGAGGTTCAGTGCCTTCTTCAACTCCTCCCCGATGGGGATTCCACGTTCGAGGAACTGGAGGAAGGTCTCCGTCTGCATTTTGCCGACCGAGAGAGTCTTGACGTACGGCTGAAGGATTTCCGCGAGCGGCTTCTTGGTGCCCGCGGCGATGTCACCGAGCACTCGAATGGTCTCTTTGAGTTGTTCCGCGGGAACGCCAGCTGCGGCGAGTCCGGCCCCTGCATTCGAGATTTCCCCGAGTTGAAAGGAAGTGGTGGCGGCGTATTTCGCCAACTCTGCGACCGCACCCTGCGCCGTCTCTGCGGATTTGTAGAAGGTCGTGAACTGAGCGACCACGGCCTCGAACTCACCAGCGACCGAGATGGATTCCTTGAAGGTGTCACCGAATCCACGAAGCGCGGCACCAACTGCTGAGACCGCACCCTGCAATCCCGCGAAGAGTGCCTGTCCCGACGCCACGGCGGCGATCTGTTTTGCGAACGAACCCATCTCACCGAGTGCCGAGTTGAGGCCTCTGCGGAAGTCCGAGGTGTCAGCCCCGATGCGAATCACTGCACTGCTCATAGTTTTGAAAGTTGGCGTTCGACGTAGGTTTTCATGTCAGCGAGGACGTTTGCCATCGCTCGGCTGACGATGCTCTTTCGCTCTGCGAACTGAGCAGAGTCGGGACGATTGTTGGTGATTTCGAGGAAGGTGCGGAAGAGGTCGGATGATTTCGAGACCTTGGCCGAACGATGCGCACTCCCGATCTCTTGAAACTGATTTCCCTTGATTCGCCAACCCCATGCCCCTGCTCGACCTGCGGCGTTCTCACGTTGTTTCACCTCAGCTGACCACGCTTCCTGCGATGCACTTCTCTGGAGTTGCGTGGTTGCTGACATCATCTTCAGCGCGGCCTTTTCGCCCCGCTTGCCACCTTTGGCGACGGCCATCTTCATGCGCTCGACCTGCTGCGCTAGTTTGCTGCGCCGTTTCATCACCCGCGCCATCGTGCGCTTGCTGATCTTGAGTTGACCGTTTGCCTTCGCCCGGGAGATCTCCGCGAGTGTGTCCGGTCGGGTTGCAAGTTGAAGCTTTCGCGCCTCGAAGACGACCGAGCGAAACTTTTTGGCGACGGCTTGCTCAACGGTGAGTTTCGAGTTCGACGCGTACTGCGTCAGAACGCGGTTAAACTCTCGGAAGTCCACGGTTGCACTAAGGAAGCCCATCACAAGTGTCTCCGACATCCACTGCCGACTTGATGCGGTGCCCCTGCGCCTCGAGGTGAGCGGCGAAGAGTGCGTTTGCGTCCTGCATCGAAAGGGCGAGGATCTCGCGCGGTTGCCACCCGTAGACGCTTGCGAAGTGGTGAACATACCGCGCGACGATTCCCGCCCGACTCAGTTTCCCGTTGCGGTGTCTCCCTCGACCGTCACCTGCGACCCCATGGCCTTCTCGATCATCTCGCGGATTTGACCAGCGATTGCGGCGAGATCCGAAAGTGGAATCGGTGGCAGTTTGAGTGCGGCCTTGAGAATGCGTGCCTTGTCGCCCCCGAGATAGGCGGCAGTTGCCTCGGCCACCTCTGCCTCCGGTGCGCTGTGCAGGTAAATAAACCCGAGAACGTCGGCCATTCGCGTGGTCGGTGCGGTGAGGATTTCGTTCCCCGTTAGTTCGAGGAGAGCGAAGGTTTGAAGGGTGAGCGGTCGGCATGGAATCCCGGCGATGGATTCCGAGGTGTTCGAGGTTCCCGTGATGAGGTGTTGGATGTCGGTTAGCATGGTTATGGTTAGGTGAAGGATTTAAAGGTTTTGAGAGCTTCGGGAAGTTGCTCGGTCGGCGCGTAGAGAATCCCGCGCCTGAGCTTCTGCCGGGTCAACTCCTGCGAGGCCTGAGCGAACGATGCAAGGGTGCTCGCGTTCTCACAGATGGCGACGCCGATGTAACTCTGCTCGGGGTTTGCGGCCTTGCGCACCCGGTTGATTTCGTCGCGAACTTCTAGGCAGGAGTGGATGATGGCCAGTTCCGCGAGAACTCGAAAGTCGATGCCCTCGGGAGTCTTCCCTCGGGTCAGCGTGAAGTAAGCGTTCGCGATGGCGTCGGCCTTGATAGCGATTTGCGGTTCCCCACCGAATCCCTTCCATGTTCCCGCGATTGCGAAGTGGAATGTCGTGCGAACCTCGGTGTCTCCGTTCGGGAGTGCTCGACGCTCGACCGTCACGGGGTTCTCTGCGTGTGGCGGGATTCCGATGGTGGCCAGTGCGACGGCGAGTCGCTGGTTTCCCGTGGTGTAGAAAGAGGTGATCATGGCAAGGTGAGAATCCGGTTTTGAAAGGAGACGCGACTTTGCCCCGTCGCTCCCGGTAACTCCTCGGGGGTTGGGTTGGTTAAGCGATTGACGCGAACGAGACCGCCGTGACGGTCGATTTCGTCATGTCTTCTGAAGATTCGACCGACTCCGATGATGTGACGAACACAGCACCCTCGACGAAGCCCGAGATGAGAGACGGCAGGGTTGCTGTGTCTCCGACGTTTGGAGAAGTCGCTTCGTATGTCTCGAAGTTGACCTCGTCCTTGATAGCGAAGTAAACGACGGCACCGAAGCCACCGTTCCCGTCAGGGATTTCCTTTTTGGATGAGGTTTTGTTGACGGTTGCGGAGGTTAGCAAGGTTGGCGCGTTGCCTCCCGTTCCGAACGTCACCGCTGTTCCCTTAATGATTTCAGCCATTTTCTTAAGTGGTTTGAGATTAGGTCAATCCTGCGTAAAGCGTCTTCGACACCGTGAGCTTTGCGACGTCTTCCGCACTGAAGGTCCGGTTGATTGAGTCGATGAACGTGCTCGTTCCTGCGGCACTTCCGATTGTCCCGGTGAAACTTCCGCTGATGTAGCCATCAACGGTGATTTCGGTCTTCAGGTTGTAGAGTGCAACCGATTGAACGTCACCGTCTGGTCCGATGATTTCCTTCGATGCCGAACTCTTCTTCGCGTTGTACTGCGTCACCAGCATCCCCGCTTGGGTCTGCGTGGTTCCGAGCGTCCCGTAGTTCAGGGAGTTTTTGTGGATTGTTGCCATGTTTTTAAGTCAGTTGGTAAGCCCATGTTTTAAAGGTGAACGAGTCCAGCTGCACCTCGTCCGCAAAAGTGGTGTTTTGATTCCCCATGACGAATCCGAGCACCTTTGCGGATCCGAAAGAGAACTGGTCGAAGTCAGCGTTGGCCACTGGATTAAGGAGTGCGGCGAGCACATTCTGCCGAATCTCTGCCGACTCTTCGGCGGTGTAGGCATTGCGGTTGACGCGAAGGATGGCCTGACCGTCGAGGATGAAGATTCGCGACCCGGCGACCAGTTCGCGTGCGATCTCAACGCCCACGAAGATGGATGCGGTTTCCTTGACCTCGTCGGTGTCCGACGTGAGCACCTGCAACGTCGCGAGGTCGTCGTCGGCCTTCATGGCCTCGACGATTCCGGTGGCGACATCTGCGAGGAAACTGCTCATTGATCCTGACGAACTAAGAACTCGAGAATGGGGTTCTCTGGCAAACTCTTCACCGTGACGACTCTGTACTTCATGCCGTCGATGGTGAACTGATTACGCCGAGGGTCCCCACCTTTGCCGTACTCATCAAACGCCGTTCGAGCGATTCGCACAGTCAACTCTCCTCCAGCGTTCACGCCTCCCTCCTCTGGGAGGGTCGTATACTCGCTCTCCGAGACCACCGCTTGCACGGCCTCGCCATTGAGCAGGATAGATGCACCCATGTTGTTCGCGGCGTTCGCGAATGCCCGAGAGAGTGCGTTGGAGAATGCTGCTTTCATGCGTATGCGATGAACTCCAGCCCCTTGCCATTGATGCTCGGAAGAAGTCCCCGCTCGTCGTAAATCCCTGCACCCTTGGGAATGATGGTGTCAGGCGGGAGTGCGCTGCCCATCGTAGCGATTGGCCCCGAGTCGGAGTGAACCTTTGGCGCGAGGACGAGGAGACCCGCTTGAATCCCGTGAACCCCGGTGTACCGCTGAACTTGTGAAACGTCTGGCACCATAAAAAAAAAGGGGAGACGGGGTGACCCGTCCCCCCCTTTGAATCCAATCACTTAGGCAATCGTGAGCAACTCACCAGCGGTCGAATCAACGACCTTCTCGGCGGTGTGTTGACGCACGCGAATGACGCCCGAGCGGCGGCTTTCGTCACGGTAGGTTTCCACCGTGAAGAGGTCGCTCGAATCAGCGGACCATGTGATCGTGCGCCCCGCGCCACCAGCGACGAAATCGCCAGATTGCACGTTGCCGACCCATGCGCGGTTGCTGCCCCAGATGAACCCGCCAGAGAACGCTTGCCCCTTCTTCGAGGAGTCGCTCGCAGCACTCGCGACGAGCACGTTCTGAATGTTGAGGTTCTGGCCGATGAGAGCGGCGTCCACATTGCGGAGGTCGCCCGTTCCTACGGACCCGAAGATGTAACTCTGCACCTTCGCGTTTTTGCGGAGGAGGTTGTACACCTCGAGGTTGACCACCAGCGTGTTCGCTTGCACACCCTTCTTCGCCAACCGCTCGAGAGCGGCGAGAATGTCGCTCACGGGGTCTGCTGCGGAGTTGCTCCACACCGTGCCGACCGTGGTGTTGTTGAAGTTCGACGTATTGTAAATCGCGGAAGCCACACGGCTTTCATGCGCGAGTTTGATGTTGCGGAGAAGCAACTTCGCGATCGTGGCCTCGGTGTCGAGAAACCGCGAGAGGTCTGCCTGTTGCGAGTCGTCCACCAACTCCTCCAACCCGCGATCTTCGCAGAGGTAGGTGTCAGAGGTGAAGGAACGGCTGATGCGGCTGTAAGACCCATCCTGACCGCGTTTGGCGGCGTCCCCGTCAACACGCATCAAGTGCGCGGATGCGAGGTCGAGTTTGAGATACTGCCCGGCCTTGGTGCCGACCGACAAGGGAGGCATGACAAGTCCACCGATGAGACCCTGATCGGCCCCACCAGCTTGAATGACCGCCTGTTGAATGTCCCCGCGAAGGGATGCTCCAGCGTTTGCGTACATGGTGTTTTAAGTGGTTAGGAGTGAGCGTTTACCCCGAGAGAAACTTCGATGATGTCGCCATCAGCGGTCGCGGCTTCGAGTGCGATGCCGATTGGGTTGTTGGCTGACGTGGTGGTCGCGAGCACTTTGCCGCTTGCTGCTGGGTAGACAACGGCTCCCGCCGAAATCACTCCACCAGCTTTCATTTCGTGCGTCCCGCCTGCGGTGTTGAGCTTCACGGTGACGATGCCGTTTGCGGCGGCGTCTCCGATTGCAACGCCGAGAGCGGTGCCATTAGGTGCCCCAGCTGCGATAGCGAGGCCGGAAGAGAGGGAAACACGCGTTCCGACCGTGATGGCCGAAGCCCCCACGGGGAATGCACGGAACCCTGAGTCATTTTGTGCCATGGTTTTGTGTGTTGGGTTTTATGCTTTGAGGATTCCCTGTGCAACGAGGTGCTTCCTCATGGCTTCGGGGTTTTTCCGCAGTTCGGAAAAATCGGTCACCTTCGCGGGTGCGGCTTCCTCGGCCTTGATGCCGGGTGCCACGGGTCCGAAGGATTTGATGAGAGTGGTGAGTGCCTCGAATTTGGTTTCGACAGCTGAGAGAATCTTGTTCTCCACCGCTTCAAATGCGGCACCAGCTTCAAGTGCGCCGGGTGCTTCTGATGCGACCACTTCCGGAGACTCAACGGTCTCTTCGTGCGCCAGACTTGCTAGCATTGCCTTGATTTCGTTCAACGCCATTTCCAATGCGCCGAGACGTTCTTCAACGGTCGGTGCGCTCGGCTCGGCGGCCATTGCTTCGGGTTTGGGTTCTTCCTTCATTGGAGTCTCAACTTTCTCGGATTCATCAACTGTGGCCTCAAAAAGCCCGTCGGGGTTTGCTGCTGGTTCGTCGACTAAGTCCACCGAGCGGAGGCGTGTGCAACGTGCCATCTGTTGACCATTTGCCGCTTCTGGTTTGCCCTCGAATGCGATGGAAAGCCCCACGGCCTCGGGTGTCTTCTGCGCGAGTTCGAAGATGAAATCCCGTCGGGGTGAGGAGGATAGGAGTTCGAGGTCTGCGAGCACCTTGTCTTCCTCGACTCGGAAGTTGGTCAACCGTCCCACGATTTCCTCGACTCCCGAGTCGTGCCCGACCTTCACCTTGATCCCGTTCTTTGCCCCATTGCCGCATTTAACGACCTGCGCGAGCGTGGTGTCATCGACGATGAGGTCGTGCCCCTTCGCGATCCCTTTGGTGATGACGCTGACGCCGAAGATGGTCGATTTCTCGGCGTCGATGCTCGTCGGGTTCAGCGTTTGGAAACGTGTGGTCTTCATGCCTTTCGGATTCGTGTTTCGAGTTTGCGCTTGTTCGCGTAGTAAGCGCGGATTGCGGCGATTGCTTCCTCTTTCGTCTTGTGGTGCGAGACGACCGATTCGTTTGGAATAGTCTTCACCTTGACCCAGCCTGTTGGGGTTTTGCGGACGGCGTATGGCATCAGCTTTCAGCTTTGTTGAGTCGCTCCACGATTGAGGTTGCCCACGTCTGTCCAGCGTCCCCGCCCCATCCGTCCCATGCCTGACGCCCCTTGCCGTAATCATCCCACGTTGACCCCTGCTTGTCGCTTTGGTGGCGGTCGAAATAGGCTTTCATTCGGCGAATGGTCTCCTCGGAGACTGGTCGTCCATTGGCGAGGTCGCGCGCCCGAGCGATCCCGACGGGAGTCATCGCGCGTTGAGAGGCGGGTTTCTTCGCACGCTCGCGGAGTGCTCGAGCAGCTGCCGCGCGAACGGCCTTCGGTGGGACGAAGGAGTCCTCGGCAAACTCGGTGATGTCATCGAGTGCACTCATCGGTGCGGATTGCCCCCCGGCGTCGGCCTGTTGAGCGAGAATCAGAGGATCCGGTACACCAGCAGCGGCAAAGATTTCTGCGCGGCGTTTGGCCTCGTTCGCGGCTTGAACGAATGCCTCTTCCCAGTCTTCGCCTTTGCTCGCGTAGTACTCAGAGAACGTGGTGCCGCCCTTCTCAAGTTCGGCGAGTTCAGCGTAGGTCTCGCGCCCGATGTCGGAGGATGGCCACGGTGGAAACTGCCACCGATGCGCTCTCCAGTCGGGATGTTGAGGGATGAGTCCCTGAGCGATACCATATGCGAGCACGGCCTCGACGATGGGGTCGAGGAGTCGCGAAACGAGAATGGTCTGGTAACGTGAGCAGACCCTCGCGGCCTGTTGTGAATCCAACCGAGCGGTCACGCCACCGAGTTTCGAGGAGTCGATGAAGAAGCCATACGGAAGCCCGAGTGCGTCGGCTAGGTGCCGCTGTAGGCTTTCGAGGAACCCCGTGAATGTCACCGAAGGACGGTTCGAGATGAATCCTTGCACGTCCTCGCCCGGCTTTAGGTAGTGGATGGTTCCGGGTTTGATGCTCTCGATGGCATCGCCCGATGCGGTTTGCGAGTCCCAGCCGAGTCCCTCGCCCGTTGGGGTTTTGATGATTCCCGTCTGGTTCGATGCCCACTTCACCGCGTTTTTCTCCCCCGCGAGGATGTCAACGATGTCGCGGCAAGTCGCAATCGCTGGAGCAAATGCGCTCACCCCTCGGTAGGAGTCGTGACGCTGAGGGTCGAACAGATGCAAACACCGTTCGGCGGGTAGTTCCTGCTCGTCAACGTACTGCGCCCCCATCGAGCGGCGCGTGATGCAGTATGCGGTCGGTCGGCCCGTGGAGACATCGATGCGAATCCCACCCACGTAGTCATCGGTGACGAGTGTCTGGTAGGGATTGCCGATGCGGTCGGCTTCGATGAGTTGCAGCTTCACGCCGTCCTCGGTGAGCGATTTGACGACCAAGCAGTCCCCGTCGCGGACGAAGGAGGAGAAGGCCAGTTGCATCAGCGCGAGGAAGTCAAACCTCCCAGAGACATCTGCGCTTTTGCTCCATGCGTTGAAATAGGTCTCATACGCCGAGTTCACGGCGGGATCTGAGGTGCGCGATTGGAACCTGAGAGACCCGATGGTGTACAGGGTCAACTTGCGAAGGATGCCAGAGACGAGCGGGTGGTTGTTCTCTAGGTCACGCGCCTCCCAGATAAGCTGAATCCTACCCCGGGTGACGGTGGAGGATTCGGCATGGTTTGAATAGCTGGACGGCGTCATCGCCCGACTTTCGGAAGGGTTGGCCCCCTCCCAGCGGAATCCTCTGACGGCGTTGCGAATGCGAGAGATGAGTTTCATCGAAAGGATGCGCGGACGCGGTTGCGCGGGGTTGTCCTCGACCGCTCGCGGAGGACGGTCGAACACGCGGCCAACTCCATCGCGATCTGCTGACGATCGCGCTGAGAGGATGTCCCCGCCGATGATACCGAGGTGTACGGGTCCGCGAACTCGGCTTGCAGACGCGCGAGTGCCTCCGAGAGTTGAACGTCGGTAAATGAGCGAAAGATTCCGATGTAGTCGACGGTGTCGGCCATCACTCCTTCGGCTCTTCATCAACCGTCACGCTCGAGCTTCCGAGGATTTTGGTCGCAAGTGCGGCGAGCAACTGGAGCACCTCGCAATCGAAGAGGTGGTTGTCTTTGCGAACCCGTCGCCAGACGTAGGAGACCGCGCCACGCGCATCAACCCGTTCCTCGCGGCGTTCGGCGGTGATTTGCGCGAGGTAGAGGTCTCCCGCTTGCCGTGCAAACTCCCACTTCGGTCCAGACCCCGACATGAGGTGCGCCAGTGCGTCCTTTAGGAGTGGGTTCGAGAACACGATGAGCATGAGAGTCTTTTTCTCACCCCGCCCGACCATCGCATCGACCCTGCTCCACATGAACGGCTGACGCACGTTGTTGACCACATACCCTGTCGAGTCGTGGCCTTTGGTCGCCTTCCATCGGCCTCCGTAACGAATCACCGACGCATACACGGCTTGAGTGTTGAACCCCGAATCGATGAGGACATCGGCCCCGCTGATGCCGTAACGCTCGGTGATGGGGATGAGGTCGTCGATGCTGCTCACCTGTCCGAAGTCAACGAGTCGCGAATCGCCACCTGTGAACCATTCGCGTACCACGAACCACACCGAGAACTGCTGAACGTCAGCGGTGAGGAACACGCGCCCCCCGGTCGGTTGCTTGAGTTCGTAGTCTGACCCCTGAGTCGCTGAGACGAAATCAACCATCTGCTCCTTCAGCGAGTCGGCCCACGGTTCACCCATCGTCTCGGCCTTCCAAGTTTGCATGGGTAACGGGTTGCCGTAGTCCAACTGTTTCTTGGCCGCGATGAACTCCTCGACGATGTCACGCCAACGCACCCACGGTGGGATGATTGACGACCAAGTGAAACTCACCTTGTGACGAGGTGCGATCGCGTTCTGTGCTACCCATTCGCCACTCTCCACCAGCTGACGGCGCGTGACGGGGTCGTCGGTGTGTTTGTGTCCGCACGCTGGACAGACGAGCCTGATGGTCTCAGCGAGCGGTTCAAAGAGCCACTTCCCCTCGGGTGTTCTGGTGCGCTCGGATTCTTCCCATTCGATATCTTCCCATTTCGGGAACCACGGTTCTTTGCAACTGATGCAACTCCACCGAAGCTTTCGTTGGTCTCCGTCGAGGTAAGCCTGATGCACGGCATCATTCTCTCGGTCGGGTGTGCTTATCTGGACGATCTTGCTGTTCCACTGCGCCCGAACCCGTTTCTTGACCAACTCCAACGCGCCCGGCGGGTAGTTGCGAACCTCGTCGAGGATGAGCCAACGAATCGGCACCGATTGCAGCTTCGAGGGTGACCCCGCCCCACGGACCATCAGCGGCATTGACGCGAAATCAATCGTGCCTTTCCTCTTCCCCGAACGCTCCCGCGGCATCATTCGCCGAATGCTTGGGCACTCCATGAGCGTGGGAAGGAGTCGAGTTTGCATGAAGTCCTCGGCCTCGTCCTGCGCTGCGAGCACCCACATTGCTGGACCGGGGTCTTCAGCGATGGCCCACGCAAGGAGGACCATCAACGCCTGTGTCTTGCCCGACTGCGCCGAGCACATGACAGAGACCTCGCGCACCTCGTTATCCGCGAACACCTCCATGAGCTGCTTAGTCCATGGTGCTGTGCTCGAGCGATACCGACCGGGGAAGGCTGAGGTTTTATCGACCCAGACGTTGTCCTCGGCCCACTGCCAAGGCAAACGAAGGTCGCGAGGTGAGAAGATTTCGGAGACGGTTGAGAAGAACATTATTCGGCCTTGGTTTCGTCGGTTTCGGTGACTGCCTGTTCATCGGCCCATCGACGGATTTCGACGTAGGAGTTGGCGATTTCGTTATCGATTTCGGTTTTGATCTGGGCGGGAGTCATTCCCCCGATGCGTCCTGCAAGGGTCGAACCAATCTTCAACTGAAGACGGCGGCAAGTATCGAAGGTCTGGAAGAGCTTCGTTCGCACGTCGTCGCGGTGAATGAGTTCACCCTTCTTCTGCTGGATTTCGAGTTCGAGCTTCTGGTTCTTCAAATGAACCTGACGCGCGATGAGTGTGGCCTTGTCGCCGAGTGCGTCTTCATTTCGCGACCCGTGAGCGGCCACCCACTCTTTCCACTCGTCAATCGGATAGAAGCCAGACGCGGAAGCTGCTGGTGCGCCCTTCTTTAGCCACACGCGAATGGTATCGTGTGAGACATCAAACAGGCTTCCAAGTTCGCGGAGACTTTTCGCGAAAGCCTTCGGTTGAGCCTTAGCTTTCGGCTTAGATTTCTTAGTCATGCGTTTGTAAGGTATGGAAACTAATGTCAATCACGGGTTCTCTGGAGGCGACCCTGCGGAGAGAGTTCGGCCTTAAAAAAGAGATTCCTTGCACTTTTGGACGTGTTTTTGTCCAAAACTGGTCAAAACTCGCGTTTTCGTGTCCGATTCCTGTACTCGTTCGGCCCGTGTTGGTTTGGGTTTCGTTCATCGTCTCATCGAGTCGCGTTGATGTTGCTTCTAAGTTTGCCGATACCTAATACCCTGCACTCAGCGGTGCAGAAGCGGTGACCTCG
>JACCED011494311.1_pt1 | contig 20327 bp, 18 predicted proteins | sample 7455021 | NCBI WGS metagenome assembly JACCED01 (sample SAMN15323456, study PRJNA562643) | freshwater metagenome | isolation source: river surface water | place: USA:Blue River Watershed | collected 2017-08-19
AGAGCGACTGTGCTGTTTCGCTAAGCCTCGCATTGTAGCAAAAAATAATGCGAGTTTTCAACTGGCAGCAGCTTTTTTCTAAGTGATCTAACTAATTTCACCAGTCCTGCAAAGCTATTCAAAATCACTCAGCGTCAATTTACTGGACGCTTGAGCTGCACTGGACGGGTAGGGGGTGTCCAGATTCTGGACGTTTCGGGGTTGTCCAAGGTGAATTAGTCTTATCACTGTATTTGTGATGAAGCGACTTATTTGTTCTTTCGCATCATCCATTGCACTGTGCATGGTCGGTGTGGCAGGAGGTTTGAACCATGTGGCGCTTTGGAAATGTTTGTTGCTGCTCCTGCCTTTTGCCATGGAGGGTGTTTGGTTGGGACATCAGTTGGCACTGCGAATTCAAGCTGCTTTTCTCAAGCCCTTCATCTACAGTTTTTTATGTCTAATTGGCATTGTGCTGTGACCCAGAGGATTTGATGGCATCGCATTTTAGGCGCGTTGTAAGGGTCGAAAATTGCAGGTCAAAACCGTTGTGGCCTCAGAGCGTTGATATTCTTAGACAAGCTATGTCCGCCCGCAATTTCAGCCACCAAGCGGCCTGTAATGCCTGCCAAGGTAAGTCCGAGGTGACCATGGCCAAAGGCGTAAATGATTCTTTTGCTGTGAGGTGATTGACCAATGACGGGCAAAGAATCGGGCATAGAGGGACGATGACCTAGCCACGTGTCACCACTGGGGCCTAAGCCTTGAACCAATTGTCGAGTGACTTTTTCGATGACTTCAATTCGTTTGAGGTTTGGTGCGGCACCCAGCCCGCCTAAGTCAACAGTTCCGGCTGCACGAATGCCATCCATCATGGGCGTTATGTAAAAGCCATGTTCGGGGTAACAAGTAGGTGTTGTCAATAATTTCCCAGAGTCTGGAAACATCACATGGTAGCCACGCTCAGTGTTCAATAGAACCTGATCTTTTGGGTGTAATATTTTTTTTGACCATGCGCCCGCAGCCACCACCAATTGATCTGCACGCTCGCTGAGCATGCCATGAGCACTGAGTTGGACATGGTTGCCGTCAAGCACAATTTCATCAACGTGTTGACGAACAAATTGCCCACCTCGTTGAAGAATGCTCTTTGCCAAATTCTTCATGTAAACATGTGGGCTTTCTAAGCTGTATGCGTCTAAAAACAAGACACCTTTGTGATAAACGGGTGTGAGATGAGGCTCTCTTTCATAAATTTGAGCAGCATCGAGTGTTTTCATGCGAACGCCCTGGCTTGCTCGCAATTGAAGTCCGTATTGAGCCTGCTGGTATTTTTCTTCAGATTTATAAAGATACAGACACTCGCGATTGCGAATTAAATTTCGACTGCCACTTTCCTGAAGCAAAGGTGCAATGCCAGCTTCTGCCAACCGCAAGAGCTCCGCCAGTTCATTCACAATTTCTAGGACCCGGTCGGACTTGCTAGAGAGGATGAACTGCAAAAGCCAAGGTATCAATTCTGGAAAGTTGCGCCATTGAATGGAAAGTTGTGCAAGTGGGTTGGCCAACATGCTAGGCACATCCTTCAAAATACCAGGCATGGCGACGGGTGTGACAGCCCCGTAGGCAATGGAACAGGCATTGCCAAAACTGCATGAACCTCGGTAATCTATGTCTTCAAGTGGAGGATTGGGGTCAAAAACAGTGACTCGGTGGCCAGTCTTTAAAAGCCACAGTGCACATGAAAGTCCCACAGCCCCCGATCCAACAATCAAAACATGAAGTGAGCCCTGCGGCGACACAAGCGGCAAATCGGAAAGGGGCTTAGAAAACTGCATCACAGTTTTTTCGGCGGCAAGTATGATTGACTTTTAAAAACTGTCTAGCCACCTGTAGTAGCGAATGGAGGGCGCTAAAAACCAAGGGTTGCCCGTGTAAAACGGACGAGTTTGGAATGGCAATCCGTCTAATGCGGTATGCCCCTCTTTCAAACCCAATACTTGCTGTCCAATTCGCATGCCAAAGTAGCTTGAAGTCCCCACGCCTGCGCCGCAATAACCCATGGCGTAATGCATACCGTCATGTACACCTGTGTGCATGAGTTCATCAAATGTGTAAGCCACAAAACCGCACCAAGAATGACTAATGCCCACATTTTTCAATTCAGGAAAAATTTCAGCCATGTCGTGGTGAAGTTTGGGGCCGCTCACACGCGGATCGGTTTCTTGATGCGAGACCCTACCGCCAAACAAAATGCGAGTTCGATCGGGAGACGATCGATAGTAATAAACAACGCGCCGCGTATCACTCACGATGCGATCTTTGGGAATCAGCTTGTCCATCAAACCAGGTGGTAAAGCGTCAGTGGCGATCATGTAACTGCCGATAGGTATGACACGTCGTTGCAGCCAAGGCGTGAGCTTGCCGGTATAGCCGTTGGTTGCAATGACGACATTTTTCGCCTTGATAACTCCCTTGGGTGTTTGTATTTCAAAGCCTGCGTTAGTTTTCTGAATACTTAAAGCAGGGCACCTGGAAATGATTTCAACCCCCGCTGAAACAGCGCGTTCAAGAAGCCCTTGATGATAGGCCGCTGGATCTACAGAGCAGTGCTGCTCATACACAACACCGCCCCAATAAACATCGGAGCCCAATTCTTGCCTTTGTTCTGATCGGGGAACAACATGCGCCTTGACTTCAAGCCCTTTGGGTTGATTGGCGATCTTCTTTGCAAGGACTTCGTATTGCTCTGCGTTGTGAGCTGCATGAAATCGACCCACTTGTCCAAAGTTGCAATCGATTTTTTCAGACACAACAAAATGCTGAATCCATTGCAATGAATTTTGACCTTCTCTGAGTATGTCAAACGCTTTTTTGGGGCCGTGCTGTTTTGACAGCGAGTCGTAGGAGGGCTTGATGCTGGTTGAAACTTGCCCACCATTTCGTGAACTGCACCCCCACCCTGAATCTTCAGCATCGATGACCAAGGTTGAGCGTCCACCTCGGGCAGTTTGCAGCGCTGCATGAAGTCCTGTGTAGCCAGCACCAATGACCAAGACGTCGACGGCACCAGGTAAAGCTTTGTCTTGCGCCGCAGGTCTGGGGGTTCTTTCCCACCAGTACGGGCTGAGTTTGCAGTTTTCCATGAGTTCAAGTGATGACATGAAATCAGATCCTTTGGTTAATCTTGATGAGCCGCTAAGACCATGTCTGCAGCTTTTTCTGCGACCATGAGGGTTGGGGCATTGGTGTTACCAGAAGTGAGCGTTGGAAAAATGGAGGCATCTACAACCCTTAAAGAGACAAGGCCATGAACTCGCAATTGCGAGTCTACAACTGCTTGCTCAATGTGATCTCCCATTCTGCAGGTGCTGACAGGATGGTAAACCGTCGATGCTCTTTCATAAATGTCTGCCATCATTTGATCAATGCTTTGCACTTTGGGGCCCGGCAATATTTCATGCTCAATGATGCTGCCAAGCGCCGAGGTGTTTGCCAACTTTCGAAGCCATTGAGCTGCAAGCAGCATGGCAGCTTTATCTGCAGGGGTAGAAAGAGAGTTCGGCAAAATGGTGGGGGCGTCTTCTGGCCGGGGGCTTTGAATGTTGATGCTGCCGCGACTTTCAGGACGACACGGTTGAGCACTCAGCAAAAATCCTGGAAAGGCATCGGGTGCTGTCAACTCTCTTTTACCTGGCGTAGCTTTCAGGTAGCTAAGGGGTGAGAAATAAAGTTGCAAATCTGGGTGCTCAGATGTTTCAGTTGATTTGCAAAAACCGCCGCCTTGGTTAATGCTCAATGACAGAGGGCCGCGTCGCTGTGTGACGTATTGAAGCCCTGCCCAAAATTTGCCCCAAGCGCTACCCAACTGATTGTTCAAGGTGGGTACTTTGGCTCTGTAAAGATAGTCAATGCACAAATGGTCTTGCAAGTTTTGCCCTACAGCAGGGCTGTGAATGACCAAGGGGACGTTGAATTTTTGCAAGAGGTGTCCTGGCCCTACGCCCGACAATTGCAGTATTTGCGGCGTATTGATGGCGCCTGCAGAAAGGATGACCTCTCGTTGTGCACGAACACTGAGTTTGTGGCCGTTTTGGATGTATTCAATGCCCACTGCTTTTTGTTCCTCAAAAAGGACGCGAGTGACATGTGCATGCGTGATGACTTTTAAATTGGCGCGCTTAAGGGCAGGTTTGAGATAGGCGCTGCTTGCAGATTCTCGAAAACCATTTCGTGTGGTAATTTGATTGATGCAGACGCCTTCTTGAGAGTCCCCATTGATGTCGGTAGTTCTTTGTATGCCCAACTCTTCGCCAGCTTTTAAAAATTGCTCACACACTGGGTGGACTTGTTTGGACACATCGCTCACGTGCAGGGGGCCGTCAACACCCCTTGATGCGCTGGGTCCGTGGGGGCTGTCTTCTAGCTTTTTAAAATAAGGCAAAACGTCTTGATAGGACCAGCCCGGGTTGCCCAAATTGGCCCAATCATTGAAGTCACGCGCTTGGCCTCTGATAAAAACCATGGCATTGATGGCACTGGAGCCCCCTAAGACCTTGCCCCTCGGCCAATAAGCGGATCGATGATTCAATTGCGGATCTGGCTCTGTCTGATACATCCAATTGACGCTTGGATTGTAAAAAGACATGCCATAGCCAATGGGGACTTTCAACCAAAGGCGTTGATCACTGCCCCCCGCCTCAAGCAACAAGACGTTAAATCGCCCGCATGCTGAAAGTCGATTGGCCATGACGCAGCCTGCTGATCCGGCGCCCACAACAATAAAATCGAATTCGGTCAAAGTTTTCAACATTTAAACGCTCAGTTTTTCACGGACATTGGTCTGGTGGAAAGGTCCGTTTTGAAGATATTTGCAAACCACAAGATGAGACAGATCTTAGGAAGTTCTCAATTTGTGGTGATTTTCAAGGACGCTTGCCAAAACTTCGACCCCTACTTGAATTTGATGCGGGTTGACCCCCCCAAAGCCTAAAACCAAACCTTGCGTTTTGAGGGGCGCCAGGGCAAATCTGCCCAAAGGGGAGGCGGTGACATTGAGATGTTCGGCTGCCTTAGAAATTTCAATTTCTGACAGATTCCTAGGCAAGTTTGCAATCGTGTGAAGTCCGCTTCGCGTTGTTTCGACTTCCAGCAGGCCGTTTAGTTTTTGCTGAGCCACTTTAATCAAGGCCTCATGTCTTTCCTCGTAAATGAGTCGCATGCGTCTAACGTGTGAAGAGAAATGGCCTTCGTCAATGAATTCAGCCACCATCGATTGTGTGTGAGACGGCACACCTTGGAGATAGTTGTACATGATGGTTTGAAAGGTGTCGACCAAACTGTCAGGCACTAACAAATAGCCAAGCCGCAAAGCAGGAAAAAGGGATTTGCTGAAGGTGCCCACATAGATGACTTGTCCTGTAGTGTCCACACTTTTGAGGGTGGGGGGTGGATGGCTGCCAAAGAAAAATTCACCGTCATAGTCATCTTCAATGATCCAAGCTTTGGCCTTTTCAGCAGCACTGAGCAACGCAAAACGGCGCTCTAAACTCATGACGCAACCCATGGGCTGTTGGTGCGAGGGGGTGACAAAAGCCAATCGAAATTCAGGGCACATTCTTAATGCGTCATCGACCCTCAAGCCTTCGCTGTCTACGGGGACGGGAATGAGATTGGCACCGCATGCAATCAAGCTGTTCCTGGCGCCAATGGCCCCAGGATTTTCAAACCAAACATTCTCGCCAGGATTGACCAAAGTGGAGCCAATCAAATGGAAGGCTTGTTGGGCGCCGCTCACAATGAAAATTTGCTCAGGCTCGCAAGAGATGCCTCTGTTGACCCGCAGATGGGAGGCGATGGCACGGCGCAATTGAGCCGCGCCGTTGGGGTCTCCATAGCCCATAACGTCTTCGCGTGACCCGCGCATGTATTTCGCGGAGAGTCTGGCCCATTGCGCCATTGGAAAAAAATCGAAAGCTGGCAGCGCGGTGGTAAAGGCGCGAGGTGCGTGAGGGAGTCTTTTGCGATCACTGAAACGAAGAAAGGCTTGCCCCATCAGTTTGGACAACTGAGGAGCTCGTTGGTCTTGCTGCGCGGTGTGTTGGGCAACGGGTTTGGGCCGTTCGGCACTCAGCGCCTTGCTGACGTAAGTGCCAGCCCCTGTTTTAGAAGTGACCAAGCTTTCAGAGGTTAGCCGGTCGAAGACTTCAATGACCGTGGTTCTGGAAATGCCCAAATCTTTGGCCAAGATTCGGGTTGCAGGCAAACGCTCACCTGCTAAAAATCCACCCGCCAAAATCAATTCGCGCATAGCCACATAGAGTTGGGTGCTGATGGGTTGGTGCGAATTTCTGTCAAATTTAATTGAAAGTAACAAAGAACCGCGAGCACGTTTGACCATCATTAACCTCCTTCATTTTTCAAAATGGTATCACTCATTGTTCAAAATGGACCTTCTGGCCCTACCAATGCCTTGAGATCATTTGTGCATGAAAATCAAACGCATCGAAACCTTCAGTGATCTCTTTGTTGGTTTTACAAGAGTCACGGCAGAAGACGGGTCTCAGGGGTGGGGGCAAGTGTCCACTTACCACTCAGACATCAGCTCACTCATCTTGCACCGACAGGTTGCACCCTACGCCTTGGGGCATGACATTCATGACATGGCCGGCCTAATGGCCTTGGTACCCGAAAAAGAACACAAGTTCCCAGGCTCCTATATTTACCGCGCCATGGGTGGTGTAGAAACCGCAGTCTGGGACTTGTTGGGCAAGATGCAAGGAAAGCCTGTTTGTGAATTGCTGGGAGGCCATGTCAAGCCTCTCAGAGCCTATGCATCCTCCATGAAACGCGACATCACTCCCAAAGATGAAGCACGCAGAATGCAAGAACTTCAAGCGCGTGATGGCTTTACCGCCTTCAAATTCAGGGTAGGCGCCGAATGCGGAAGAGATCAAGACGAGTGGGTAGGCCGAACTGAAGAAATCGTCCCAACCATGCGCAAAGCACTGGGAGATCAAGCTGAGTTAATGGTCGACGCCAACAGCTGCTACTCACCGGTACGTGCAATACAGGTGGGCAGAATTTTGGAAGCCAATGGGGTTGCGCATTTTGAAGAGCCCTGTCCTTACTGGGAGCTAGATCAAACTCGAGAAGTCCGAGAAGCTTTAAGTTTGGATGTCACTGGCGGCGAGCAAGATTGCTACATGCCAATGTGGAAGCACATGATTGATTCAAAGGTTGTTGACATTGTGCAGCCCGACGTTTGCTACATGGGCGGCATGCTTCGCAGCATGCAAGTGGCACAGATGGCGCATGCGGCCGGGCTTCCTTGCACACCGCACAGCGCCAATTGGTCTTTGGTCACGTTGTTCACCATGCATTTGCTGTGCGCTATTCCCAATCCTGGCAAGTATTTGGAATTTTCCATAGAAGGTGCCGATTACTATCCTTGGCAGGAAGGTTTGTATGTGCAATCGCCTTACAACATCAAGGACGGCATGATTGCGCTGCCTGAAGGGCCTGGTTGGGGGGTCGAGATCAACCCTAATTGGTTAAGTCGCGCTAACTATCAGGTCAGTGAGGTCAAGTAGATGAGCTTTGACCTCGCCACAAGCGTTCAGAACTATTTGACAACTGGCAAGGTCGAGGGACTGCCCAATGCGCTCTTTATGGAGGGACAATCTGTTGCAGCAGAAAGCCGCCAAATGATGCCAACCTGGGATCCTGGTAAGGGTCGTGTTTTTTCTGAATTCGCCTCAGGTCAATCGGAAGATGTCGACCGTGCCGTTTCGTCTTCACAAAAAGCACTGACAGGTGAGTGGTCGCGTTTCACGCCCGCGCAAAGAGGAAAGGTTTTGAGAAATGTGGCTGAGCTGATTCGCAAGAACGCTCACAGGCTGTCTTTTGTGGAGGCTCTCGATTCAGGAAAGCGCTTAGATGAAGCAATGGGTGACGTGGCAGGTGCAGCCAACTGTTTTGATTACTATGCTGGTGCGTGCGACAAATACCAGGGCATCAGTATTCCACTTGGGCCCGATTACGTGGCTTACACCTTGAATGAGCCTTTGGGCGTCACGGCCCACATCATTCCTTGGAATTACCCGCTGTCCACTGCGGCCAGAGGCATTGCACCAGCGTTGGCTGCTGGCTGCACCGTCATTGGAAAACCTGCAGAGCAGACACCCTTAACAGCCTTAATTTTGGCTGAGTTGTGCATTGAAGCGGGTTTGCCAAAGGGTGTTTTCAACGTGATTACAGGCACGGGGAAGGCCGCTGGAGCGGCATTGGTCAAACACCCTGGCGTTGATCACATTACCTTCACCGGTTCTGTGACCACCGGCATCGATGTGATGCGGGAAGCCGCGTCTAACATCACACACTTGCTGTTGGAGTTGGGTGGTAAATCACCCATCGTTGCATTGGCCGATTGCGATCTAGAACTCACAGCCAACAATGTGGTCGCAGGAATTTTTGAAAATGCGGGTCAGATCTGCTCAGCGGGTTCGCGCTTGCTTGTGCATGACGCCATCCACGACGCGTTGGTTGAAAAGGTTTTGAAAAAAACCCAAGCCATTCAATTGGGACACGGCCTTAGAAATTCAGGCATGGGCCCCGTCAATTCTGAGGTGCAATTAGAGCGCATTGCTGGTCATGTTGACTCCGCCAAATCAAGAGGAATTCAAGTGCTTTGCGGTGGCAGCATCGGAGCAGACCCCCTCTCCGGACTGGGTTGGTTTTACGAACCCACGTTATTGGATCGAGTGCCCTTGCATGATGCTGCTGTGCAGCAGGAAATTTTCGGACCCGTCTTGTGTATTCAAACATTTGTCGACACTGAAGAAGCCGTTCATTTGGCAAATGGCACGCAATTTGGCTTGGTGGCAGGGGTTTTCACCAAGGACTTGAGCGCAGCACACCGACTGGCTCAACTGATCGATGCCGGACAAGTTTATGTGAATGAGTATTTTGCGGGAGGTATTGCAGTGCCTTTTGGTGGCAACAAACACTCTGGCTTTGGTCGCGAGAAAGGGCTAGAGGCGGTGGGGAGTTATTGCAAAACCAAAAGTGTGGTGGCGAGAATTTGAGCTTGCGAATGTGGTGTTGAATTGGTATGGTCGAGTTTCGATAATGGCACTTTTGAGGATGCCAATCAATTTCTACAGTTGCAAACTGGTGCTAATCAAAAAATTTCGCTTCTGGTTGGTTTTCATGTCTTTTTAATCAAGGGAGAAATGCAATGTTGAGTCAGCAAATTTTTAAAAAAATAGTATCGGCCAGTGCATTGGTTGCAGCCATCGCATCGGCGGGCTATGCCAATGCTCAATTGACAATTGTCTCCTTCGGGGGAGCGTACCAAGAAGGTCAAAGCAAAGCTTTGTTCCAGCCTGCAGCAAAAGCCTTGGGTATTACCGTTAAGGAAGAAACCTACACGGGTATTGCAGACTTGAGGTTGAAAGTAAAAGCCGGTGCAGTAACGTGGGACATTGTTGCCAGTGGATCGGGCAGTGCAGCCCGCGCTGGGGCGGAAGGCTTGCTTGAGTCTTTAGACTACAAGACCATTGATGTGTCTTCATTTGCACCGGGCTACACGCAAGAGCATTGTGTCGGTGGTGATGTATTTTCTACGGTGCTAGCCTGGAACACCAAAACGTACGGTAAAAATGGTCCTCAAAGCTGGGCTGACTTTTGGGACGTGAAAAAATTCCCTGGTAAGCGTTCTTATCGCAAGGGTGTTGCCGGCGCTCTCGAGCCTGCATTGATGGCAGATGGTGTGCCTCCTAACAAGGTCTATGAGGTGCTATCAGCGCCGGGTGGCATAGAGCGTGCCATTAAGAAAATCAAAGAACTGAAACCTCATATTGCCGTTTGGTGGTCATCGGGCGCGCAACATGCTCAACTGATGAAGGATGGCGAAGTGGACATGGTCACAGGATGGAATGGCCGTTTCGATGTGGTCGCCAAGGACGGCGCGCAAGTTGCGTACACATTTAACCAAGGCTTGTTAGATTACGACTGCTTCGGCGTGGCCAAGGGTGCGCCCAATAAAGCCTTGGCTATGAAATTCTTGAATGAAATTAGCAAGCCTCAATACCAGGCTGAATTCACCAAGTACATCACTTACGGACCGACCAATAAAAAAGCCTATGAAGGCACGGCGATTAGTCCCGCATATGCCAAAACTTTGCCTTCGCATCCAGACAATTCGGTCAAACAATTGCCGATTGATTTAGCTTGGTACACCAAGTTTGAAGGTCGTGCCTCTGAACTTTATCAAAATATGCTGACTGAATAATTTTTGAAGATTGCCTGTGAAAAACGCCTCTCTACCAATTTCCATTGAAAATATTACAAAAAAGTACGGTTCAACTTATGCTTTAGATCATGTTGATTTGGAAATTCGAAGTGGTGAGTTTTTAACCTTGCTGGGGCCTTCGGGCTCTGGCAAGACCACGTTGCTAACGGTATTGGCAGGCTTCACTCGCCCTGATGGTGGCAGTCTGAGGTTTGGCGATGCAGAGATGGTGTGTGTGCCGCCACATCAACGCGATGTGGGCATGGTTTTTCAAAATTACGCCTTATTTCCCCATATGACTGTGGCAGAAAATGTGGCGTATCCTCTGAAGATCAGGGGTGTAAAAGGGCTGCAAGCCCAAGAGCGAGTCGAGCGATCGCTCGAGATGGTTCGATTGGGGGGCTACGGAAAACGCGGCATTGACCAATTGTCGGGCGGTCAAAAGCAACGGGTGGCGCTTGCCAGGGCCATGGTCTTTGAGCCTCGCATCATGCTCATGGACGAACCGCTTTCTGCGCTAGACAAACAATTGCGCGAGCACATGCAAATTGAATTGCGGCAGTTGCATGAGAAATTAGGCATGACGACGGTCTATGTGACGCATGATCAGCGTGAAGCCTTGACCATGTCAGATCGAATTGCAGTAATTAATTTCGGCAAAATCATGCAGCTCGATACGCCGCGGGCCATTTACGAAAGACCTCTGAACAAATTTGTGGCAGAGTTCATTGGTGAATCTACATTTGTGCCTGTGCAAATTGAAAAGGGTTTTGCTAAGTTTTCAAATTTCTCTTTCAAGACCCTTCTCAACGACTCTCGTCATGGCTCTGCACTTCTCATGCTTCGGCCAGAACGTCTTAAGGTCTTAGGGGAGCAAGAATATTTAAACGCTGAGTTCAATGAATTTTCAGCTCAATTGGTTCATGTGGTTTATCAAGGTGACAGTTCTCTGCTGGAAGTGAAGCTGCCCAACGCGGCAGTGGTTCAGGTTCGCATGAATTCAATTGAATTGCAAAACCATCAAAACCTGTTACCTGGTGCATTGCTTCGAATTGCTGTGTCCATACAGGACACAGTGGTTTTAAGCGCAGAGGGGGGCACTTCTTGAACGAATTGCCCAATGCACTGGCGCTAAAGCGCGCTGACAGCATTGAGCGGCTGTGGCTGCTGGGCTTGGTAACCCCTGCCATGGTGCTCATTGTGGTCACCATGGTTTTGCCAGTGGGTTGGCTTTTTTACCTGTCATTGTTGTCAGATACCGGTGCTTACACCACTGAACACTATGTGCGCATGTGGGAACAACCTTCCTACATGAGAACCTTTCGGGCAACATTTGAGGTGAGCATCATGACCACCGCAATTTGCCTTGTCATTGGCTACCCTTTGGCTTATTTTTTATCGGAGTTGCCCAAGCGTGCGGCCAACCTTTGCATGATTGCGGTGCTTTTGCCTTTGTGGACTTCGTTGTTGGTTCGTACTTATGCGTGGCTTGTGTTGTTGCAACGCAAGGGGCTGATTAACAATTGGGCCATTGAATTGGGTTTGTGGAATGAACCAATTGCTTTGGTTCACAACATGTTGGGCACACTCATTGGAACGGTCCATGTGATGTTGCCCTTTTTAATTTTGCCGCTGTACTCCTCCATGCGGGCCATCGACCGAAATTATCTTCGTGCTGCCGCCAATTTAGGGGCTAGCCCCCTGAAAACATTTTGGTCCGTCTTCTTTCCATTGGCTCTGCCGGGCATGGCCACTGGCGCTTTGATTGTTTTCATCTTGTGCCTTGGCTTTTATGTCACGCCTGCCGTACTGGGTGGAGGCAAAGTCATCATGGTCTCGAGTCGAATTGCCAATGACATTGAAATCTTCTTCAATTGGGGTGCTGCCAGTGCGTTGGGGGTGGTCTTACTGGCCATGACAGCCGTATTAATTTGGATTTTCACGAGGCTCTTGAAAATATCCAACCCCATGAATCAGGTGGTCGAAGCATGACGTGGTTAAGCCAGCCTGCGACAGATACCCAAATTACGCACCGGTCTCGGTTGTGGCTTTATGCCGTGGCCATTGTGGTGATGATTTTCTTGGTCATTCCAACTTTGTTGGTGGTGCCTATGTCATTTTCAGCTTCTCAGTATTTGGAGTTCCCACCCAGAAAATGGTCTTTCAGGTGGTATGAGGCTTACTTTAACTCTGCGGCTTGGATGCAAGCAACAGCCACTTCCTTGAAGGCGGGTTTGCTCACCGCATTGGTCGCAACACCATTAGCTACCATGGCTGCCTATGGCCTGCACACATCTCGCTTTAAGCATGTGAACTGGATTTGGATGTTGTTACTGACACCAATGGTAGTGCCTGTCATCTTGATCGGAATTGGCGTTTTCTACGCCTATGTGAAACTTAAATTAGTGAACACCTTGCTGGGCTTGGTATTGGCCCACTGCATGCTGGCCATTCCCGTGGTGATGTTGGTGGTGGGCTCAGCGCTTAAATCTTATGACATGGACCAAGAGCGAGTTGCTCGGAGTTTGGGTGCTTCACCGGTTTATGCTTTTTGGTCGGTGACCTTGCCTCAAATTAAGTTCTCCGTTGTATCGGGTGCCGTCTTGGCATTCTTAACTTCTTTTGATGAAATCATTGTGGCTTTATTTGTCTCTGGAGGGGATAACTCGACACTGACGCGCAACATGTTCAACGCTTTGCGAGATCAGGTAGACCCCACCATTGCCGCTATTTCGACACTCATTGTATTGATCACTTCAATTCTTCTGATTTTGACGCAATACATTGGGCAACCAAAATCAGATTGAAAAACTTTTATCCTATTGGAGTTGATTGATGAGTATCCAAAGATTTGAAACTGGCAAACGTTTGTCCGAAGCGGTTGTCTTTAACGGCACTGTATATCTAACAGGTCAAGTTGCAAATGACAATTGCGCGCCTAACATTTACATTCAAACTCAACAAACATTAGCGAGCATTGACCGCATCTTGGCAGAAAATAAAAGCGATAAATCAAGAATTTTGATGGCCACTATTTACTTGACCAACATGGATACTTTCGCAGACATGAACCGTGCTTGGGAGGAGTGGGTGGTGCCAGGTTCAACGCCCGCTAGAGCCACAGTAGAGGTGTCGCGATTGGCTGGAAAAGAATACGGCATAGAAATTAGCGTAACCGCAGCCCAGCACGCCACCTAGTTAAGAATTGCGCCCAAATGCTAAATGGGCGAGATGATTTTTTCAACTAGCACCGCCAAATTTTGCCCCGCAAGGACTTGCCTAATTAAACCGTGGGCGTAGAGCATGCCGCTGGATTGAAAGTACACAGGCTTGGGTTCTAGGTGGGGTCTGTCTAAGTGATGCATCCAACCTGCCAGTTGTCCTTTTTGAATCTCATCACCTAATGCGAAGTGCCCTTCGAAATAGCCGTCCATCGGGGCGAAGACATAGGCTTGCGTGCCATGTATACGCGTCCATTGCGTTTTTTCGCCTCGACAAGTTTTAATATTTGGCAAAATCCCAGTGTGTTTGAGCACTCTGTGCGTGGCTTACCGTGTGGCCCGAACAGAGTCTGCAGTGGCCCAACCGTCCATGCCCATTTCGGCTGCAAACATGGGAATGCCCTTGAAGGTGACATACCCTGCAGAGGTTCGGTGGTATCCCATGTTGCTGGTCTTGAGGTGTCCAGAGCACTTGTCGAATTAATTATTGGTTGATTAATTTAAATAAGAAAATTAATCTGAAAATATGGTTTGTTACTATTATTTAATATGTTCGAAATTAATGGACTTGATAATCTAATTAATGAATAAATTGAAAGCGTCCAGAGCAAATTAATGATTAATTCGAACGACCTGTAAAATAAACTGTGTAATATATGTGTAATTGACAAATTACCTGAGATAAATTTCGTAACCCATTGTTTTTAAACGAAAAAAAGCCTCTTCAAATTTATTGAAAAGGCTTTTTTGTGGATTAACAGTCCGGCGCTCTACCGACTGAGCTATCGAGGAATATTCGGTTGCTAGCAAAAAAGTACACAAAAATTCAGAGTCTTTAGGACTAAGAGCGACTGTGCTGTTTCGCTAAGCCTCGCATTGTAGCAAAAAAAAAGCAGTATTTCGAGGGGTGACAGTTTTTTTGGCATGAGCTCACTTAGCTTTAAACGTTAATTAATCAAGTGGACAACTTCAATAAGACGAAACAAGGCGTCCAGAATCTTGACGCAAGAGGAACTCTGGACGGTGCAAGGTGTCCAGCTCTGGACGCTTGACTTGTTCTGGACAGTCAAGGGGTGTCCAGATTCTGGACGATTTAGGCCGCATTAGGCTGATCGCAGTCGTTTGTGCAAGCTGGGCTGTCCAACCGCTATCGACCCATATGCGACGATTAAATATTTTTACTTCGTCATTCACAAAGTACCCGAGCCCGCAAACGATATTTAATGCCTTGTTTTTGAGATACGTCTCAAGGAAACAATAAGCCCAGTTATTGATACTTTACTGGCTTGACAACAGGACAAGGGGGCCATTTCCATTTTGAAATTAGGGATTCCTCAAATCGACGGAGCTTGAACGTTAAATTGGTGGTGCATAATGAAAATAACTCCGATACGAATGCCATGCGTCGATCTGCCGTTCTCATTGTTATGCTTTTTTCCATGCTTTGGCAGGCTATCGCGTTGGCACAACCAACTTCGACCGTGAACTTATTGGCGGACCTTGAGCATGCCGCCATGCACTGGAAGGATGAGCCCCATCACCATCATGATGATGGCTCTTACCACCGGGACGACTCTCAAGCATCCAATTTTCACGTTTTCAGCGACCAACTGACAGTGGCTACTGCGCTGTTACCAGCCAGTTCACAGAATTTCCTCCCCATCGCCTCTGCGCGACCCTGCTGTCACCGTTCCGCCTCAGTGCCGGATCCTTTCTTAGACGGCCTGCTCAGGCCACCTCGCCTTCGCTCCTGACCCGCCCTTCAAGGCGGGCGTCCTGCAATGGGCGCCCGATCTTTCTCTGCAAGGTCGTCACACACGAGCACCGGTCTGACTCTGACGCACCCAATGCGTCTCATATTGCCCGTGCTCCCAAGTGACCAACTCGGTCTATTTAATCGTCATGAGCATCGTGAATCATCTTCCAAGGCTTGTTGCCTGCGGGCTCGCGGGCATCTTGTTCGGCATGCCTGCATGGGCCCAGCCGGCCGCATCTTCAATGGCTACACAAAATGCCACAGCAGCGGCTACATCCTCCACCATCACCTTGCGTGAGGCGCTCAATGCGGCCTGGCAGCGGGCCGTCACAGCCCGTGAAGCAGACGGACAGCGTCGCCGTGCTGAGGCAGAACGCAGCACAATCAATGGGCTATGGGCAGCGCCCCCTTCGCTAGAACTCAGTCACCGAGCAGACCGACTACTGGGCAGCGTTGGCGGGCGCGATACCGATCTCGGTATTGCCATACCGCTTTGGCTGCCCGGCCAAAGAGCAGCCCGCACAGCCACAGCAGACGGCGAGATCGCTCTGGCGCAGATCGCCGACCAGGTTGCCAGGCTGAGGCTGGCGAGTGAACTTCGCGAATCTGCATGGCAACTGGCCACGCTACAGGTTGAGGTCCACCTGGCCGATGTCCAAGACATCTTTCTGAGGCAATTGGCAGGCGACGTTGAGCGCCGCGTGCGCGCAGGTGACCTGGCTCGAGCAGACAGCCTCGCGGCACAAGCCGAACAATTAGCGGCTGCTGCGTCCCTGGCCAGCGTACGTCAGCGACTGCAGGCAGCCAAAAATCAATGGACGTTGCTCACTGGGCTTGCGATGCCACCAAACATGTCTGTTGCAACTGCTACTGACGCCGCTAACGACTTGGCCATACACCCCGAGTTGCACCTCGCCAGTCAGCAGGCAGAACTGGCGCGCAAGCGTGTTGACCTGATGCGCCATTCGCAACGCAGCGCACCTGAGCTGAAGCTGGGCGTCCGCCAAGATTCACCTGGCCAAGGCCAGTCATCGCAGGGCAGCGTTATTGTCGGGTTGCGCCTGCCTTTTGGCACCGACGACCGTAATCGGCCGCTTGAAGCTGCAGCACTGGCAAGCCTGGACATCGCACAAACCCAGGAACAGCGACTGCGCGAACGCCTAGAAACTGAACTCTCAGTAGCCCAGGATGCGGTGCGGTCGGCTCAGGTCCAACTTGACGCCGAGACCAACCGCGCCCTGCTGCTGCGCGAGCGCGCCACCCTGATCGACAAATCTTTCCGCGCCGGTGAAACGCCGCTGCCCGAGTTACTCCGTGCCCTTAATACTGCAGCACAGGCCGAAAGCGCAGTCGCCCGCCAGACCGCTGTGCTGGGCTTAGCCCGCGCTCGCCTCCAGCAATCCCTTGGAATCCTCCCATGAACCTCACAACCCCACACATGAACACGCAGCACCTACTTGCTGCATCTGCAATCACGCTGCTGATGACACTTAATGCCACAGCCCTGGCTGCACCCGGTGCACACGGGCCCAACGGCGAACACCTTGACGCGCCCACTTCTGCGGTCATGGCTTCGACCTTGCCGCGAATGGAGGCCAAGTCAGAGAGCTTTGAGCTAGTCGTCGAACTTAGGGCGTCTGAACTCGTCATCGTGGTGGACCGCTACGAGACCAACGAACCCGTGCTGGGCGCGAAGATCGAGTTGGAGAGCGGCGGCTTGAAGGCAGTTGCCGCTTTCCGCGCCGAGCAGGGCGATTACGTTGTCACTGACGCGGCGCTGCTGAAGGCGCTGAAGGCAACTGGCGAGCACGGCTTGGTCTTTACGCTGGTCGCAGGCACGGACAGCGATCTGCTCGACGGCACGCTGGTCACTGCGGCTGTCCACGCTACTTCCGGTAAAAGTGATCAAGGACATATCCATGATGACCACGGTCACGACCATGAACTTGAGCGAGCAGCGTGGATCGGTGGCGGCGTCGCGGCCTTGGGCCTGATCGGTGGCCTCGTCTGGCGTCGTCAGCGTCGCCGCAGTGCCGGTGCAATGAAGGGGGCCCTATGATGAAGACATATCTCAACACCATCGCGGCCGCAGCCCTGCTCGGACTGTCTACGGCCTTTGCCGCACCAGGCGCGCACGGACCAAATGGCGAACACCTTGACGCGCCCGGCGCGGCCATCAACGCTTCCGGCCTGGCTCGCCTGCCCGACGGCAGCGTCAACGTGCCCAAACTGGCACAGCGGCGTATGGCTGTGCGCACCGTGCTGGCACCCGAGTCAGAGGCTGCCGCCACTGTTGAACTACCAGGTCGGGTGGTCATGGACCCGAACGCGAGCGGTCGTGTTCAGGCCGTGCACGGCGGCCGCATTGAGCCCGGCCCGAAGGGATTGCCCGTGGCAGGCCAGGCTGTCAGGCGTGGCGAAGTGTTGGCCTACGTGCGCCACCACGCTGAGCCCTTTGCGCTGGGTGCTCAGCAGGCCCAATTGGCCGAACTGAAGGCGCAGAGGCAACTGGCCGAGCAACGGGTTCAGCGCCTGGAGAGCCTGGAAGGCACGGTGCCGCGCAAGGACATCGACGCCGCACGTACCGAAGCCTCAAGCTTGGCGGAGCGCGAGCGTAGCATCGGTGCCAGCCTACTGGCACGTGAGACCCTCACGGCCCCTGTTAGCGGCGTCATCGCTCGTGCCGATCTAGCCGTCGGTCAGGTCATTGAATCTCGCGACATATTGTTTGAAGTGGTCGATCCAGAGCGTATGTTGGTGGAGGCCACCACGGCCGACGCCACGTTGGCCACTCGCGTGGCCGGCGCTTCGCTACAGGGTCTGCCCGATGTGAAACTTCGCCTGCTGGGCGCATCACGCTCGCTGCGTGATGGCGTGTTGCCAATGACCTTCTATGTGAGCACGACCAAACCCGGCGTTACTTTACCCATCGCCATTGGTCAGCCGGTGACGGTGGTTGCGCAATTGAAGGAGCGCATCAAGGGCGTGGTGCTGCCGGCGCAAGCTGTGGTGCGCAATCCTTCTAACGAGCCCATTGTGTGGATCAAGTCTGGTGCGGAGCGCTTCATCCCGCAGCCGGTGCAGTTCAGGCCGCTGGACGCCAACACGGTGGTGGTGACGCAGGGCCTGAGCGCGGACAACCGCGTCGTGGTCCAAGGCGCGCCGCTGATCGCCCAGATCCGCTGAACAGGAGTCACCCTCATGTTTAACTGGATCGTTCGTTCCAGCCTGCACAACAGGCTTTTCGTGCTGGCAGTAGCGGCAATGCTGATGGTGTTCGGGGCGATCACGGCTTGGCGTGCGCCTGTCGATGTCTTCCCTGATCTCAACAAACCGTTGATCACCGTGCTCACTGAGGCAGGTGGTATGGCACCGCAGGAGGTCGAGCAACTCGTGACCTTTCCGCTAGAGACCGCACTCAACGGCATGCCCGGGGTGACGCGTGTGCGCAGCACATCCGGCGTGGGCCTGTCCCTTGTTTACGCTGAATTCGACTGGGGCACCGACATCTACCGTAACCGCCAGCTGGTGGCCGAGCGCCTGGCCATCGTTCGTGCGCAGATGCCGGGCGATATCACACCCGTGATGGGGCCGGTCTCTTCCATCATGGGCGAGATCATGCTGGTGGCTTTGCCACTGGTGCCTGGGGATGGAAAGACGCCGGTAGCAAATCCTATGCAGGCGCGTGAATATGCCGATTTCGTGCTGCGCCCGCGCCTGCTGTCAATACCCGGAGTTTCGCAGGTCATCCCAATCGGCGGCGAGGTGCGCACGCTACGCGTCGCACCCGACACCGCACGCATGGCGCAGTTCGGCGTCTCTCTCACACAGGTCGAGCAGGCTATCAAGGGCTACGCCAGCAATGCTGGCGGCGGCTTCATCGACTTGAACAGTCGCGAGTACTTGATCCGCCACCTGGGGCGCAGCAATCGCGCTGAGGATCTGGCCGGCATCGCCGTGGCCTGGAAGTACGGCCGCGCCATCTTGTTGGAACAGGTCGCCAGTGTCTCGTTTGCGGCTGGACTCAAGCGCGGCGATGCGGGCTACAACGGCATGCCTGCGGTGGTGGTGAGCGTGCAAAAGCAGCCCGACGCAGATACGGTGAAGCTCACCGCGCAGATTGAGTCAGCGCTTTCAGAGCTGAAACAAGGCTTGCCGGTGGGCTTGGCCGCGCCGCGCGTGCTGTTCCGTCAGGCCGATTTCATCAAGGCCTCGATCGGTAACGTGGCTGAAGCCCTTCGCGACGGTGCCATCATGGTTGCCATCGTGCTATTTGCATTCCTGTTGTCGGTGCGTACGACCGTGATCTCTCTGGTGGCAATTCCGCTGTCTCTGGCGGTCACAGCACTGGTGTTCCAACTGCTTGGGCAATCGATCAATGTGATGACACTCGGCGGTCTGGCGATTGCCATCGGCGAGCTGGTGGACGACGCGGTCGTGGACGTCGAGAACATTCTGCGGCGGTTGAAGCAAAACCGTTTGGCGGGCAACCCGGTGCCGCTGCTGGAGGTTGTACGTCGCGCCAGCGTGTAGGTGCGGTCGGGCATCGTCTACGCCACGGTCATCGTGGTGCTGGTGTTCGTTCCGCTGTTTGCCCTGCCGGGCATAGAGGGACGTCTCTTCTCGCCGCTGGGCATTGCCTACATCGTGTCCATCGGTGCCTCCATGTTGGTCTCAATGACGGTGACGCCGGTCATGTGCTACTTCATGCTGCCGACGATGAAACGCATGGATCATGGCGATAGCCCTCTGGTGTCCTGGCTCAAACGTCAGGACACGAAGCTGCTGGGCTGGTCCTTCGGGCGGGCGAAACTGCTCATCGCCTTGGCAGCACTGGCGGTGGCGTTTGCGGCCGCAACGGTGCCTTTCTTTCCGCGTGCCTTCCTGCCTGCCTTTAATGAAGGCTCACTTGTGCTGGGGTTGGTGATGCAGCCCGGTACTTCACTGGCCGAGGCGAATCGCGTTGGTGCGGTGGCTGAGACGCTGATCCGTCAGGTGCCTGAGGTAACGCAGGTGGGCCGTCGCACGGGCCGAGCCGAGCTGGACGAACACGCCGAGGGTGTTCACTCGGCTGAGA
>JACCED011253921.1_pt1 | contig 20306 bp, 13 predicted proteins | sample 7455021 | NCBI WGS metagenome assembly JACCED01 (sample SAMN15323456, study PRJNA562643) | freshwater metagenome | isolation source: river surface water | place: USA:Blue River Watershed | collected 2017-08-19
ATAAAAGTGTAATTGTTCCGGGATCTAGGGCAATAGAAATATTTTCATGAAGTACATGTGTTTGATGGTTTTTAATAAAACCGGTTGTTAATTCATGAAGTTTAAGCATTGTATTGAACTACAAAAATGAGATATTCGTGCGACTATATGCAATTTATTCAAGCAACTTTAGAAGATTTAGATAAAATTATTGTTTTAGCACACAAGATTTGGAACGATCATTACCCCGAAATCATTGGCCAAGAGCAAGTAGATTACATGCTTAAAAAAATGTATGATGCTGAATCTTTAAAACAACAAATGCTGGCGAGTGATTTGTTTTTTTTAGCTTATCCAACCGAAAATTTGGAACCAATAGCATTTATTTCAATTAAAGAACTTGAAAAGGGAAATTTTTTTATCAATAAATTCTATGTTGATACACAAACACAAAGATCTGGTGTAGGTAAACTTTTTTTTGAATTTATTTTGAGGGATTTTAACCCTGAAGTGATTCGTTTACAAGTAAATAGAATGAATTATAAAGCGATAAACTTTTATTTTAAGAATGGATTTGTAATTGAAAAAGTTGCTGATTTTGATATAGGCGATGGATATTTTATGAATGATTTTGTGATGATTTGGGAAAGTATTCGGTAAAACGACTTTGAGGGGTTAATTTTGCAACGTGCTTGCATTAGTTGACTTTTCGTTCGAATTCGCTGGAAGATATTTATATAAAAATGCCGGTTGGCATATTAAACCAAGTGAAAAAATTGGTTTAGTAGGTTTAAACGGAACCGGTAAATCTACATTATTACGCGTTGTTGCTGGAGAATTTGAACTTCGTGAAGGAAGTTTATCAAAGGCTTCAAGTTTGAAAATTGGTTTTTTAAACCAAGATTTATTGAGTTTGGAATTTCATGAAAGTGTTCGTGATGTTGTGATGGCCGGACGTGAAGATTTAGTGAAAATCGACACCGAAATCAATCAACTCTTGCATGAACTAGAAACTGAATACGATGACAAGAGAATCAATCGTTTAACCGATTTGCAAGACCAATTTGGTCAGCTAGGTGGATACGATTGGCAAGCTCAAGGCGATAAAATTTTGGAGGGACTTGGCTTTACAACCGAAATGCTTCAGAAGCCGTTGAAGGAATTTAGTGGTGGTTGGAGAATGAGAGCCATGTTGGGTCGCTTGTTGCTTCAAGCTCCAGATTTGCTTTTGTTAGATGAGCCTACGAACCATTTGGATTTGCCTACAATTGAGTGGTTGGAGAATTACTTAAGTGATTATCAAGGAACTTATGTAATTGTATCTCACGACAGATTTTTCTTAGATAAAACGGTGAATAGAATTGCTGAGGTTGCCCACCAACAATTATACCATTACAAAGGAAATTTTTCGGATTATTTGGATCAAAAAGATGAACGTGACGAAATGTTGCAACGTCGTTTTGAAAATCAGCAAACTTTCATCAAACAGCAAATGCAGTTTATTTCGCGCTTCAGGTATAAAGCAAGTAAATCTACCGCGGTTCAAAGTAGGGTGAAAATGCTCAATAAAATTGAGAGAATTGAAATTAAGGATAAAGAACGAGGCGATTTTGATATTAAATTTAACATTCGTGTAAATCCTGGAAAGCAAATTGTTGATATTGAAAACGTAAGCAAAAGCTACGGCGATTTGCATATTTTACACAATAGTTTTGGCCAAATTATGCGCGGTGATAAAATTGCCATTGTTGGTGCGAACGGTAAGGGTAAATCCACATTGCTTCGAATGATTCATGGCACTGAACCACATGAAGGAAAGATTGAATTGGGTTGGAATGTTGAGTCGGCATTTTTTGCTCAGCATCAATTGGAGGCATTGAATTTGAAAAATGACTTGCTCAACGAATTGGGTACTGTAAGTGCAGAGTATACAGAAAAAGAACTTAGAACAGTATTGGGTTGTTTTTTGTTTACGGGTCAAGAAGTTTTCAAAAAAGTTAAAGTTTTATCGGGTGGTGAAAAGTCTCGTTTGGCATTGGCCAAAACCTTGATCACACAGTCTAATTTTTTACTTTTGGATGAGCCTACGAACCATTTGGATATGTTTTCTACTTCAGTTCTGGCTGAAGCTTTAGAGAATTATGAAGGTTCAATTATTTTCGTTTCGCACGATAGAACATTTATTAGCAGGGTCGCAAATAAGATTTGGTGGATTGAAAATGGAGAATTGAAGGAGTATTTGGGCACATTTGATGAATTTAACGAATGGAATTCAACCAGAGTTGTTGAAGTTAAACCAATTGTAAAAACTCCGACACCTACAGTTCAAAACTCTACAACTGCTCAAACTGTTGAAAGTCCCTCCAAAAAAACATTGTCTAAAAATCAAATTCAAAAATTGGAGCAAGACATGCACCAATTTGAAGATGAAATTAAGCAATTGGAAAAGAAAAACGCTGAATTGTCGTTAATGATGCAAGATCCGTCAGTAGCCACCGATTCAAATAAATTGATGGAAGTGACTTCTCAGCACAAGCAAAATGATGATGCAATTTCTGCCCTTCAAAAACAATATGACGAGGTGATGGAAACTTGGTTGTCGACACAAGAATAGGCTTTTGGTACTTTTTTTGCTATGTTTGAGTTATGAAACGGTTTTTGTATTTGGCATTGTTCTCTTTGAATTGTCTTTTGCTAAAGGCAAATACCGATAGTACACTCAGATTTTGCAACGCAATTTACGAAGGCGACATCCGAACGGTTAGGGTGATTCAGGAAAATAGTGGCTTTAATTTTCCTGTCATAACATTACAAGATGCTTTACGCACTCTGAGGCTGGAATTTGATCAGTTGACGTCTGAAAGAGATTATTATCAATTTACACTCATTCATTGTGATGCACAATGGAATCGTTCAGGGTTGGTGAAAACTCAATTTTTGGATGGAACGGGCTTTGAAAATATTGAAAATAGTGTTTTTTCGAATTCAACCTTAACACAATATGTTCATTATTCAGTGAATTTTCCAACTGAACAGACGATGCCTAAGATTTCAGGGAATTATTTGCTGGTGGTTTACCGGAATTTTAATGAGTTGGATATTGTTTTGTCGAGAAGAATCATGGTTTTGAATTCTAAGGGTAACGTAGATATGACTATTTCTCAGAGTAGTCAAGTCGAATTTAGAGCTGAAAATCAACAAGTGAATTTCACATTTACCACTTTAAAAGATTACTTTATTCCCAATCCATATCAAGATTTGACAGCGGTTATTTTAAGAAACGGCGAATGGCTTTCGGCAAACAATGAATTAAAGCCTCAGTTTATTCAAAATCAGTCGTATGCTTATAAGCAGATGCTAGGGAGTCAGTTTCAAGGGATCAATGAATATCGATATTTCGACATACGTTCATTGCGAGCGAGTCAGGCTTGGGTGAAACGTAAAATGAACATTGGAAATCAGAAACATGTTTGGTTGGTGGCCGACAATAGCAGAGGATATGACCGTTACATGAATTGGAACGACTACAATGGTCGGGTGTTTTACGACAATAAAGACATATTAAAAGATAGTTTACTTAAACCCAATGGTTTTGAAAACGAAAGTGATTATTGTTTTGTGCATTTTTCATTGTCTATGGATCCGATAGATAAGGATATTTATGTTTATGGTGAGTTGAGCGATTGGAGAATTCAAGAAAGCCACAAACTTTATTATAATGCAGATGCCAAGATTTATGAAACTGTTATTCCTTTGAAACAAGGGTATTACAATTATATTTATGGGGTGGCTGATAAGGATTCTAAAGTGTTAGATTTTAAATCGTTGGAAGGATCGCATTCCGCAACCGAAAATAATTATATGGTTTTGATGTATCATCGGAATCAAACCATGCCATATGATGAATTGGTAGGGTATGGCTTAAAGAATTCTCAAGGGAAAAACTAACCTAGTATTTCAAATACGGGGCGGTTATTTTTTGATAATCTTGGAGTGAATTTATTTTCCAAATCTTTGTTTGATAATAGGTTCCCCCTTTGGCAAACTTCTGTATATATTTCGGAATTTTTCTTTGTAACGGTAAATAACAATCAATTTCTGTGGCTAATTTCATTTCTTTTTTGGTGAGGTAAAACACTTGCTCATAATCGTTGAAATTGAAATGTTGCGGATGGAAATCGAGACCGTAATCACAATTTTGACGTGTTGCGGCATAATATTCTCCCATTGATTCACCCAAAATGAGCGTTTTTTTATTCTGAGGGATATGGGAGGCCAAGAAGCTTAAGAAAGGCTTGGAAATGCGCTCTGGGCGTTGGTAAATAGCAATGATATGTCGTGAGGCGAAGATTGCAAAACCATTGAGCGCAAGGATGCCTAAACCAATATGGATGTATTTCTGAGATATGACCTTGTTCCAAAGGTTATTGTCCCTCAAAAAAAGAATTCCTAATAATAAGAAAACAGGCAAGTACCGGTATTGCGGGGTGATTAAAAAGAATAAAGTGAATGAAAATGCGAATAATTCTGCTGAAAAGTTTTGCGAAAACCACAGTTTTGGGGTTCTTATTTTGGTGATAAAATGATGAAAGTTAATGAAAGCAATGCCAATGAAAACGAAAAATTGAAAGGGCATTTCTTGATAGTATGGCCAAAATCTATCAATGAAACTCGACTTAAATAGGTCAATTAAATTCTGAGAATTTGGTGTGTGTTTTGTGGTTTGAACTGTTAGTTGGTTAATGAGTTGAGCGATATTGAAATCAATAAAATAGAGACTAAAGATAGCAGGTAAGATGGCTGCGATGAGGTAAGGAATTGATTTTTTAAAAGAAGTTTCAAGGATATTTTTAAGGATCATCACTCCAACGATGGGAAATGTATAAAGGTGAGAAATGGCAATGAGTCCAACAATGAATCCAAGATAGATTTGATTGGTTTTAATTGTTTTAAGATAAAAATAAAGCGAAATTAAAAACATAAGAATGACTTCAATTCTTACACTTCTTGAGAGTTCGAATACGCTTTTATCGAACGCAAAAATGATAATGAGAAATATTGAGGTTGTTTTATTGAGTGATTTTGTTAAGATTTTAAAAAGGAGAAAGAAAGTTGTAAGATGCATGATTAAAAAAGGCAGTCTTACATTAAAAATGGTTGGTTGGACAAATTTTAGCCATAGAATATGCCAAAATTGTATGAGTGGTGGATAGCTGGTGAAGATGTTTTCTGCACCTGGATTAGGCCAGAGTTTAGAGAAATATTGGTGGAATTTTGTGTACTGAATGGCTGGATCGAGATTCATTGTTTCATCGGTCCAAGCAACGGGTAAAGTTTCGAGATTATACAGGCCTAAAGCGGCATAAATGCATAAAAACCCATAAAAAAAGAGTTCGTGGCGATATTTGAACCGCTCGAATGTCAATTATTTGAATGTTATGAGTACTTGATTTTTGTCTACTGCCATTCCTTGAGATACGTGGACATCGTTAACGATACCATCGGTAGGAGATTTGATCGCATTTTCCATTTTCATGGCCTCGAGAACGAGAATTTTGTCGCCTTTATTGACTTCATCACCAGGGTTTACGAGTACTTGAAGAACTAGTCCTGGCATTGGTGCTTTCATATCGGAGATTTTTGGAGTTAATGCATTTTCCAGACCCATTGACTTGAGAATTTCATCGATTGGTTCGGTGATACTTGCATTAAATTTATTTCCGTTATAGAGTAAGGTTAAAGTTTTTGTTTCGTGGTTTATGTTTAGGCAAGTTATGGTGTAAACCTTATTTGGGGTAATGAGCAATAAAGTTTCATCATTTTGTTTTACAATTTGCAAAGATTTAGATGGGTTTTCCATCCAAATGTTGTTTTCATTGATGAGGGAAATTTGTTTGTCTAAAATGTTAACTTTCATAATTTACACGTTTCTATCTATAACGAAATTAACCAAAAGGTTAAGTTGTTTTTTGTGGGTTGGGTTAGCGTTGAGCGAGTCTAGAATTTCAAAAGCTTGGGTTCTAAATTCATTCATTTTCATTGTGGCGTATTGTATGCCATTATGCTTTTTAATGAAATCTACAACCAAGTTCATTTTCTTTGCATCAGGCAAGTTGCTTTTAATGACTTTTCTAATGTCTTTGGTTTCGTGATTTGGCGCTTGCGACATTGCATAAATAATAGGAAGGGTGAGTTTCTTTTCTTTGATGTCGAGCCCTGCGGGTTTTCCACTTTTGTTTTCGCCAAAGTCGAACAAATCATCTCGAATTTGGAATGCCAAACCAATGAGTTCTCCAAAGTGACGCATTTTTTCTAGAATCACGGGATCAGATTGGGTAGAAGCAGCTCCAATTTGGCAACATGAAGCGATTAATGAAGCGGTTTTTTTACGAATGATTTCAAAATAAACATCTTCAGTTGCATTCATGAATTTGGCCCTTTCGAGTTGCAGAAGTTCACCTTCGCTCATTTCTTCAACGGCGGTACTTACAATTTCAAGCATGTCGAAATCTTTGTTTCTTATGCTCAGCAATAACCCTTTCGACAGAAGGAAATCTCCAACAAGGACAGCAATTTTATTTTTCCAAAGGGCGTTGATTGAGAAAAACCCTCTTCTTTTATAACTTTCATCAACCACATCGTCGTGAACTAAAGTGGCAGTATGCAGTAATTCAACTAGGGAAGCTCCACGAAAAGTTCTGTCGTTAATTTCACCGAACAAACTAGCGCTATATAGAACGAAAATAGGGCGAATTTGTTTCCCTTTTCGTTTCACAATGTATGTCATAATGGTGTCTAATAAGGGCACCTTAGTTTTCATACTTTGTCGGAACTGTTGCTCGAAGAGCTCCAGTTCTTTTTCTATTGGTTTTTTTATTTGCTCGATGCTAGAGCTCATTGCTTCTGCGAATGTACAATTTTTAAATGACTTAAGAACACATTTGAGCGAATAGTATGATTGTAAAATTGGTGGTATCTTTGTAAAAGATGGCTTTAACAAAAATGGTACGATATTGCAAATTAAATAGATGGAGTTTTTTGAGAATCAATTTAATATGGATTTGTATTGGATTGATAGGATTTTTTTTTAATTCATGTAAAATGGCTAAGCCGAAACAAGTTGAACAAATCAAGAAAGTTGTGACATTAGGGAATCATTATAAGAAGTTGGTTGAAACGTTAACATCCTTTAGCAAAGGATCGGAAGGAATATTGAAAGTTGATGCCGACGAGTTTTTAGGCTCGATTGAAAAAGACTATTCAAACTATTCCTTGGATATGGATTTCATCGACTCATTGGCACCTTTTTTAAAAGGGGGCATGATTTACATAGATGTTTATGGTGGCAATTGGTGTTCGGATACCCGTTATGGAATGGGTGGGTTAACGAGGGTTCTGGATGCTTGTGGTATGCCTGCTGAGAATTTTAGATATATCAGGGTGAGTAAGGAAAAGAAACTCATTGATATTCATGTCGAAGGAATTGATATTCCAAAAGTTCCGTTGGTTATTGTACACAACAAGAAAATGGAATTTGGAAGAATTATTGAGGTTCCAAATAAAGGTAAATGGGAGATGCATTTATTGTCGATTATCGACAAAGCATTGAATCATTAGTAATTAAACACTCCAGGCATTTCAGATTTGTCAATTTTTTTGGCTTTTAGAAAAGTTTCAAAAAAAGTGATGGTAGGTTGAAGGGATTTTTGAAATGAGATTGATTTAATGCTGATGATTGATAAGAAAATCAATTCTAAGACACACAAAATAACATTTAATTGATTGTCGAAATATGCTGGACCATAGGTGTCTTGATAATTGACCCAAAGTCCTTCAAGAATAAAAAAGGTACAAATGGCAAATGTGGCCAAGAAAAGTGCGTAGATACGAATATGTTCTAGAGAACCAATTCTCAAAACGATGTACATATCGTTTTCAACACCTTTAATTTCGCCATGAGCAAAGTTTGCAATTTTATGATTACGACTAATTGTTTCAAGTTTAAAATCTTGGTTTGAAACTTCACCGTAAAATGTTTTTTCTACTTTTTCGGTGTTTTTATAGTTGAAGTCACTCAAAAATGTTTTTTCTAACAATGCTTGATGAAGGCTGTTACGATTTTGATCAGATTTTAGGTAAATTGTTTTAAAAGGATAACCGAACATAGACTATTAGATTTGAATTGAGGTATTGTTATAAGTATTCATTGTGTTACAAAGGTCTCGAAGGAGTTCTAAATCATTAAAAATTCCGTTTCCAACCACCACATAATCGGCGCCCGATTTCCATGCGTTTTCGGCATCTTTTGCGCATTTTATTCCGCCACCAACAAAGATAACAGAGTTGACGACATTGCTAACGGCGTGAATTAGTTTTTGAGGGACGGGTGTTTGTGCCCCGGAACCTGCATCCAGATACATGAGTTTTAGTCCTAACATTTCACCTGCAAGGGCTGTAGCTGCTGCAATGTCGGGTTTATCGTTTGGTAGCGGCATGGTTCCGCTCATATAGACGGCAGAAGTTAGTTTGCCGGATTCAACGAGCATATAACCGGTAGGAATTGTTTCTAGGTTGTATTTTTTGATCCATGGAGCTGCGGAAACATGTTTTCCGATCAAAAAATCAGGATTTCTTCCAGAAATCAGACTCATAAAGAGAATAGCATCGGCATTTTCAGATACTTGCATTTCATGTCCTGGGAAGATAACAATGTTTTTTGCTCCGAGATTTTTTAGTTCTTGGATGCAATCTTTGGTTATACCATTTGAGATGAGTGAACCACCAACTAAAAATAAATCGACACCATTGGCATTTGCAACAGAAAAAATTTCTTTTGTTTTTTGACCATGTTGATCAGGATCGATTAGAACAGCGATACCTTTGTAAAGATTATTTTTTTTATTTTTCAGGTGTTCTAGTACACTCATAATGATACTTACAAAGAAAGTAAAAAATGGTGTTTTTTTGAGTTTTATTTTGCGAATGGCTGTAAATACTTGGGAATACTCACAATGTTAAATTTTTGATGTTGATTTTGTCTAAAAAAAGGTACGATACTATAACTATGATTATCAGCACATTAAGTGTAACTAATTGATTTTTAATTAAATAAACTATTTCCACACTTCAAACCCTTTTGGTTATTGGTTTTCTTTGTTTTCTGTGGATAAACGAATATAAAAAGTTATTTTTAGATAGATATTTTTGTTATCCCAATTAAAATTAATTGCAAAACAAAACCATTAACTAGATTGTTTAACCAATGACTAAAAAAACCATGAGCAACCAAACAGTAAACACAACTGGATTAGAATTTTCCAGAATGAACACCAAGGCAGGTGTATCACCTTACGATTTATTTGAATACGATTACAGAACATCGGTGATTAAGAAGCCAGATGGAAGTGTGGTCTTTGAAATGAAGAATGTAGAGGTTCCGAATGGTTGGAGTCAGGTAGCGACCGACATTTTAGCACAGAAATATTTCCGTAAGGCTGGTGTGCCACAAGCGGATGGTTCTATGGGTGCTGAAATATCTGTGAAGCAAGTGGTTCACAGATTGGCAGATTGTTGGCGTTATTGGGGAGAGAAACATGGTTATTTTGCAAGTAGTGAAGATGCGCAAGTTTTTTATGATGAGTTGGTTTACTCGTTGTTGAATCAAGAAAGTGCTCCAAATTCACCACAATGGTTTAATACGGGTTTACACAACAGTTATGGTATTGCGGGTAAGCCTCAAGGTCACTATTATGTTGATCCAACAACTGAAAAGTTGATGAAATCTACGAGTGCCTATGAGCGTCCTCAACCTCATGCTTGTTTTATTTTGTCAGTTGATGATGATTTGGTAAATGAAGGTGGTATCATGGACTTGTGGGTTCGTGAAGCACGTATTTTTAAATATGGTTCAGGTGTAGGTACAAATTTTTCAAAAATTAGAGGAGCAGGAGAGAAATTGTCTGGTGGAGGCACTAGCAGTGGCTTAATGAGTTTCTTGAGAATTGGTGACCGTGCAGCTGGAGCAATCAAGAGTGGTGGAACTACAAGAAGAGCAGCTAAAATGGTTTGCTTAGATTTAGATCACCCTGAAGCAATGGAATTTATTGCTTGGAAAAAAGCGGAAGAGAAGAAAGTCGCTGCATTAATTGCTGGTGGTTATGCGAGTGACTATGAAGGTGAAGCTTACAATACTGTTTCTGGACAGAATAGCAACAACTCAGTTCGTATCCCTCATAAATTTTTCGAAAAATTACAAAAAGGAGAAGATTGGGAATTTACAGCTCGTTCTACAGGCGAGGTGATGAAAACCCTTCCTGCGCAAGAAGTTTGGGATACTATTGGCGATGCTGCATGGGCGTGTGCTGATCCGGGTGTACAATACGATGATACCATCAACGAGTGGCATACTTGTCCTGAAGGTGGCCGTATCAACGCGTCAAACCCTTGTTCAGAATACATGTTCTTAGACAATACTGCATGTAATTTGGCATCATTAAATTTAAGAAAATTCTTCGATGAAAATGCATGTACTTTCAATGTTGAGAGTTTAGAGTATGCTGCTAGATTATGGACAACAGTACTTGAGATTTCTGTGTTAATGGCTCAGTTTCCAAGTAAAGAAGTGGCTCAATTGAGTTATGATTATAGAACATTAGGTTTGGGATATGCAAACTTAGGTTCAGTGTTAATGTGTGCTGGAATTCCTTACGATAGCAAAGAAGCAACTGCAATTTGTGGATCTATCACAGCAATTTTAACTGGTACTGCATATGCTACCAGTGCTGAAATGGCTGCGGTTAAAGGTACTTTCCGCATGTACGACAAAAACAAGAAAAACATGTTACGTGTTATTCGTAACCACAGATATGCTGCATACAACACTCCTTTGGCTTTTGAAGGATTGGGAATCAAGCCTGTTTGTATTGATGAGAAATATTGCCCAGATTATTTATTGAAATCTGCTTGTAACTCTTGGGATAAAGCGGTTCAATGGGGTGAGAAATATGGATTTAGAAATGCACAATCAACTGTAATTGCGCCAACGGGTACAATTGGTTTGTTGATGGATTGTGACACAACTGGTATCGAGCCTGATTTTGCATTGGTGAAATACAAGAAGCTTTCTGGTGGTGGTTATTTTAAAATTGTAAATAACACTGTTCCAATTGCTTTGAAAAATTTAGGTTACAGTGAGTCTGAAGTAGAGGCAATTGTAAACTATGCAAAAGGAAATCAAACGTTCAAAAATGCACCTTTCATTAATCATGAAACTTTAAAAGCAAAAGGATTCACAGATGCTGATTTGGCTAAAATTGAATCTGAAGCTGTAATGGCATTTGAAATTGGATTTATTTTCAATAAATATTCTTTAGGTGAGGAAACAATGAAAAACTTAGGAATTACTCCTGAGCAATACAATCACCCTAAATTTAATATGTTGCAAACTTTAGGTTTCGACAGAAAAGAAATTGCTGCAGCAAACAACTTTGTAGTTGGTACAATGACAGTGGAAGGTGCTCCAGCTTTAAAAGAAGAGCATTTACCAGTATTTGATTGTGCAAATAAATGCGGAAATATTGGTGTAAGATACATTCATCCATTTGCACATATTCGCATGATGGCAGCTGCACAACCGTTTATTTCTGGTGCAATTAGTAAAACCATTAACTTACCAAATGAGGCTTCTATTGATGACATTAAATCATGTTATGAATTGAGTTGGAAATTAGGTTTGAAAGCAAATGCGTTGTACAGAGATGGTTGCAAATTGAGTCAACCTTTGAGTAATAAATCTGAAAGCCAAGAAGAGGCAGATAAAGAAGATAAAGAGGCAGCTGACAGAGACAATGCAATTGCACAAGATGCTTCTGGTAAAGAAAAAGTCATTCGCATTGCTGAAGAATTAACTCCAGATATCGTTTTAGAGGCCGCTAAGCGCATTTTGAGCGAAAGCCCTGATACCAAATTCAAACGTCAACTTTCAAATATTGTAGAGAAGAAAAGACTTCCGAACAGAAGAAATGGATTCACTCAAAAAGGTAGAGTTGGAGGACAAACAATTTTCGTTAGAACTGGAGAATATGATGATGGAACATTGGGTGAAATCTTTATCGATATGCATAAAGAAGGCGCAAGCTTCCGTTCATTGATGAACTGTTTCTCAATCGCAATTTCAGTAGGATTACAATATGGTGTTCCTTTGGAAGAGTTCGTTGATAAATTTGCATTCACAAGATTTGAACCAAGCGGAATGGTTGAAGGACATCAAAACGTTAAAAATGCAACTTCAATTGTAGATTATATCTTCAGATTGTTAGGATTTGAATATTTAAACAGAGAAGATTTGGTACAAGTTAAACCAAGCGACTTGTTACCAACTGAAAAAGCAACTCCAGAAGCTCCAGTGATCTCTGAATTCAAACCAACTTTTAACCCTGAGCCAATGTCATTAGACATGACAAGAGCGATGAAAGCTGAGGCTTCAGGCGTGAAAGATATGCAAGATCATTTGAGAGAAGTTCAAAGTGATGCTCCAGCGTGTAATGTATGTGGTCATATCACTGTAAGAAGTGGAACATGTTACAAATGCTTGAACTGTGGTAACAGTTTGGGTTGTAGCTAAGAATAACCCTAAAATTAAAAAAAAAGACCTTCAGAAATGAAGGTCTTTTTTTTTGAGACAACCTTTTTTGTATCTTAGCGTCTATTACTTTAACTAGCGACTCAATAATTTGTTAGCTGAACTAAAAAATATCTTCAAAAAGCACTGTCATTTATTGAAAGTAAATGTCGTTTTTTTAATTCTTTTTTTTGGGATAACAAATGTAAATGCGCAAGCAGAATTTTCGGCAAGTCCATTAAAAGGCTGTACTCCTTTAACGGTTGCCTACTCTGATCTTTCAATTAATGCAAGTAGTTGGAATTGGGATCTTGGCAATGGCAATACGAGTACATTGCAAAACCCTTCTGCCATTTATTATAATCCTGGTAAGTATACAATCAAGTTAACAATTGTAGATAAATCCGGAAAAACCTATTCCATTACAAAATCCCAATTTGTACAGGCATTTAAATCGCCGAAGGCAAATTTTACGCCAAACCCAATCACTGTATGCTTAGGAGAGAAAATTACGTTTACAGAAAATTCTAGCATTGGCGACACGAACATCGTAAAATATTCTTGGGACATGGGAGATGGAACTGTTCTTTCTTCAAAATCTCCAGCCCATCAATATGGTGCATCTGGTAAATACTCCGTTTCTTTGGTGGTTACAGATGCAAATGGATGCCAAGACAAAATTCAGAAAGTTCAGATAGTTACGGTGAATCCAAAACCAACAGCACAATTCAAAATGGATTCTGCCTATGATTGTAAGGTTCCTACTTTTATTCCTTTTATTAACGCAAGTATTGGAAATGGATTGAGTTATCGTTGGGATTTTGGTGATGGTACAGGTTCAACAACAATGAATCCGCGTCATGAATATACAAAATTGGGTACTTATAGCCCGAAGCTAGTTGTTGTAGATAAGAATGGATGTAAAGATTCTATTACCCTTACAAAAGGACTTTATTTGGGTCCATTAAATCCTGATTTTACATCGGATATTACAAAGAGTTGCGGATCTTCTGTGATTGATTTTGAAAACAAAACGGTTTTCAACGGTGGTTTGAAGTTTAAATGGGATTTTGGAGATGGAACAGGTTCCTCAAATCCTTATCCCTCAAAATTGTATAAAAAACCCGGTATTTATTCAGTTTCATTAACGGTTCAGTCTGTTTTTAGGTCTTGTAGTGCAACCATTACAAAAAATAATTACATCACCATTTATCCGAAACCAGATGGAAAAATTATTTTATCGGATTCTTATCCTTGTAAAACACCATTTACAATAGAGGCCAAGTATCAAGACACTGCTAAAATTGCATCAATTCGTTGGTATTTGGAGGAAGTTGGCAAAGCCAGGATAAAATATGGTGCCAGAAACCCTGAATATTTCACAATCAATAACAACTCAGTTTATAAAATCATTGCTGTTGTCACAAATCTATATGGATGTACAGATTCATTTATATATGAAAACCTGCAAAATGACATTACGATTATAAATTTAGAGGGAAATTTTACGGGGTGTGTACCATTAATTTTTAAGGGAAATGTATCAATGCAAAGCAATCGTAAAATTATTGGTTTGCAGTGGGATTTTTATGACGGAGATAAATATTTTACTAAAAATGTAATCAAGTTATTTTCAGATACCGGAGTATTTAGTGGATACGTTACAGTATTCACTCATAAAAATTGTTCCACATCATTAGCGTTTAAGGTTCATGTTGGCCAAAAGGTAGAACCTAGGTTTTATACAGAGCCTGTTGGTGAAATTTGCAACAATGCTGATGGTGTATTTTTTATCAATGCAACCAAATATCCCGGATTTACTGTAGATAGCTTTAGGTGGATTTTTGATGATGAAAGTGAGCGGAACACTATGGGGAAAATAAAACCTTGGGGTCCATTGCCAAAGCCTTACGTTAAAACAAATGTGAAGCATTATTACGATAGGGATACCGGATGGTTGAAACCTTCTTTGGTAAGTTATCATCATGGTTGTCCAGATACAGTTACACAAATAGATTCAATCAAAATTAAAGCTGCGTATGCAAAAATTGAATTAGATTATGATATCTGTAATAAAACTTTCCTTATTGTGAGAAATGTTTCTACGAAATACACTCAATGGTATTGGGAAATTGATAATAGACGTTATTACACAGATACGGTTGTTTTAAATCCGCTATTTCAACATACAATATTTCTAAAAGTTTGGGATGATTCATCAGGGTGTTGGGATACAACAATGAGGAATTTTGTTCCTTTAGGCCCAGATTTTGGAGCGGTGGATATATTATCTCAAGAGCTTTGTTCACCAGGCTACGCAGTTTTAGCGGCTGAACAATCGGGCAAATCTCTCTATTGGACGTTTAATGGCAAGGATACAGCTTTGGATATTGAGATCGTGAAATTTCGATTTGATACAGCTGGAATATACAATATTGAAACGCATTTTATTTATTCAAAGTACTGTTCAAAAATTGTTAAAAATCAATTTATTGTAGGTGAATCAAATTTGAGGGGCTCAATAGTTCAACCTAAATCGTGTTTGCCTGCGGAAATAACATTATATGATAGTAGTTTTAGGCCTGGCGTTAAACATGCTTGGATATTAAGCAATGGAGATACCGTAAAAGTTAAAAATTTCATCAATAAACATACCATTTACAATTCGTTTAAAGATACCATTTGGGCAAGACTTGTTTCTGATGGTTCTTTTGCTATTTGTGAGCCTAGTACAGTGATCCCAATTTCTGTTACCGGACCTGGTTTTAAATCTCGATTGGTATGGCAACATACATGTTCTACGAGTATTTTGAAGGGATATTTGGATAAGAAACGATTGACTGCCAATTATACATATCAATGGGATATGGGTGATGGTAAAAAATATACAACGCAAAACATTAGCCATCAATATGTTGACTCTGGTTATTATGTTGTTAAAATTTCAGTTACAGATTTAAATGGTTGTGTGGCTACAGAATCTTTGAAAGTTTATTTCCCAGGTCAAAGGTTAAAAGTTAAAGTTTCATTTTCTACAGTTGGTACAAAATGTCCACCTTTATTAGCTCATTTTAGAGATACGAGTATCTCGGGAAATGTATCGATAACCAAGTGGTTGTGGGACTTTGGCGATGGAAGTTCATCGGTTTTGAAACATCCGAGCCATCAATATGTAAATCCCGGAAAATACAGTATTCGTTTAACAATTACAGATTCTTTGGGATGCTCAGCGACGAGGTTATTTCTGTATTTGATCTTAGTACCAGGCCCTGATGGAAAGTTTAGTTTTACCCCTAAAAGTGGGTGTTTGCCATTAAATGTCTTTTTTACAGACAGTGTGAACAATCAAACCAAACTGAAGGAATGGGATTTTGGTGATGGTGTGGTTTTAACTGGAAATCAAAATTTGCATACTTATAATAAACCAGGTAGGTATATTCCAGCCTTGATTTTAGAAGATTCTTTTGGGTGTAAACGTATCATTAAACCTAAAGATACCATTTATGTTTACGATAATCCTAAGGCTAGTTTTAATTTTGAAGGACATTGTATGCGTGATACCGTAAAATTGGTTTCTACTTCTACTTGTAGTGATGCAAATTTTCAGTCATATACCTGGAAATTTACACCTGAAAATTCAACAGATACTGGTCAAAATGTGCGCCATTTATTCAAGTCACCTAAGCATAAAATTCAGTTAATTGTTCAATCTAAACATCAATGTAGAGATACTTTTGAAAGTTTATTTCATGCCTATCAACCGACTGCACAAATCCTCAATCTTAAAGACGTGATTTGTTTAGGCGAAACTTGGAACGGCGATGTTAAGGTGCTTTCTGATACAACAATTCGCAACAGCTATTGGACAATTGACGGAATTCAAACGAGCAATAATCAACTATTTTCTTTAAAGCCATCAATTTCTAAGGTGTATCAAATTCAATATTATGTTGAGGATATTTTAGGTTGCTGGGATACTTCAAGCGTTGGAATTGCACTTAAAGTTGGCGACACCATTGTCCCTCAAGATCCAACTTGGAGGAGGGTGAGTGTGAAAAATGACATTACCCATGAATTGGTTTGGCGTAAGTATCCGAGTTTTGATTTCAAGGATTATGTACTTTATCAAGACAATGGTGCTGGTTTTGCGAAGATCAACACGTTGTCGAATGTTGGAGACACTAATTTTGTAATCTCTGGCGTGGATGCATTGCACAAGAGTTATTGTTATAAAATTGGATCAACAAATCTTTGCAATTACACTCAAAAAGAATTCAATTTAAAGAATCATTGCACCATTGAATTGAGTGGAAAATCTGGTTTGAATTTAAGTCAAATTCAATGGAATTCTTACGTTGGCTGGCCAGTTGAGCGTTATTTAATTTACCGTCAAATAGACAATGGCAATTTTGACAGCATAGATCAGGTAGATGGAACTGTTTTGAAATACATAGATACCAACATTCGTTGTTATAAAGTACATCATTATTTGGTGAAAGCCATTGAAAAAGGCGGTTTGAAAGAATTTAGCTGGAGCGACACTTGCCATGTTACACCGCAGTATTTAAATCGTGTAAATCCACCAGAAATGCGCAGAGCAACTGTCTTGAACGATCAATATGTTCGGGTGGAATGGCAACAATTATTGAAAAATAAAATTCCTTTGGAAAGGTTTGTGATGGTGGGTAGGGCTGTAAATGGTGGTTCTAGCGTTCAAAAGTGGGTTATCAATGCAGACAATGATTCCTTTGTTGTGGCTGATAAGTTGATAGATGTAGATCAAACAAGCTCTGTGTACAAGGTTTTGGGAATCGATGAATGTGGCGATAGCAGTGTGTTTTCAACCATTTCAAAATCAATTCTACTCAATGTTCAATTGAATTCGAATTATTATCCGCAATTGAATTGGAGCAAATACATTGATTGGAAAGAGGGTGTCAAAGAATATTTGGTTGAAAGGAATTCAGGACAAGGGTTTGTAACTATTGATCGTGTAAGTATCAACGATACCAATTATATAGATGAACTTCCTAGTTTAAATTGTTTGCCAAAGTTAGAGTATAGAATCACTGCCGTTAGAAATAAAGTGTTTGGATTGGATAGTACTTGGTATTTCAACAGTGTGAGTAATATTCAAGATCCTAGCGTAAAAACGATGGTTTTCATTCCAAATGCATTCACGCCTAATAAAAATGATTTGAATGAAATATTTAAACCCCAGGGTATCTATATTTACAATTACTCAATGAAAATATTTAATCGTTGGGGAGAAAAGTTGTTTGATTCTGAGGGATGTGATATTGGTTGGGATGGTAAATACAAAGGGCAATATGCTCCTGAAGGTGTGTATATTTACCAAGTAAATGTGAAGGGCACCGATGGGAAATTATATCCTTTTTCGGGCGATGTTACTTTGTTGAGATAGTTGATTTTGTTGAATTTCTAAGTTTCATCTTTTTACTAAGTTGAATTTTGTAAATTTGTAGCAAACATTTCAATGGCTTTCGAGAAAATTAAACGCAGTGAGAACTACAGTGAGTGGTACAACAACTTAGTGAATAATGCTGATTTGGCAGAACACAGTGCTGTAAAAGGTTGCATGGTTATAAAACCTTATGGTTATGCAATTTGGGAGAAAATGCAACAGCAATTAGATAAAATGTTCAAGGAAACTGGACATAGCAACGCTTATTTCCCACTTTTTGTTCCCAAAAGCCTATTTGAAAAAGAAGAAAAGAATGCTGAAGGTTTTGCTAAGGAATGTGCAATTGTAACGCATTATCGATTAAAAGCAGATCCTAATAATCCAGGCAAATTAATTCCTGATCCCGATTCAAAATTAACTGAAGAGTTAATTGTGCGTCCTACCAGTGAAGCCATTATTTGGAATACATATAAAAATTGGATTCAGAGTTATAGAGATTTGCCAATTTTAATTAACCAATGGGCCAATGTGGTTCGTTGGGAAATGCGTACCCGTTTGTTTTTAAGAACTGCAGAATTTTTATGGCAAGAAGGTCATACTGCTCATGCTACAAAGCAAGAGGCAATGGATGAAACCGTTCAAATGTTGAATGTGTATTCTGAATTTGCGGAAAGCTTTATGGCAATACCAGTCATTAGAGGTGTGAAAACTGAAAATGAAAGATTTGCGGGCGCTGACGAAACTTTTTGTATTGAAGGAATGATGCAGGATGGAAAAGCACTTCAAATGGGAACTTCTCATTTCTTGGGCCAAAATTTTGCAAAGGCTTTTGAAGTTAAATTTCAAAGTAAAGAAGGAAAATTAGATTATGTTTGGGCGACCAGCTGGGGTGTTTCTACACGTTTGATGGGTGCTTTAATTATGGTTCATAGCGATGATGAAGGTTTGGTTTTGCCACCAAAATTGGCGCCAATTCAGGTAGTTGCAGTGCCTATTTTTAAAACTGAAGAAGAACATCAGGCTATTCTAGATAAGTTTGCAGAGATCTTAGGTCAACTTAAGAAACTAGGAATTTCAGTAAAACTTGACGACCGTGATACCCATAAACCGGGTTTCAAATTTGCTGAGTGGGAATTAAAGGGTGTGCCTTTGCGTTTGGCAATGGGTCCAAGAGATTTGGCAAATGGAACTGTAGAATTGGCTCGTAGAGACACGAAAACCAAAGAAGTGGTATCTACAGATGGAATTGATGCATTTATTGCGAATTTGCTTGAAGAAATCCAAAATTCGCTATTCCAACGTGCTTTATCATTTAGAGATGATAAGTATTTTGAAGCGAACAATTGGGATGAGTTCTTGGATATTATCAATAACAAACAAGGTTTTGCTTACGCTCATTGGGATGGTACCAATGAAACTGAGTCTAAAATTAAGGAATTAACAAAAGCTACAATTCGTTGCATTCCTATTGATAATAAACTAGAAGACGGTGTTTGTGTTTTGACTGGAAACCCTTCTAAGCAAAGGGTGGTATTCGCAAAGTCGTATTGATATTAACGCCAAACTACGGTTTGAGCGTCGCGTTTCGTTAGGGTTCTTTTTTGATCAATTCCACCGATGAAAAAGAATCCTAAATGTTCGTCATTTTCAGATAATTCTAGGTATTTCTTCATTTCGATGGTGTTCGTGCCGTTTCCGGTTGTCCAATATCCTCCAAAATCGGAAAGTGCATTTAATGTAAGATACATGTTTTGAACAGCGGCACCAACTGCGCAATATTCTTCCCAAAGGGGTATTTTGTGACTAGGTTTTAGGCAAATTGCAATGGCATGCGACAATTTAGAGGGCAGTAAATTGATTTTGTCTATTTTTTCTTGAGGGATATTGGGGTTTGTGGCCAATTGAATGTTGCAAATATTCTTTGCAAGTTCATCAATTTTTTGTCCTTCAAAAACAATGAAATGCCAGGGCAGTGTGAGCTTGTGCGAAGGAGCCCAATGTGCGTTGGAGAGGAGCTGGTTGATTAGGCTTTTATCTGCAATTTTTCCATTGAATTCTTTTGTAAAATGACTTCTACGGGTTTCGATAAGTTGAGTGATTTCGGTGAGGTTCATTTTTTTCTGAGGGATAAAATTGGGTTGACAAAGATTGCAGTAATAATGATGATTGTTCCTATGTAAAATTTGGCATTGAGTTCATTGTTTTCGTGAAAAATAAGAATTCCTAGGATAATGCCATAAATTGGTTCGAGGTTTACGGTTAAATTGGCCGTGAAAGCGCTTA
>JACCED011720579.1_pt1 | contig 20304 bp, 40 predicted proteins | sample 7455021 | NCBI WGS metagenome assembly JACCED01 (sample SAMN15323456, study PRJNA562643) | freshwater metagenome | isolation source: river surface water | place: USA:Blue River Watershed | collected 2017-08-19
CAATAGTAGTATTGCTGTCGTACAGCTTTTCAGGAATCTCTGGTAGTTTGTTAACATATTTCTGCTCCACGCTAAAGCCCACACCTGTGCCACACAAGAGGATGTACATAGCCTCGTCAAAGGCTTTGGGATCATCAATGGGCAGGTACGAGCAGTTATAACCAGCGATGTTCTGACGCTCCAGAGCCTCACCAGCAGTCATAATTGATCTCATAGAAGGCATAACTTCTAGGTTAGTCACAGCCTCTTCAAGCTCATGACGCAGGGCAGGACTGAGCGTATATTGGTGCTTGTCCTTGAGGTGCTTTTCCATGAAGTTAAAGTACCGAGTAACTGTTTCGGGCCAGTGCTCTCGTCGTCCTTTATCGTCTAGGAATCGTGAATAGCGCGATTTGGCTATGTAAGTGGCGTAGGGTGTCATTATTTTCCTTGTTCTAGATATTTCAATACATTTTTGATGGTCTCAACACTGTCTCCTAGTTTACCTAACGCAGTATTGCAGTTTCCGCATAAAATACCCCTGACTTTGCCGCTGGAATGGCAGTGGTCGATATGCGCTGCGTTAGAAAAACCGGGCAGGAATTGTACCTCTTTTTTGCACAAAGCACAAGAATTATTTTGGTCTGAAAGCATCTTTTGAGCTTCTTCCAACGTAATTCCGTACTTTGACATAAAATTGTAATTTTTGAAGTACTCTTTTCCCTTCTTTTGCTTGTAAGTTAGTTGATATTCAGCCATGCAAGGTTTACACCATGCGTGACTACCATACGAACGTCCTTTCGCAAAGTCAAGAACCGGCTTTTCAACTTTACATCGTTTACATGTTTTTTGGGTCAATGGTGTCGTAGTTTTCAATCAAAAACTCCAGGTAATGTTTGGCTTTTTCAAGGTCTTCCTTCCCATTCTTATCCGGGGAACGTAAGACGTATTTTACCACATTTCCACGCCAAAATCCAAGCCCCCAACACTGAATAATATCCCAAGGTTGAATCTCTCGTTGATAGTGACTCCCCGAGACTTGTTTACCATTAGCACCTTTTTGGGGCACTTTCTCAGGTAGATTCAATGACCTCATATATTCCTCAATCTCCTGAACTGTTGTTGAGTGTATTGGTGTCCAACTGTCCATATTTCTTCTCCAAGTATTCAATGCTTAGGAACATTTCATCAAAGTGGCCGTCTTGAACCTCGTTCATCACGAGAAGGCCCCGCCAATGACGGTTACTAAGCTGATCCATATAACTCTCATCGTGCAGATAATAACTACCAACCACAATAGCTGTGATAGGTCGCCCATCAGCTCGCTTACCATAGGCGACTTGCTTTCCTTGTTGGTGTCCAGCAACACACGACATATGTAGCTTACTGATAATAGCAGCAGGAGACGATGCAGGTCTGCCCATAGCACCGACAGGCCAGTAATGGTTAAAACCAACACCATTAATGAAAACAGGATGTAAGAACCCATGTACTTCCCAGTCAGATTCATAGCCTAAGTCCTTTGTTGAGATCAACCCTTCAAGGGTGGGATGATTGTTAACAGCCCTCTCGATACGATTCTCATGGTTGCCCAGAGTCAGAACCATTCGAGGCTTGTAGACCTTCTCTTTGTTCTTTTTCTGACGATTTTGTAGGTACTTAAGAGGATCTAATAACATTTTCATAGCCTGCTTCGCAACGTCGATATCAGACTTGTACCTAAGCCCTTCAAAGTACTTGGAGCCTTTAATATCGTGGGAAGACAGACTAGGCATATCAGCAAAGTCCCCGAGGTTAACAACAACGTCAGGCCGGTAATCCGTAATAGCCTGACCAGCCCAAGTAAGATGCTCCAAAGGAACACCCTGCTTGACTTGACAATCCGGTATAACAAGGATTCTCATTCTTCAGAATCAGAATATGATTCCATCGGCTGATGCTTACCGCCATTGTTAAGCTCCGGGTGTTCGGCCAACAACTGCAAGAAGTCATCCTTCTTTAGTTCACGGCCTGGGGCGGCTGAATGGTTGTGGTCAAACATCGGGAAGTTAACCGCATAGAACACGTTCTCTCTGATCGAGTAGCCATAATGCAGTTCCAGCACTTTGATGAGATCTTCTAGCATCTGCATCCATGTAGTGCAGGAATAGCTCATACGTTGCTGGATGTACTGGTCAGGAAAGTCAGACAGATCAGAGTTGTCCTGATCGATGCTGATACTTACCACTGTGTCTTTTTGGTTCATAGGTTTCTCCTGTTGAATCTGATGAAAATAGTCTTCAAGCTCCATTTAGTACCTCCTCTAGCGAAGGGAAATGTTCAAAGATTATATCTCGACATTGTTCCGCTACCTCACGATGCTCCTTCTGTGTTGCCTTATCACAACGAATCTCGATGTAATGAATCCAGCTACGCAGGGTTCCATTCATGTACAGTTTAGAGCCTGTGAGACCTTCAGGAAGAAGTGCTCGTGCCACCTCTTTAGCGATACCCTTATGAAGAGCAGCCTCATACAGAAACTCAGCTTCTTTGGTCAGTCTCTGCTGCACTCCGTCCCACCAAGTGGCTAGGTAACGATCATTCTCGTTGCCATAGATGTCCAAGGCTAGGCTATTCTGGCGATTAACCATGTCCTGCTTACGGCACTCACGAGTCTCAAAAGCTTCTGCCGTAGCATAACGCTGAGAGAACTCCTGGAAGCTAAAGCTACGGTGTCTCAGAATCTGACGAGCAATGTCCCTGGTGGTTTCAATCTCCATGCAGACATTGACCATCTCGAACGGACTCCAGTGCTTGTTCTTAACCAAGTACTTGAGAAGTTTTGAAGCCGTCTGAGGGTTGTTCTGGTTCGCTGGGTTGCTCACCCGAGCCATGTACGCTATCTTCTCCTCCGCTTGTGGTGTCAACCATATCAAGTTTACATGGGTCATGAAAAGTTCCTTCCTTTGCTGCTTCCCACAGCGCTTTCATAATTACAGAACGAATGATGTCTGAGGTTTCTTCTGAAGATACGTGCAGATTATAGTCTGCTGATCCGTCTTCATTTTCCTTGATTAGTCTGAATTCCATTTCTAAAACTCCTTACAAAATATTCAGCATCTACGATAACAAGAGGCTTACACTGGTTCTGTTTGATGAAGACCACAGGCTCATGCGTCCCGTGTGAGCAGGCTTGGTTGTAGAAGTCATACACGGCGATACGAGCATAACTCTTACATTCAATCTGCCAGGGATAGAGCTTACGAGCCGCAGGAGACAGCATAACATCCTCGCCAGAGGCTCCCATGGAGGTGGACTTAATATCATCCCCTTCAAGCTCTGGAGCGTGTTCTAGAAGCCTTGCTGCTGCCCACTTCTGTAGGTTCCGTCCCTTTGCCTTTGCGCTACTGGTTTTCAAGCTTTTGTCCTCTCGTATTGATGCAAAAATGCCCCAAAAGCATCTGTGTATTCTTCATCATGGTTAGTCTTACCCATCGTGAACAAGATTGCATGAACCAGCTCGTGGCAGAAGGTCTGCTGCGTCATTTGCTCATTCATTCCTGCTTTGATTCTGATTTCTTGGTTGGCTGGGTCACAGATTCCGTACTCGCTAAGTCCCTCAATGAACCTGACGGTCCAGTCGAATCCTGCGAGGGTAAAGGAGGAAGCCACAGTTGGTCTGGGTGTCGCCTTAACCATAACAGTACACCGTTTTCGGTAACTCGCTCAATATTCCCATCATACGCTTTAACACAAGCATCATAAAAAGTCCTTTCGGTCGTGCAGTTTTCTAGTATTTTAGCTGCTTTTACAGGTCCAATCCCCTTGATCCCGAGGATATTGTCTGTTCGATCTCCAGTCAGAATCTGGGTGTAGAAACTACGGATTCCTTCCTCTTCCGTGACATAGTACTTTTCCTTCTTGACAAAGTTATAGTGCCAGCCTCGGACCTGATCGAAGTCTTTATCAATCGACACTATCCAGCATTTGTCCTGCTCTTTCGTGGCTTCGATGGCGATGGCGTCATCGGCTTCTTGTCCTTCGACGAGTTCTGCTCCGAGTCGCTGGAGGTAGGCTCTGAGGGCATCGTAGTGCTTTGGCTTTTGGAAGTCTTTTCGGTTTCCCTTGTATGGGGCTGTGGTCGCCACCATTTGTCGAAAATTCCCTTTGCCGGTGAGATAGGCTTTATAGTCATCGCAATTTAGTTCCGTAAAAACTATTTCAAAGATGAGTTCTTTAGCTCTTGCAAAACAGATCTCCTCTGTCTCTTCTTCAGACGCAAACGCTACCCGATAAACGATAACGTCTGCGTCTATAAGAGCTAGCTTAGGAAGCTCAGATGAGGTCATCATCTTCTTGCTTGGCATCAGGCACGTAGGTCTTCACCTCGGTAACCTTCAGGGCAGTCTTCTCAGAGTTACCCACGATGCTCGGTGAGAGACCGAACTTAGCACTCATCTTGTGCTTGTATGCAGTCACCAGTGCCTCGCACTTAGAACCATTACCCAAAGCATCAACAGCAATGAAGTTGCCATCAGCGTCAGTGGGCTTAAACAAGAACTTGCTTTTGACAACAATGTAGTTACCTTGGGAGTCCTTGTACTTGACTCGGATGCCCAGGCCCGTGAGCTTGGCTACGTCAGCGTCAGAGATATTACCGATGGTACACTCGTAACGGTCATTGTCCTCATTAAAAGCTTTATTGAATTCAGCCATCCACTTGGACCAGAATAGCTCTCCAGAGATTTTAACGGGTTTAAGATCACTCATTTTTCAATTCCTTTGAAAGTTAATAAAATGCCTGTCTTTCCAGGCTGTCAATTCAGGAACTTTGGAGGTGCTTCCCCCATAGATTCCATGTATTCTAACGCTGCTGCAAAGATAAGATAGATTTGCTCCAGATCAAGATTAGCAGTATGAGACACTTTGAAGCTATCTTCGGTGACATCAATGATGATTCTAGCATCAAAATCGCTTTCATTTGTGCTGTTCGACATAATCAGCAGCCTTCCTTAAAACATCTGGGTTGTCCTGAAAAAGACCCAAAGCTCGGTTGCAGTTATGACAAAGTAGTTTTCGTACTTTTCCTGTTTTATGATCATGGTCAACAACTAAATTCTGTTTTGCGTTTGGATTTAATTTGAAACCTTCTGTTAAACATAAAAAGCATTTATGATTTTGCTCCTCATACATCTTTTTAACTTCTTCATATGCTGTATTATAGTTCCTTTTTAAATATCTGTTATTTAGTCCAATATCAGCACAGTTCTGAGAGCAGTAAAGATGCGATGGAGCTTTGGGTTTAAAGCTTGCTCCGCAGCATCTACACGGCTTTTCTTTAAAATACCCTTGAGGATACTTTGAAGGATCGGCTGTCTGTTCACTTTGTTTTTTATTCCCATTCATTACTTGCATATGTCCTCCTAAAACTAGACTATACCATAAATGAATGATAATGTCAAGTTTTAATGAGTCTCTCGCCAGTTTCGACCAACAGAGTATTCACCTGACAGGGGACAACGAAGTTTATAGAACTCTCCTGCTTCTTTAATAGCATCTACAAAAGCTTTACCAACAGAATCTGCAATGTCTGGAGAACACTCGATCTGGGCCTCATCATGAACCCATGCAACCATCTTGATCTTCCATTTGTTTTGCTTAACTTTAGAGTCAAACACAACAATTGCTTTCTTCATAATGATTGCACCGGCTCCTTGAAGTAAGCTGTTCAAAGCTGCGTGTTCTGATCTAACCCAAATCTTACGTCCATCAAGCCCTGGAACATAACCTTTAACTGCATATTTTGATACAGTATTCATCAAGCGTCCTAGCGCAGGGGTCTGTTTAAGAAATTTTTCTTTCAATAATGCGCCGTCTTTAGCACTACCCCCAACAATAGAACCGATTTTTGAATCACCTGCGCCGTACATCCAGCTATAAATAAATGTCTTTGCTTGATCCCTCGTCTGAAGTCCTGCTGCTTTCTGATTAATAGTATGAATGTCAGTCCCATCCTTCGATGAACCTTCGGTAACTGTCTTTACATAATTATCATCCTTCATGTAATGTGCAAGCATCCTTAATTCGAGTCCGCTTGCATCAGCCCCAACAAGAACATTTCCTTCCTCTACTGTCCAACACTGACGGCATTCGGGGCCATAAAGACTTCCTGAATTTGGTATCTGAGCCATATTCGGTTTACTATGGGTAGCACGTCCTGTCACCGCCCCGTTGGTGATGACCTTGCCGTGTACTCGTCCGTCTGGCCCCATAGCCTCTAACCAAGATTCTATCTGAGCAATCCTCTTCTGCAAGAGAAAATAGTCTGCAATTATTTGCCCTTCAGGGAACAAAACACCCCTCAAAGTGTCCTCATCTACCAAAGGTTGTCCTGTTGGGGTCAACTTTTGTGGCTTCCATCCAAGCTCAATCAGCTTTTCTCCGATTTGCTTTCGTGATCCAGGATTGAAGGTAATGATCTCGTCCTTGAGTCGCTTTCCTGTCTTTTCTGAGAACCGCTCTGAGATGGTTGGAGGCCATCTCTCTTGCATTTGTTCATATATTTCAGCCATTTTTGTTTTGAGGTCAGTAAGTAAACAGGTTGCATGGATTGTGTCCAGTTTGAATCCGTTACGCTCTTGTTGAGCAATGATTGCTGCCACTTGATGCTCTAGCTCCAGGGACTCTGGAGAGAACCCCTTCTTCTCTAGCTCTTGTGTCAGAAACTCATACGTTTTTTCCAAAACGTCAACATCTCTCTTGCAATAATATACCAAAAGACTGTCAATGGGTTTATCAAAACATTCACCAGGATATTCCTCTCGTCTGTCCATCATCCAAGACCATACAGCAGCATAGTCAATCTTTGGAATACCGCTCTGCTTTCCGTAGCTTTCCAAGCTGTGTCCGCTCTCTCTCGTTGGCTCTAAGAGCCTGCTTGCTACTAATGTGTCGTATGTTCTCTTCAATCCGATCTTCGTCTTCCATAACCTGTTCAAGTGAAAGAAATCGAATCCTATCCCATTGTGAGCTATCAGGAGTGTAGCCTTGCTTAGATAGTCGTTTAGGCCATTTGGATTTTTCCATACTTTAACTTCTCCGGTTTCAAGGTGCTTTGTGACGAGTAAATGGATCGTACTGAATGACCGATTGGTCTCTATGTCCAGTGCTATCTTCATGCGATGCTTTCAGTTCTTCGTATTGATGGATAAGAGTCTGATACTTCGATTGTAACTCATAATACTTGGATTCAAGGTCAATCAACCTTCCCACGAGTGTGTCAATGTCCATCATTTTGGCTCCTTGCTCTGATGGCTTTTGCTGCATCTTGTAATGTAGCTATTTCAAATTCACGCACATCATCAAACCCATAAAGATGCATTTCGTCAATCGTTTTTGCACACGCCTCACGCTCTGCGGCTTGGGCCATGTGGAAGAAGCGTTCTAGGTCTTTATCTTCAAACGACCAATCAGAAAAGTCGCTGTTGCGATCTGCGCCAGCCTCCCGCGCCATGCGGGTGATGTCGTCTCTGTTCATTTTAGTAACCTCCAAAGCCCAATCTGTGCCAGGGCATACCCTGTCCATACAAGGCCATTATCGTAGTCACCTTTGTAAAACCTCAATGCTCCTACGATAGCGTAGCCCACCCCTGTAGCCCCTACAATGATATGTTCAATCATCTTTCTTTTCCTTAGTGCTCTCAAGATACTTTTTGGCATCGTCCACGATCTTCTCTACGTCTTCCCTGCCAAAGATAGCATCCCACCTACGTGCGTATTCCTCTTCCGAGATACTGAATGGGCGAGGACTGCTGCCTTTTCCGCCATCTGACTTGTTCATAGATCCTCCAGTTTAACTTCAAACATTCTACCAGTATCCACATCATAGCGCAGGTCACAGATTGTTTTGGAAAGTACCATATAAGCTTTTTCAGCTTCTTTTGTAGGTAAAGTATATCCTTTTAACGCTACTAACAAAGATACAGAATCATTCAATAGATCATTTATGTTCTGTCGGTTCAACATCAGATAGGTCATAGTTCTTTTCCTTACAAAGTTTCCAGTTCTGAGACATTAGTAAAAACTCTTCCAACGTAGCTGAGCTTTTCATGGTGTTTGCCTTGTGTGAAATAATCCATACATTTCCTTTGACATACCCTTTAGAAGAATCTATACGATCTAGGCTAAACGAACAATCTTTGTTTCCTCTACGGCTTTCAGTGACAAACATTTCAACACCCAATAAAGGACAAAAACGAGGAAGAAGAATATCATCTTCAGTCAAGTTAAACTCTAGACCAGACTTACGTGCCCTTGCTCTGGCAGCGTTCAATAGCCTGTTTTTTAACTTTCTACGATAGTATTCTCTTCCTTTTTCTTGTATCTTTGGCCTATTAGCATCACGATACTTTCTGACATCTTCAAGAACTTTCTCTCTGTTGTCGTGATAGTATTGCTTTGCCTTAGCTTTAACCTGATCTTTATTTTTCTCATACCATTCTTTAGATGCCATAATATCCTCCTAAAAAGGATACTATATACTAAAAACAGAATTTTGTCAACTCTATTTATAGCTCATCAAGTGTTTTTTCTGTCATTCGACCTGTATCTGGATTATAAATTAGATCGCAGGCTGGTCCGGTGGCTCCGGCGTACCTGTTTTTGGCCACTGCTACCTTAGTGGTGTGCCTCTCAGTAGCATCTGCGCTCATGGAGTTACGCTCCAGGGTAATCACAGCGTCTGAGAGCTGTGCAATGGCTCCTGAGCCCCTCAGTTGACTCAGAGATACTGCCTGACCATCCTCATGGCCTTGGTTGCCGTTAGGACGCTTGAGGTGAGACACAACAATCAAAGTAATGTTAAGTTCCTGAACGAGTGTACGCAGGCGTGTCATCATTACATCAATGGCCTTGCGCTCGTCTCCGTTATCTTGACCAGAAATGATGATAGATAGATGATCGAGAAATACAATCCTACAATCACAAGCCTTTGCCATGTACCGGATGCGATTAATAATGTTGTCAGCAGAAGTGCTACCGAAATGGTCAAAAAGATAAATACGATCAGTCCCAAGAGTATGCTGGAAAGCATCGTGTAACTCCTCTGTTGATACTTTGGTGTCTGGCAGGTGCAGTAGCTTGTTAGCTCTGAGACTCATGATGCTCCTAGCAGTCTTCCGCACAGATTCCTCTAAAAACATACCGCCAATGTTCCACTTCGTGGTGTTCAGAATATGGTAGAGGATCTCTCGCAGAAATTGACTCTTACCCAACCCAGAGCCTGCGGTGACTGTAACGAGTTCAGCAGGACGGAACCCATACAGCAGAGAGTTCAGTCCCTTGAAGGGGTACAGAGCTTCCGCAGGTTGCTCTGGTTTGCTTACTTCATCCCAGAGTGACGAGGCAGCAACAATTCCGTCAGGGACATACGTCTCAGCCTTCCACCAAGAATCGACAAAAGACTTCGTTTCACCAGATTTAAGATAATCACAGGCATCCTTACAATCTTGAATATGTTTAACAATCTTGGCCTTAACACCGAACAGTTCAGCAACCTCCTCTGCTGCTTTCTTCCCAGGCTCATCAGCATCAAAGCAGATCACCACGCTATCAAAAGAATCTAACCATTCAAAGTTAGCCTTACAGTCCTTCAGGGCACTCTGAGCACCATTCTTGATGGACACCACAGGCCACTTACTGCCCAGCATCTGGAAGGCCGCTAGTGCGTCCAGTTCACCTTCCACCAGTGTGACGTACTTGCCTCCCTTGTGGAACAGGGATTGACCGAACAGGGTAGATTTACCCCAATGTCCCTCCACCGAGAAGGTCTTGTTAGCCACTGTGCGCACCTTGGAGGCCACATAAGCGCCAGACTCATCAGCATAGGGATAGATATGCTTCTGACCCGTCTGAGTGACCTTGTAGTGCTCGCAGGTGTCCCTGGTGATCCCTCGGTCTGGAATCGGTTTAACTTCGCCTTCAGTTTTCATAGCATTCGCTCGGTTAATTTCTTCTTTCCATCGTTCTCGATCCTCATGCGAGGATTCAGATTCTATCACCCCGCAGGAAAAGCAGTAGGTGTGCCCATCTGAGTAGAGAGCATTAGCGTCTGAGGAGCCGCAGTGTTCACAGGCGATGTGCCTAACGAATTCTGAGGTTGTTTCATGGATCATGTCGTTTTTCCTAAGGTTTTGCGACACATTATTGCATCATGTCGCTGGTGGAAACATTCATTTAAAACCCCTCATTTGAGCCTTTATTTCCTGTAGGGCTATCTCTGCCCCTACCCCATAGTTTTCATGCGATTGTAGGGTGCTTTTAATCGATTCTAGGAGCATTCTATTGGACACTGCTTCCTCGGCACATTTGAGCAGGAAAGATTCCTCCGGCAATGTGTATTCCATGATGACTTTCATAAGTACTCCAGTGTCACTTAAGTGACAGTTTAATGATGGTTAAGACAAAAACAAAGATAGATACTATCATTAGAGGTCTTCCTCTAATTTGTTACTCTTAGCTTCTTCTCTCTGAATTTTCATGTTCCCAACGTCTGCAAGGACGTTATCCATGCCGTACTTGTCAAAAATATCGACAATATCATTAATCGTTGACCAATACCATGATTCTTCAATCAATTGCATCAATTCATCAGTGCTTTCGTTTTCCATGGTGTACCCCTTTATCTTTAAAGTTAATTTAAGACAATAAACATTAATGATTTATTAATCTTCTATGTCTTCTGTGCTTAAGAGTACTCTATAGTTATTATATAGTAGCTCTTCTGTCCCTTCGGTGCTCAGGTCGTCATCATAGTCCCTACTGCTAATAAGGTCTTTACGCTCAATGACAGGGACTGTTCCCTTGATTCCATCAAAACAATGGTTACACAGGTCGATAAACTCGTGTGTGTACTTGTTCCGTCTGGTTGATTCAAAATCGTTTAAAAGCGTGTCACAGGCTTTACAATGCATGGTGGCTATCTCCCCATTAACTTTCAAAAATAATCGCTCCTAGGTCGTTCTGATGCGTTTTAGCGCTATTCTAGTGGCCTATCGGGAAGCACAATCAGGGACTTGGTGATTTTCTTGCGATGATAGTCCTCCCGAAAGCATACAAAATCTTCTGGCCCGACTTTGGCCACATAAGCATCCGAGTGCCTTGTCGAATAGCACCGAGATTGTGCTCCCTGGTTCTCGATATCGTTGAAATGGGTACTCAATCGGTATCCTATGACCCCGGACAGGGCTACGGCAGAGATTGACCCTAAAAGCCAGATTGTGCGCTCAATATTGCTCATTTTTCTCTCTTTCAATGTGTTTAAGGTAGGCAGCTAGTGCCATATCAACGTAGATAGTATCCATTATGGGCATAATGTCAACGTTTCCAACGTAGACGGCTTCAACGTACGGGTCTGCCCATTCATACTCACTGTTGCATTTTGCATCATACCGCCAGTGGTACTCAAAAGCGATAGTGACATCCACCGGAGAATTGAGGTCTGGTGGTGTCCATTGGAAGATAACAGTATTCAATGTGTTCATTCTTCAATCTCCAATGATTCTTCTTCTTCATCAACCTTAAAATTGATACTTCGAGATCCCTCGAATATCGCTACAATTTCAAAATCAACACCTGCATTTTCTAACAAGGTATAAATCTCTTGAGCGGTCATATCGGTGACTCCTCAGCGTCTGATGGATAAGGTACAAAACCCTTCGGTTCTTGATAGGGTTTCAGGGGTTGAGTCGGGAAAGGCCAATAAGGGTCGCTCATGGTTCCACCTCGCATACTTTGTTCAGGTTTTCTTGTGCTTCAATGATAACCCCCATTACTAATATTTGGCGCAAATATTGAATCGCTGGAAGCATATCAGACCTGACCCTATCCTCTCGCCAACTTTTTTCAATTGTTTCCAGCGCTTGCAATGCTTTATTAATCTTCATGCTTCGTCTCCTTCTTCATCGTTTGCCTCATGCCATAAGGTACACGCCTCGTCATTGACCCACTCCACAGTCTTGTTAAAAACCCTGACTGCTTCTTGTGGGTCTTCAAACGCAAGCAGGTCTATCGGTTCGGCGCACACATCTGCGTCTGAACCTTCCACAATTGAACCCACCAGCAACTGCCGCACGTCCCCGTTCTTGATTCCGGTCAGGTCACCGCTATGCCGCCACGTCCCATCATGCAGTTGCACAGACAGGTGTGCGCCACACTCTGTGTACTTGTATAGCGACCTGTTGAGCGATTCAACTGTCATATCTGCTGCGTTTTCAGACAGTATCGCTTCAAGGTTGGCGACAATCGCTTGCCCTATCGCAGCGTCTTCTTGCATACGCTCATAGTCAATCTCATTCATTTGCTTTCTCCTTCAAAGTGAATAACCCAACAGCATGGGCCACGCATCGAACACCTCGGACTCGCTCATGTCCGCAAGACATACGCCAAGACTCTCCATGTAGGCGCTGTCAATGTCACAAACCACATCACAAAAACTATTCCAGTTCATGCTGCATTCTCCTCTGCATATTCTTCGATCATGTGCTTGGCGATTTCGTACCAGTTTACATCAGACAGAAACGCCAAGGCATAGTCCCTTGCCAACCCAGGCTGACTCATGAGGTCGATCAATTCTTCAGCGTGTGCTTTTAGATCATGGCCCAGATCGTATGCTTCTTGATCCAGATCAAACCCAGGTTCCAACCCAATGTCGCTGAAAAGCTCCAGGTTAACCCGCCAAGTAACGTAGTTTGTCCAGCCATTGTAGGTTTTATCGCTCATGTGCATATCCTTTGCAAGTTGAATCGGTGCAACAGCGCACCCGATAGCCCACAGTATAGGCTATCAGTTGACCTGTCATTAACGTCCGTATAACCAGTCTTCAGCGTCTTTACGGGTTTTCCAAGGTTGACGACCAATGCCAACAGTCCCTGTCTTCAGATGACGAACTGTAAACCCCACAATCTGCATTGTCCACTGTTTACGATCTTCGTCAGACACCCACGGCACAGATCCATAAATTGACGCAGTGCGCCCATCATCACAGACCCAACGCTTGGACTCGATAACTTCAAACATGTGCGAATGATTAAAACCTTTCATGGTTTCCTCACTTGGTTAAGATGTCAAAGTATGCCAGTGCGGCCATTGTCAGGCATAGGCCGATGGCGATAGCTAGGATGTAGTCTAGGATGGATTCTTTCATGATTGCTCCAGATTGTCCAGTTGTTGTTCCAGACCGCCCTTGGTGGTGTCGAATAGCTTTCCCGTGGGCGTGTATGCAGTCCACCCGTGGGACTCTCGCAGGATTCGGATGTCAACCCTACCGAATACGCAGTAGGATGCTGAACGAGTCCCGAAACCTGTACCCGCCCACGTCCTGGGTGTCTTTTTGATGATTTTCATGGCGTGACCCTTATGTAGTTGATGGTTTCAGATGGTAGTGTAACGGCCTGCATCGTAGGCCTCCAGGACTGCCTGCCCGATGCCATCGTTGAATACGACAGTCTCGACACGCCCAGAGATATGACGGCTAGCGTCGTGGAAGGTTGCAACCAAGTCCTGCAGACCGAATTCATCGGTCACCAGAGACTCTATGGTGATTTCTAGGACTTGGGGCGCATCGTAGGTGCGGCCTGTGGAGTGTTTAAGTGTGTTCATGTGCGGATCCTTTGCAAGTTGGTTGCCCGGTGTGGGCAGAATCTATATTGCAACTACTGTGCCAGCATTTTTGTAATACTTCTGTTTTCAAATCCGAAACATGAGCGGCAATTATTGCCACCTGAGCGGCAGATTTTGCCGTTTAGACTGCACTTTTTGCCGGTCTCAAAAGTTATCCACATTAGTCCACAGGTTGTCCACACTCCCTGGTAGTGCTTCCCAGGTATGCTTTAGAGGTATCTACAACGCCCCTCACGCGTGCCAATTGAGAATGATTCTCATTTAAGTTCCATGCACTACTGACCAGCTAGTCAGTAACTTGTAAGTAAGCACTAACACACTACCTGTAGTGTCTTGGTAAGTGAGCACACACTACCTATAGCGTGTCGCTAGTGAGTACTTACTAGCAATCGACATAGGGGGGGAGGGGTGTGGCTCTGGTGTTTACTTTTGCGGATACCCCTAGCGTTCACAAAAAAGAGTATACAAAAGTGTATACAAAACAAGGAAACTAACCAATTAATTGGGGACAGATGAGATCACGTAAGATAGCGTCAGATAAGGACTTTTAACTGTTTTTAGACAAATAACTTAACATAATATAATTAGGAACTCTAAAGTGGCAGACGTGCACCCTGGAAGGGGACTATAAAGTGAAGACCTAAACAGTAAAAAGACAATAAATCTTAATCTTTTGTCATAAAAAGCTTGACAAGTGCATAAAAGTATGCTAAAGTATCTTTAGAGTATACTTTAGAGCTTTAATGTATACTTTAATGTACTCTAATGCGTTAAAGTTACTTTAATGTTAAATATTAATTATAATAATACATATAAGATAACATTAAAGTACATTAAAGCTAAAGGGTGCTTTAAGATTTTTGTCTATTAATCCGTGTCCCAAAGGATAAACATGGAAACAGAACCGAAGAAACGTGGTCGTGGAAGACCCAAGAAGGGAGAGATTGTCGCCCTTAAGAAAAAGAATACTGGTGTCATAGGTCGTCCCAAGGGTGATACGGCTATCATCAATGAGTATAAACTCAGGATGCTGAATTCACCCAAAAGCGCAAAGGTGCTTGAGGCCATTTATGATGCTGCTTTGGATAATGAACATAAGAACCAAGCTGCTGCATGGAAGTTGATTGTCGATCGTATTGTGCCTGTATCGGCTTTTGAGGCTTCAAAGCAGGGCGGTAGTACCCCAAGTATCAGTATCAACATTTCTGGTCTCCAAAGTCCTTCTGTGGGCCTTGATGAGCCGATTGAGATGGTAGAGGATGTGACTGACGTGGAAATCAAGGATTACCATGACCAGTCTTAACTTCCAACTGCTGAAGTGGCAGCAGAGTGTATTTGGATCTAAGAAGCGGTTTAAGGTGGTTGCAGCAGGCCGTCGATGTGGTAAGTCCAGGTTGTCTGCTGTTACCTTGTTGATTGAGGGTTTGAATTGTCCTGACGGTTCTGCGGTAATGTATATCGCTCCAACGCTGGGACAGGCTAGGTCGATTATCTGGGACTTGCTGCATGAGCTGGGTAGACCAGTGATTAAGTCCAGTCACGTGAACAACCTTGAGATCACGTTGATAAACGGACGAAAGATTCTGGTCCGGGGCGCTGATAACCCAGACTCTTTGCGTGGTATGTCTCTGACTTATGTGGTCCTAGACGAGTGTGCATTCGTTAAGCAGGATGTGTGGGAAAAGATTATCCGAGCATCTTTGTCTGACAAAAAGGGTAGAGCGTTGTTTATTTCTACTCCTTCTGGCAGGAACTGGTTCTACGATGTGTTTAAGCTGGGTCAGGAAGAAGATGACGAGTGGAAGAGCTGGCACTTTACCACCAAGGACAATGAAACCATTGATCCGAAGGAAATTGAGGCTGCTCAGAAGACTCTCAGCTCTTTTGCCTTCAAGCAGGAATACCTGAGTTCCTTCGATACCGCAGGAGCTGACGTATTCAAGGAAGAGTGGTTTAAGGAAGCAAAAGAACCTCAGTTTGGGGCTTACTATGTTGCAGTGGACTTGGCTGGGTTTGAGGATGTGGCTAAGAATGCTGGAGCATCCAAGAAGCGATTAGATGAGACTGCTATTGCTATTGTTAAGCTTTTGGATAACGGTGATTGGTGGGTTCATAGCATTGAGCATGGTCGATGGGACATTAGGCAAACTGCTGTCAATATTCTAAAAACCATCAGGGATTTCCAACCGAGTGCAATCGGTATTGAGCGAGGAGCATTGAAGAATGCTGTCTTACCTTATTTAAACGATTTAATGAGGAAGAATAACATCTATGCCCATATACATGATCTTACTCACGGAAACAAAAAGAAGGTGGACAGAGTTATCTGGTCACTGCAAGGTCGTCTTGAGCATGGTCGAATCACATTCAATGAGAATGAAGATTGGACTGAGTTTAGGGATCAACTCGTCATGTTCCCTACCAATGGTGTGCATGATGACCTAGTGGATGCTTTGAGTTATGTGGATCAGCTTGCGGTTGCTAACTACAACGCTGATTATGAGGAAGATGAGTTTGAAGTTCTTGACCCTATAAGTGGATACTGACTATGAAACAAGGATTGTACGCAAACATCAACGCCAAGCGTAAGCGCATCGAAGCTGGTTCTGGCGAAAGAATGAGAAAGCCTGGAAGCAAGGGTGCTCCCACGGCTCAGGACTTCAAGGACTCTGCCAAGACCGCCAAGAAGGGAAAGAAAAAGAATGGCTACTGATTCAAGGCTTGCTCGTGCTGGTGTTAGTGGTTACAACAAACCAAAGAGAACACCAAACCATCCGACAAAAAGTCACATTGTTGTGGCTAAGGATGGTGATGAAATTAAAACAATTCGCTTTGGACAGCAAGGCGTACAAGGTTCTCCTGAAGGATCGGCCCGTAACAAGTCTTTTAAGGCTCGACACGCACAGAATATCGCCAAGGGGCGAATGAGTGCTGCGTACTGGGCCGACAAAGTTAAATGGTAAGGAAACACAATGGAAGAAACTGAATACGAAGGTTACGAGGAACCCACAGAAAGCGAACGTGAACTCGTCGCATTTGTGATTGACCATACTAACCGTTGGCGTGATTACCGTGACGTAAACTACCTTGGTAACTGGGAAGAATACGAGCGTATCTTCCGTGGTCAGTGGAATGCCGAGGATAAAAGCAAGGATTCTGAGCGTAGCCGTATCGTGTCCCCTGCCACGCAGCAAGCGATTGAGACTCGCCATGCTGAGGTGATGGAAGCTATCTTTGGTCAAGGTGAATTCTTTGACATCAAAGACGACATCCTAGATGTGAATGGTAATCCTCTTGATGTTGAAGAAATTAAACTGAAGCTGAACGAAGACTTCAAGCAAGACAAGATCATCAAGGCCATCGACGCTATCGAACTCATGGCTGAGATTTATGGTACTGGTATCGGTGAGATTTTGGTTAAAGAAACCACGGCTTATCGTCCTGCCACCAAGAGCATCCCTGGCATTGCTGGTCAAGCAGCCATCGGTGTTGAGGAGTTCAAGCGCATCAGTGTCCCGCTGAAGCCGGTGAACCCCAAGAACTTCCTGATTGATCCCAACGCTGACAGCATCGAGGATGCGCTCGGAGTGGCAATTGAAAAGTATGTCTCCATCCACAAGATTGTGCAGAATATGGAGAATGGAACCTATAAGAAGGCTGACATTACGTCAGACTACGGTTCCCAGGATCTGGAGCCTACCCAAGAAGAGACTCAGTTCCAGGATGATAAGGTAAAGCTTCTTACCTATTATGGTCTGGTTCCCCGTGAATATCTGGAAGAAGAGGAAGAGAAGGAATACGAAGAGCTGTTCCCTGAAGGTTCCGAGGCTGATGAATACTGTAACTTGGTTGAAGCCATTGTGGTGATCGCCAATGACAGCATCCTGCTGAAAGCTGAAGCCTCCCCGTATATGATGAAGGATCGTCCTGTGGTGGCGTATCAAGACGATACGGTTCCGGGCCGCTTCTGGGGTCGTGGGACGGCTGAGAAGGCTTACAACATGCAGAAGGCTATTGATAGCCAGTATCGTTCCATGCTGGACTCCATGGCCCTGACCACCGCCCCTATGGTGGCTATGGATGCTACCCGACTGCCTCGTGGCGCTAAGTTCGAGGTTCGCCCTGGTAAGGCTATCCTGACCAACGGAGCACCGTCAGAGATCCTGATGCCGTTCAACTTCGGGCGCACTGACGGAACCAACGCTGCTGCGGCTCAGAACTTTGAGCGTATGCTGCTGCAGGCCACTGGTACGGTGGACGCATCTGGTATGCCCTCGCAGGCTCCTCGGGATGCAGGCGCTAGTGGCATGAGCATGGTCATGGCTGGAATTATCAAGAAATACAAGCGCACCTTGAGCAACTTCCAGGAAGACTTCCTGATTCCGTTCATCAAGAAAGCTGCCTTCCGTTATATGCAGTTTGACCCTGAGCGCTATCCTTCTGTGGACATGAACTTCATTCCCACTGGTAACTTGGGCATTATTGCACGGGAATATGAGCAACAGCAGTTTATCGGTTTGCTTCAAACCCTTGGTCCTGACACTCCGGTTCTGCCGATCATCCTGAAGGGTATCTTGGCTAATAGTTCCTTGTCCAACCGTGCTGAACTTATGGTTGCTTTGGACCAGATGAGCCAACCCAATCCTGAGGCACAGCAGATGGCTATGCAGGCTCAGCAGCTCCAGCAGGCTCTGGCACAGGCTCAGGTGCAGGAAACCTCTGCCAAGGCTTCTAAAGAGCAGGCTGAGGCCCAAAAGACGCTGATTGAGGCTCAACTCCTGCCTGAAAAGCATCGGGTTGACATTATTCAGGCTGCTGCAACGAACCTGGACAACGGAAGTGACTTTGAAAAGCGCCTGAAACTGGCTGACGTGATGCTAAAAGAGCAGCAAGTTAACCTAAAAGCCGCTGATATTGCCTCAAATGAGCGTATTGCGGCCCTACAAATGATGAATAGAGCAAAAAAGGCTTGACAAAGTAGTCCTTTTATGTTAAATTAACGTTATTATTAACTACTAAGTTCTCCAAATGGACAAAGAGCTTGAACAGTATTACTTAGAAACATTTTCGATGATGGCTACCAAAGGGTGGTCATTGTTGATGGAAGATTTCCAAGCATTGAAGGCTAGTTTAAACGATTTATCTACTGTCGCGGACACACAAGATCTTTATTTCCGTAAAGGACAGTTAGATATTCTTAATCTGGTTCTCCAGCGCAAGGAGATATGTGAGAAGGCTTACGAGGAGCTTCAACATGAAGAGAATGTTTGAGTTCTGCTGTGAGGATTATCACGTAACCGAGGCTTATGTTGATGACAGCATCCGAGTAAGGGCTTGCCCAATCTGCTCACAAGATGCTAAACGCATAATCTCACCACCCATGTTCAAGTTAGAGGGAATAACAGGTCAATTCCCGACAGCTTATGACGCATGGGAGCGTAAGAGGGCTGAGAAATTGGCTGTTGAACGCAAACAAAACGGAACAGAAGACTTTGCATAAGTCCGTTCCATTCTATAAATTATCCTAGAACCGTTTATCGGCAGGAGAGGTAAGTATGGCATTGATTGACGAAGACAGTGAGAAGCCGAGTGAGCTAGAGGCTGAAGATTTTAAGCAGACTCAACAAGAGGAGCAAGTAACTCCTCCGGAACCCGAAGTTCCCCAGATTCCTGAGAAATACTCAGGCAAGAGTTTGGAGGAAATTGTGAAGATGCACCAAGAGGCTGAAAAGCTGATTGGGAGGCAGGCACAAGAAGTCGGAGAGATGCGTAAACTCGCAGACCAGCTAATTCAGCAGAACCTCAGTAAAGAGCAACCAGTTGCTAGACAAGAAACAGAGATTGACTTCTTTGAAGATCCGAAAACAGCGGTTCAAAAAGCAGTTGAGGCTCATCCAGACATTATCGCTGCTCGTGAAGCTGCACAACAGTTCAAGAAGATGCAGACTCAGCAGTTGCTTCAACAGAAGCATCCTGATTTTGCAGAAGTGGTAGGGGATGGTGAGTTCCAGGAGTGGGTAAAAGCCTCTCCGATTCGTTTGAATATGTTTGCTATGGCAGACAGTCAATACGATTTTCAAGCTGCCGATGAATTGTTGAGTACTTTTAAGCAGATTCGTGGTGTTAAAGCCAAGCAGACCGCTGATGTGGGCAAACAGGTTCTTAAACAGAATCTCAAGGCTGCATCCGTTGACACTGGAGGTACTGGAGAGTCTTCAGCCAAAGTCTATCGCCGTGCTGACCTAATCCGGCTAAAGATGACTGATCCTGATCGTTATGAACAGCTTCAGCCAGAAATCATGAAAGCATACGCCGAAGGGCGTGTTCGATAATCAATTTTTAGGAGCTTTATAAAATGGCTAATACTTTTTCCGGCGCAAATGCCGTAACCACCTCCAGCGCAGCTAATTTCATTCCTGAAGTATGGAGTGATGAGATTGTTGCTGCGTACAAGAAAAACCTGGTGATGGCTAACCTGGTTAAGAAGATGAACTTCAAGGGCAAGAAAGGTGACACCGTTCACATTCCTAGCCCCACCCGTGGTTCTGCTTCTGCCAAGGCCGCTGCTAACACTGTGACGTTGATTGCTGAAAGCGATAGCGACATCTCTGTGTCGATCAACAACCACTACGAATACTCGCGTTTGATCGAGGACATCGTGGAAGCTCA
>JACCED010883724.1_pt1 | contig 20287 bp, 28 predicted proteins | sample 7455021 | NCBI WGS metagenome assembly JACCED01 (sample SAMN15323456, study PRJNA562643) | freshwater metagenome | isolation source: river surface water | place: USA:Blue River Watershed | collected 2017-08-19
ACCTATCAGGCAGGCTAGCGCACCTCTGAATGGTGTTGCCGATCTCACGGTCAGAGATAAACGGCTGACGCCAACCCATGATTTTGTTCAAATGTGCCGCTGCATCCTGTGGGTCAGATGCCTTGATAATCCCGTTGACGTGCTCAGTGCCGGCCACTGCGTTGATTCCCGCGCCTCTAAGCTTGTCGGCAATACCCTGCACACCAATCGAACCAACAGGGACCTTAAATCTAAAGGCTGACGTAGCAGCGGGTCCCTGCAACATCTTGCCCCAGACCCCTGTCCGGGTGTTGAACAACCGAACAGTCTGGTTGGGATGAATCATGTGTTTGGTAAGCAAACCAGCCTGATAATCCCGAAATCTATCCACACAGTCTGACTCTGTCTTGCCCCGAACAATCGGGTAAGTCTCACTACCCCCCCCCCGCAACGTCTTGGGAAAAGACACGAGCCTGCCCCTGACCAACCTCAAAAATCTTTTCACGGTTAGTCAGGGGCAGGCTGGCTTTCTTATTCTGGGCTTGGCTACATAGGGAGCCGCAGGTCACCGAAAAAATAGGAATTATGAACTTCCAACATCACTTGACCATAGAAGTCAGTGTTTGCATTGAGGTTCGGGTTCCGATTTACCGTAACCCTCGCGATCCCGGGCGGGAAACTCGAAGCGACTTTCTTGGCTTGTGCCTCACGCAATTTCAGCTCTTCTTCTTGCGCTTTCAGAACGGTTTCTCGCAGGTCCTCTTCCGTGGTGTAGGTTTTGCCATACCTAGCAGCAATCTGTTCAAGCCGACGGCGTCCGGTGCCGTTTTCATCACTCCCATACATCTCGATGAGCCCGGCAGGGTCCCAGTGTCCAACATCGCATAGTAGAAAGGGCCAATCAACCCTACTAGGACCAGGAACAGATTTTCGGAACAACCATTCCTTGGGGGTAAGACCTCGCACAGACCACCCGAGTTTACCCATACGGGAAAGCAGGCTTTTGACCTTGGATGTTATTTCGGGAGTCAAAAGAGCGACCCCCGCCTGCTTATCCCAACCTGCTTGCCGAAGCAAGGGCAGCAAATATCCCCTCAATTCAGGTTTCGCACTAGCCAACTTAATCACACTCTTGCGCAAATCACTCATCGGAATCTCCTTACAGTTTAGCAACCCATTCAATCTCAGCACCCTGGAGTGCCTCTAACTCGGCAAACCCGTCAGTGCGCCGACCTGGAGCACTCACTTGGGCGTGCGCCACAATACCCTGAAACCCGCAAATCGGGTCGTTAGCATCTAACCCCGTTGTACGAAACGTTCGCAAGTCCGAACAAGCCCTCGACGGAATGCCCCGCAACGCGCAATACCAGGGCAAGAAGGCACGCAAAGCGGCTCCTTGCTCTGGTGTAAGGCTCCAGCAAGAATAAGCCCGTAAGGGGCGATCTTGAGGCTTTAGCTTGTCATCCTCATTGCCGATAGCGACTTGAAGATTCAGCATCACCTGTCCAGGCAGCCCCTTCGCCTTGCTCGACAAAGGCCCACACACGTCCATACTGTCAGACTGAATGTTGTGGTACTGCGCATGTCGCCCACGCCGGTCCTTTGGATCAAAGTGCTGGTAGATTGTGCCATCCGGTTCCATACTGAACGTCGTGCTGAACCCCTTAGAGTCCAAAATCGCCTCGGTAGCCCCACTGTAGGTCTTGTACCCACCAAGTCTCTCAGCCCCGCGGTGCAGCACGAACTGTGTCACCTTGCGCTTGCGAGGATCTGTATCATCCAACTGTGCTGGAATCCCTCCAGGCTGCAGGTGGTTGACAATCTTGACGCCCGCAGGAGGTGTGTGCGCAACTCCGCCGATCAAGAGGCAGCCGTTGGGACCCGTGAGGGTCTTGGGATCTGGCTCTACCCGCCGCCACTTCTTCCAAGCCGCAATACTGTCTGGACCAAAGTCACCATCCGGGTTGACTCCGATCTTGGTCTGCACGGTCTTGATCGATGCCTCCGACCAATCAGGAATCCCCAAGTCTTGGAGTGTTACCTTGGCGGCTGCTGCGGATTTTTCGCTGTAATTCATCGTGCCTCGAATGGGAGTTACCACGAGGCAGGACTATAGGCGGAAATTCAGACATTAGTCAGTGCCAGGCTTACGTTTGCCTGGAGCTAGCCAAGTTCCTGATGAGATCTCCCCCTCGGAACCATCCCAAATGCCTCCAAGGATGACGGCATCCCCAACGATGAAGGCTTTGCCGTAAACTTGAGCACTACCACTAATTTTAGCATCATCCGAGATTCGAGCCTTACCATAAACTTTAGCATTGCCAAAGACTTTAGCGCGGGAGTCAACTACAGCATTGCCCTCAACGACTGCATCCTCATAAATTTGTGCATGACCCGCAACAAGAGCTGAACCAAAAACTTTCGCATTGCCATAGACAGAGGCACGGTGCGCAACGACAGCTTTATCATAGACTTTCGCTTCGCCAAAAATTCGAGCTTCCCCCGAGATTCGGGCTTTACCCCAAACTTTAGCATTGCCGCTAGTCCAAGCTGCATAGCTGCTTGTGCGGATAAAATCCTCACCAGAGGCTTGCCGCAGAAGCGGCAACAGGTGTTCACGCAGTTCGGGCTTCTGTTGAGCCAGCTTGATCAATTTACTACGGAGTACTTGGTCACTCATCGGGATCCCCTCATCGGGATCCCCTCATCGGGATCCCCTCATCGGGATCCCGTCTAGTAGGCAACCCTATAGCCAAATTCACGGTCTTAAAGAACCGAGCCGCTGAACCCGTGTCTCCATAATTGCAAACACTTGATGTTCTGTTGGGCTGGCGGGAGTTGTGGGCAGTCAAACTAATCGCGACACGGTTGACATCTGTATTCAGTCTTAAGGTCCCGCCCATTCCAGATAAGGGAAACAGGGACTCAAATCCCACCCTTAGCACGATATTTGTTGGATACCTCGCAGCTAGTCCTACTCGACTAGCCTCGATATTCAGGCAGGCACAAGGAAGTCCCGAGAGGATACCCCCCCCGTTCAAAGGCTTACGCAATATGGTACAGATCATGAGGCACTCCTTTGAGAAAAAGACACTACCCCCACAAAGGGCTTTGCATCTCTATCTCGGCATCCCGCAACCTTTGCTTAGCCTGTTCAACGTACAGAGACTCCCTTTCAACCCCCACAAATCTTCTTCTTTCAAGCAAGGCTGCCACGCCCGTGGAACCACTTCCGCAAAAGGGGTCCAAAACTAGCCCATCAACAGGACTGCACATCCTAACCAAATACCGCATCCAAGCTACAGGCTTAGATGTTGGATGCCTAGAGTCTCGGTCCACCCCCTCAAACCCTGTCACCAAATGACTTGCCCTTTGCGCATCTCCTCCCACATGCAAGTACCCCACACCCCACTTTTTGTATGTCTCTCTCGCAGTGCTCTCTCCCGGCTTTCTCGCTAGAACCCAAGGCTCCAACTCTTGAACTAGCTGCGTTGAGTACACACCGTCTACTAAGGGCGACTTGGGTCTTTGCCTGTGTCTCAATCTTTGGATCACATCGGTAACATCCAATCCCCCAGCCTCTAAGGCGTCCGCCACCCAGTGTTGATTTCTGGGCATACACCAAACAACTGCGACCCCCCCAGGTTTTAGGACTCTAGCAGAAGCCTTGATCACGGAGGACACCTCTTGGTCAAACCATTGCCGACACTTCAAATTGAAAGTGTGCAGGGTTGCATAGTTGTACCGCAACTTGCCCAAGGGGGAGTCAAATTTCAAGTACCTGTCAACGGCTAGCTGATCTTGGAATGGCAACATCATCCCAGTCCCGCTGGGAGGGTCCATGATCAAAGCATCCACACTATTGGAATCCAGACTAGACAAGTAATCCAAAGAGTTAGCCTCGACAACACTCCATGTCATACACCACCCCCACCAAAGATCTACTAAACACCCAAATTAAACCCCGGAACCTGAGAAACTGCCTGAAAGGCATAGCGCATAGGATCCTGGAAAATGGACCCCTGAGCAATGTTTTCCTTGGGCAGGTTCTGAAGGTTGAAATTCAAAGGAGGCAAATTCAGAGGGGGTCTTGTAACGCGCATCCAATCGGAAATAATCCGATCATAGTATCTTGCTTTACGATCTTGCAGGTCGGAACCTGAAACTCTCATGGGCTATCCAACCCTCAAACAGTTAGGGCAGATCACCTTACGGGATTCATTCACTTGGAGACAGCACTCTTGATGGCACTCAAATGAGGCTCTTTCAAGTCCCCCAAAGCCCACAAGCCCAATGCCTCGCAAAAGTGTTCCTCAGCATCCGTTGAGCTATAAAGCGTAGGGAACAGTCGCCTCTTAGCATTGTTGTGCATGGCGTCATAAACACTCATCCGGTCCAAGAGGATGGGGCGCCCCTTAGAATCCTTCGCATCGATCTCCCAGTACTTTCCAGTCTCAGCCACAATCACAGGATTGCCTTTCACCCCTTTGACCTGAATCGGAAGAGGGTCCCCCACATGCAGCCGAGGGATCTCCACGGACCCAAAGCCCATCACTAAGTGATGCTGCTCCCAAGCACTCTTTACGGACTTTGAGGCAAACTTGCGCCACCATCGGTGCCCCAACTCATGGATCACAGTATGCAGAAAGTCCAAGTCGTATTTACCTACCCGAACCCAAAGTTGATCCTCAGCAATGTCATACCACGCGGCTAACCGAGCATTTTTCTTAATCTGCCCCGTCAACATCACGCGCCCGTATAGCACACGCTCTAACCCAGATACAGGAAGCTGCTTGACCTTTTGAACCACAACATCCAACAACTTGACCAAGGGTGCCAGATCCGCACTCGACTTGCCCACACTGTTGACTACCTCAAACGGACCTACCAAAAACTTGTTGTCCGCCGTCTTGGATGGTGCCGTCAACACCCTCTGCACAACCCCTATGGCTGCCTTGACCTTCTCATACCAATTGGACCACACAATGTTCTTGCGAGGCTTGTAGTCACTCACCAACAATACCTGACTTGCCTTCTCAAAGGCTTTCGCATTCGCAGCCGTGATCTCACGCTCTTGAACCAAAGCCATAACCAACGAATACGCAGCCTTGTGCAACTGCGCATAGGCCCACCAAGGACTCGTGCGAGGGTCCCTTATGTTGATATACCCGTCCGTAGCCCTTGAGACCTTAGCATCAACCTCTGCAAAGAACCCCGTCTCAGCCATGTCCTGAACCATGTCCCACCAAGGCTTGATCTCTGCCCAAGCCTGATCACTGGTCAAAGCCCCTAAACGCTTCATCACTCACCCGCTGCGTAACTTGGATCCCGAACCTCACGAATGGCTTCAATCTTTGCCAAATCTGCCTTCCAACCACCCGGACGCTTGCCTAGCGGACCTACATACAGAACCTTGCCCTTCTGAGGATTGAAAGCCCGAATGGAAAGGTCATTCTCAACCGTGCGCTGCTGACTAGACATGCTGAAGTACAAACCGTCCTTGCCCACCTTCATAGATACCGCAAGCCCACTGTAGTAAATGTCATACCGGGACTCCCCAACCGCCAAACCCTGCTGAATGTACCGGTTGACCTGTGCTTGACTCTCTCGGCTAACCGAGGCATGGGGATCCCGGAAGTACACCACCTCAATCATGCGCTTATCCGCATTCGCCGCCGCAGGAGTGTGCCTGTAAAGCCCGCAAGCCTTGCCAGGGCTGTCTCCACCCTGAAACTCAACCTTGACCCCGTTGAAACTCACAACCACCGTGCCCGCGCCAACACTCTGAACCAAACCAACCTGCCGGTCAAATTGCTCGCACATGCCCACGTTCAAAGGATTGGTATTCTGGTCCGCCTTGACCAACACAAACTCACCCTCTCGCAACGGACCACTAGTCTTAGGTCCCGATTCCGATAGCTCCAACCCCAAACGCTCAAGAGTCAACTGAACATCATGGGCAGACATACGCTCGTCTTTGAGCACACACCAGCGAACAAAGTCCAACGTGTCCTGACTCACAGCTACACGAGACAATCCCGCCACATGCTGCAAAAACTCAAGGTCCGCTTTCTTACCTTTGCCCTTACCCTTGTCTTTATCCTTAGGGTCCTCCTCAATAGGTTTGCCACCCCGAGTAATTGTGGAACCCCCATTTTGCACAAACCGATCTTTCCTTGCCATGGTCTACCTCCAAAGTCGCAAATACTATAAAGGGAAATTGCCCACTACCGTAAGCCCGCGATACCTTTGATCGGAGACTTCCATGAGAGTGAGATACTTCCTGCCCGGACTACCAGATTTCCGATTTGAATCTGCGGAAGACATGTGGCAACAGATAAACGCAGCAAAAAGGGACCAGAGTATCTCAAAGGACTAAAGGATGTGATCCTCTGGAAAACATTCTACAACGACTACCAGGTAGGACGCCTAGACAGCAGGGGCTGGAAGGTAACCCTTGGAAATCACCCTCTTGCGAACTACCTCAACGATCGGTAAAGTGTCCCCCTAACCAGGAGTAAAGCCTTGAGTCAAAACCCATACCTTCATGAGCGTGCCTACTACTTCAACGAGGCTACGGATGCCTATGTGTTCAATCTCACAGGCGTTGCTAAACCTCTAGTGCTGCCCGGCACCGTTGTGCGAGACATGGTTAAGGGATACTCCAACCTCGGAGAAGGTGGCAGTGTCAATGAAATCGCCCGTGCCAACAACCTTCCACGAGGATGGGTCACACAAGTCCTTAGACACCTATCTGTCACCCATGACGGATTACCCTTTACGGCTGAAGAACTAGCTACCCGCCCCTCAGCAGACCTAGAAGCTGAAGGACTAGCCCTCAAAGGTGCGAACCTCTGGCGTAGCTTGGAACGCCAAAGCTGGAGCCGAATCCAAGAGGATGCTCTTCGTTGGCGCAACCTGGAAACCAGCATTCTACGCCGGTTCCCCGACGCCCCTAACCCTGCCCCTACACGCCTGCAAATCCCACAGTCCAAAAGACGCTTCGCAGTTGTCTTGTCCCCTACAGATTTCCACTGGGGCAAATGGGCTGCTACCGAGGAAGGCGCACAACCCTACAACCGCGCCGTAGCCGCCAGAAGACTCAAGGAAGCCACAGAACAATGCCTAGCTAACATCCTGCCACATGGAGCCCCCGAGGAAATCCTAGTCGGCGTAGGCAGTGATTTCTTCCACGTTGACAACGAGGCTGGCACTACAAGCGGCGGAACCCCCCAAGACCGTGATGGCAACCCACTGGACATTATTCAATCCGGTTGCGAACTCATGGTCCAGTACGTTGATCACCTGCGTACCGTAGCACCTGTCAAGCTAATCCTCATGGCAGGTAACCACGATCACCTGCTTGGCTACTGCCTGCTGCTTTATCTCGCAGCCCACTACCGGCAAGCACCCGACGTGACAGTAGTCTTGTCCGCAGCCCCCAGACAATACACTAGCTACGGCGAAACCCTACTTGCCTTTGTACACGGCGATGCCGTTGCACGCACCCAAGATATCGCCCGCCTTGCAAGCATCGAAGCCAAATCCCTCTGGGGTGCGACCAACCACCGAGTAGCCTTGACCGGACACCTGCACTATGAGAAAATGGAAGACGATCGCGGATTCGTGCGCTACCAAATGCCAAGCCTCAGCGGTACCGATCGCTGGCATATGCGCCATGGCTATGTAGGTAGCCGTGTGGCCTTGAGTGCGATCTTGATCGATCACCAGGCAGGGGTGTTTGGAACCCTACTTAGCTCCGAATCCCCTCCCAACATCAAAGCACCTATGCCAGAAAAGTCCCCCTATCGTTGGGTGTCGCAGGACCTAGAGGGTCGTCAAGAGTACTGGACACCACAAGCCGCTAAAGCGGCACGCTTAGATACGGACTCCATCAACCGTGTCATCCGAGGCAAGCGCCTCACCTACAACAACCGCACTTGGCGTTCCTGCGGTGAGTGGGAAGCTCTATAGCAGCCCCTTCGAACAATATTCCTCAAAGACACGCTCCGAATCAGATACCGTGAGAGACGGGTTACCTTCGATCACATTCGCTGTTATTTCTTCCGCCTCTCAACAACCAGCCTTTGAACTCGGGCTCTCGCAGCAATTGCAATCCAAGGATGCGGGTCCGCACTAAGCACTTTCAAAGCCTCATCATCACATGAGGCACGAGCAGTGCGTAGCCGCAAGTCAAACGATGTGACCGACCCCCTGCAAGCGGAAGCCATGTCCTGAACCAAAGTCAAACGTAAAGCCATTTGCCCACTCGAGACACGCAAAACCCCAAGAACGCCAAGACCTAATCATACATCTGATCAAACAAAGCTCTACGAGCCCTGTACGCAACTAAAGGATTAGGATCCTCAGCCAACCGGGCCAAAAGCCGATGATCTTTACTTCTGTCTGCGAGACTTTGCCGCAGGGTCAAAGGACCTCGCAACAAGACACCCCAATAACTAGAATGATTCTCAAGCTCTAACCACCGGGACTCAAAAATGTCTCCACTAACTCTCATCTTGAGATCCTCAATAACGACAGGCCGCCAAAGTCCCCGCCCGCAACCCCCAAGGTAACGAACCCGCAGCTACCCGCATCGAACCAACCTGTACCTTCGACCCGGCTCGAGGACCTTGCGCTGCTTTAGCTGATACTCCACATGACCTGCTACTTCCGGATCCCTCGCTAACCGCTGCAACATCCAATATGGAATGTTAGGATTGCCTGCCAAAGCCCTACGAACCTTCACGGTCCCCCGTAAGTACTTTCGCATGTACCTCAAGTCCCGAGTCCACAACGCAGCACCCTCCTGAGCTACCTCAAGATCCGGGACCAAGTAATCCGGAACCAAACCAACCGTGATAGCTGTGAGGGTCATCAGCAATGACTGGCTCACAACCCACCGTGCATCACTCGGATGCAAAACATTCAAATACTGAAACAGCCGACCCAAACCCTCTTGACCCAGACCCACGTCCCCCCGCATCCGACGTACCCGTACACGCCACCACGCATCAGGATAGCTGTCCAACCGTAAGCCTAAATTGTGCCCAGCCACTCGCACTAAACATCACCCTCAAGAACCTGCACAACAGATTGCAAAACAGCTAGCACCCGTGCCTCTCCAGTTAAGCCCGAGACACGCTTGCCCCAGTCGCCCCTTAAGTACTTGTGCTCCAACCCTCCCAAAGTTACAGGATCCCGCCAAGCAGGACCACGGCCAAGGGCCCGTTCCAACTGGTGACCCATGGCGTAGTCAAAGGCCGCACCGTCGCGTACTTCGATTGCCTGGTCCCTGCGGGGTCCCGGCTTGGTCGATCCAGTCTCCATAAACCAGCGGTCACCCACCCTACGGTACCTAACCGTGACGAGTCCTTGACCGTTGTATTTCATTTCGGTCGTCTCTACGGCCATGCCAGACAAAGCCCAGTTAGGGTCCAACCTAACAATCAAACAACACAGATCATCACAAACCTGCTCGATAGTCATTCGTTGATCCCCCTAGTCCAAGCAACCCAAAATCCCATTGTAAGGTTTCAAGCAGTGCGGGCTAAACCAAATCCGCTCCCGCGCGGCGTTGACGTTGCTGCCGTCGCCTTGCCCTGCGTAGCCGCCTCTGGCCTTCCAGGGCACACACTCCCACCCCGGCATATCATGTTCGCCTTCATACCCACATAGTGCGATGCGCATCAACTTGTTGTTTCCGTTCGCCAGCGCCCATTCGCGCACATCGTGGGCCACGGTGGCGCTGTCAGTGCGGTACAGGTCGCCAGCAGTTGAAGCGCTCAGGTAGGGCGGGTCTAGGACTATACCGGTCAACCCGTTTTTGACGGTCACACTCTCGCCCATCACCCGCCGCCAATCGCCGCAGCAAATCCGCACGTTGCGAAGGCGGTCGGATAGGGCTTGCATAACGTCCGCGATTGCGGCGCCTTGCCTGTTGATCCCTTGGCCTGCGTTGCCCAAGTGCGGGAGTTGCCTGTTGATCCCTTGCCCAGCGCTGCCCTTGACCAGCACCCCGTCAACCGCGCGCCACGGACCATCTCCGCTACACCAGCCGCTGCCAATCCAACTGCACAAGCCCCAGACCCACCAACCGGCGATTTTGGCGTCGTAGTAGTCAGGATCGGCCATCAGCCGCTCGGCCAGTCCGTCGATCTGTCCCACTAGCCACAGATGCCGCGCATGTAGGTCGCATTCCGACACCGGCCAGTCAGCCCAGCGCGCCACATCATCCGGCGCATGCTTGACCGCTCGCCAGAAGTTTGACAATAGCCCGTCAAGATCGTTGACTGTTTCAATCTTGCCCGGCTTGGGTCGCTCTAGCAACACGGCATGCGACCCAGCAAAAGGCTCAATGTAATTGGACACGTCGCCGAGCCGCTGCCAGATCAAATCAGCCGCACGGCTTTTGCCGCCAAACCACGGAAACGGAGCCCTAAGCATTCAAATCCTCCAGCTTCAAATCCCGGCAACACTGCCTCCAATGATGCTCCTCACGCTTTGCCACAGACCCAGGAAACTGATCCCAGTCAACCTGATCAATCGCAATATCCGCAGCACATCTCAATAGGTCTAGATCAATCCCAGATAGCCGACTCGCCATCCGCAACAACCTCCCTACACGCTTTCGACACCCCTCCTCTGTCCGATGCTCAGTAACAGACTCACACTTGCCCAAACTCACGTCACATACCCAAACAGACTTCATTATCCCCTCGCTTTGCGTAAACTCTCATTCAATGCCCTCTCCGCCTCGAGCATCGCCACCGAAAGCTCAACCAGCTCTTGCAAATCCGCAGCGTCACCCACTTGCTTGTACCAACCTCTCTCATATGCCAAGGTGTATGACCCACCGTGATCACACACAGTCCAACTCACCACCCCGTCATCACATACCAAATTGTAACCATTATGAACCCATTCCCCACAGTCACTAATAGCCCTTAAAGCATCCCCCAAAGCCATCATCCCATCCTCACTTGCTTGTAGAATCGACTCGCACTATCCAATACCCCAACCCCACACCCCCCTGCACAAACCCAATTTACATCTCTAAACCCCTCAAGGAAACACCCAGCCAAATGCCCTAAAATCAAATTCGCTGGATATCGACCCCCCACATGACTCGACGTAGGATTCGATACCTCACTCCCACGCTTGTCCGAACTGTATTGCATGGACTTGCCCCCTGGCCCCCTAGGGTAGAAATAAACATCCCGAGTCGGTATGCGACACCTATCTATCGCCATCCCCCCACACCCCCAAACAAGGTTGGAGACTCCCGGCTTTCGCAACAAGCTAACGATCATACTGCCTCATACAGACCCTCAAGGTCACCAGGCTTGCATACCTCAATACCCCCAATCACCCAGTCCCCAGGACATACTCGAACCCCGTTGACCAACTGACCATGAATAGAATTCACACCCCCACAATCCCTGCAAACATCCTCCTCCCTACCTTGACGATACCGACGTACTACCCAACCCTCCGCACCCATGCTGGCTAACTCGCCCGCCGTGTACTCCCTCACAACCCCATGGTCCAACCCTAACCGCCCCCCAAGATAATCCTGAGGATGATCCCCGTTGCGAAACCACCGGTAGGCTTCCATAACACTTTGTCTCTTGACTACCCTCATACCCACCTCCAAACTACGACTCCAAACTATACGTTAGGATACCCCGCCTGACCACAACAACCGAAGTCAAAGAATACCCAAAGTCCCGCAAGACCCCATCAATGAGAATCTTTGCCAAAGCCCCCGTGTTGCTGTCTACCAACCCCCCAAGCAAAGATGCCAACACACGGTCTATCGCCCCCCGACACTCCAAGCTAATCTCCATGAATACCTCCCAACAGAATGCCCCAATTTACGACAACCAGGTTAGCAAAATCCCCTACCAAACTATGTACAAAAAGTTCAATGATTACAAGAGTTGGAGAGCCGTTTACGGCTCATTCAACTAATGTGTACTTTCAAGGGGTTGCAAAAGGCTATTGGGATCAAGATAATAGAGCTGCGCACGCAGCGAAATTGTTGAGGAAAGTGCCGGAAATTGTTAGGAATTAGACCGATCCCTGTCTCTCAATAAAATCAAGCACTTAGCGAAAGTTTGCCCTAACCCGGCGATATTGCTACGCAATTCCGCCACCACAAGTCACGGTTCATGGCTTGTGATTTGTGTCTCTCAACTAGTGGCTTACAAATCACAAGCCACCGGCTATTCCGCTTTGCTCTCTTACACCCTGGCACCATACTGTTGGATGAGGGATGTTTACGGGAGATTGAGTTTCGATGTGTTTCACGCCCTCGGTATTACCCGGCAAGCCGGGGATCACCTTCGGCATATGTTTACCCACACCCAAAACCTTATCCAAGGGACCAACCATCGGTATTTCACTAGGGGCAAAACCTTATTCATGGGGTGAGACATGTCTTTCGCTAGGCAGGGTGTCTCACTAGGGGGCAAAACCTTACCTTCGGTGCTACGCACCCTTGGTATTTCCTCAACCCATCTGGTGCTACGCACCTCTTGAGAGAGTCTTGCTCTTATCGGTTCGACACGTCCTCTATGCCTAGGCTTGTGGCTAGTGTTTCACTAGGGGTAAAACCTTATCCAACGGGTCTACAGCTTGCAACCCCTGAGTGAGAATCATTGGACTTTTGTTCTTGTCAAGGTAGGGATAAGGTTTTGGGCCTAGCTGGACACTATCTGAGTCTAGGGATGCCCTGAAGGTCTTAGGCGAGAGTTCCGAGGGTGGGGGTCAACCCTTATCCATGTGTTGTGGCTTAGTCCTGATGCTAGTTGAGAGTTATCCAGAGGGCTTGGGTTAAAGGTACGGGGTATTTCACTAGGGGCAAAACCTTATCCATGTGGCTAGAGGGGGTTGAAGCCCGAGTGAGAATCATTAGGGATTTGTTCTTGTCAAGGTAGGGATAAGGTTTTGGGCCTAGCTGGACACTAGACCTAGATAGGATCCAGCCTCGGTAATACCCGCAAGCGGGTTTGACCTTAGCTGTGTCTAGTGTAGAGCGAGGGTGCCTCGCACCTTAGCTGTGTCTTTAGTTTGCTGGCTAGTGTTTTCCTATACTCAAAACCTTACTCAGGGATCTAGTCTAGGGTGTAGGCTTGTCTGTATCGGAGCTTTCCATTTGGCTCTTGATCTTCTTAGCCCAAGTCCACCCGGCATCGCCTCCCCAAATTAACCATGAGACGTATCCTTTGTCATTCCAGGGTGCATCTTTGTGTTCTGGGGAGATGTTCTTGTTCTTTTGGTGACGAGCAAAGAAGCCGAGCATCTTGCTAATGACTTCGGGGGTCACGTTATCGCGGTTTTTCAGGTTGACGGCTCGTTGGACACCTGACCCGATACCTTGTTTACCGGCTTCCTATGAGGTTAGCCCTCCCCGGTTAGAGGGGGAAGCCTTTTGGCGCAGTTTGAGTCCTCTTGCTGCGGCATTAGCAACGGACTCTGGGGGCTTGAAGTTGATGTGGTTGTACTTACCTTTGGCAGCGACCTTTGCGGGGGGTAAGATAGGGGTGACTTGGGCATGTGGGTCAGCGGGGTTGAGGACAGCTTGGAGTCTTTCTACTTGTTCTCTGGATAGGGGTGCATCCAAGATCCAGTCTGCGAACACCTCTGCGAAGTCTTCGTAGTCATGGGACCCGCCGTAGGTCGTTGTAGGTTTGACCTTGCCAAAGAACCGGTCAAACTGAGCTTGTTGGTTGCGGTCCATGAATCGATAGTACCAGCGATGGCCGAATTCATGGATGAGGCTTCTAAGGACATCAGGGTCTTTTGGGCTTCGGAAGCAAAACACTTGGTCCGTGGTGGGGTTGTAAGAGGCTTTGGCTTGTCCCCAGGTTCTTGTGCCACACAAGACATCTCCGTAGCACAAATAGCCAAAGCCTTTGGCTTGCAATTCAGACAAGACTTTCTTGACGATGAGTGCATATTGAGGCAAAGCATTAAGGGGGTTTTCCAAGACTGGTTCTACTAAAGGTAAGACTGTGACACGTCCTAACTGAATACTCTGAGGTTGGGGTTTGATAAATACCTCTGAGCGAGATTTCACGAGGCTGGAGAGAAGGGCTAAGAGTTTGTCCATTCGCTTGGGGAGGTCTTGGACCTCTTTGAAGGTGTTAGGGGGCACGGTCAAGTTGAGGGGTTTGCCTGCAAAGGTGCGATTTGCGGCTCTTTCGAGTGTATTGGCTTGGTCCATTGCCCAGTCGAGGTGACCTTTCATTTCTCCGAGCGGGTTGAGAGGGCTCTCTTTCATAGAGAGTCCTTTGCGATAGAACAGGTCAACATGCAAACTGGAGACAAAGGATTTCAAGGAGTCTATCCATTTGAGCCAGTCTTTAACCGTGCCTTGTCCTTCGAGAAGAGTGTTGAGAGGCTTCTCTAGGGTTGTATTCCAATAGCCTTGTAGCTTGGCTACCCAAACTTTGTCCATAGACTGGACTTTAGCTAGTTTGACTTGTGGGTTAACAGTGTTGCGGAAGGTTTTGACCGCATAGTTATACCGGGGAAAGTCGTGTTTCAGGAGGGTCTGGAAAAAAGGACTCCTTTGAACCCAGTCAACGTAGTCAAAGCCTGTGAGTCCGGTTTGGTGGTGCGGTAGGAAGTAACGCTTGTATCCTCGGACCTCGTCATTGAGACGGGTGTGGAACTCAATGTCTCGCAACTCGTGGACAACCCGTTTGTGGGGGTCTAGCGGGTCCAGAGGCAGAGGATTAGAGGGGCTGGATGTAGCCTTTTGCCCTTGTGCGTCATAGGCGCGGGATCTGACTCGTTTAGGGGGCAAGCCTGCGGGGAATTTGAGTCCCAGTAGCTCTTGAAGGATAGACTGCCCTGCATGTACAATCTCATGGTTGAGGAGGTCCTCCGCTTCCTCCCAGTTCCAGTTGAATCGGGTTGGGTAAATGTGGATTTGCCTCTTTGAGGTATCCCAAAACCCTTGGAAAAGTGGCTCTACTTGGTCATCAATGGCATGAACAATGACCGTGACCTTGTAGTTTTCCACCGTTCGCGTGTTTTTGGGAGGCTTAGGGGCCTCCAAAGCACTTTGCAACTCCCACGGGAACATCATAAGGGCGTCAAGCTTGTTGCGCTGTAGGTAGTCTTGAGGTGGGAATAGAGTTGGAGGCTCTAGGGTGGGAGGTTGGGTGTAAGTCAGAAGGGCTGGGTATTTCAATACCCAACCATCGGATAGAGGTTGTCTGACAGATGTGTTATCCCAACCCCATTTCTTGGCGTCCCTTTGGAACTCTTTGGACTTCTTGATTGGGTTGGAGGGGGACCAGTCTTTCAAATAGGGGGCTAAGGCGTTTAGAGACTCTTGTCTAAGCTTCTGTGCTTGCTCTGTGACCTTCTTATGGGTCTCAAGGTCCTGGTTGTAGAGGGACAACTCCCGTGCATAGCGCTTAGCCTCAAGAGCCGTGACTCGATCTTTGACTCGATCGTAATAAGTCCAACCTTTGAGGTCAACCTGGAAGGTTCTTTGAACATTCTTGGCAGGAGGATTCTCAAAGATGGGTTGAGCCCAATTTAGAATGGCTTGTAGGAGGCGTGGAGGGGCGGTAAATAGATTTGCAGCAGTCTTCATGCTGTGGTCAAGACGATAGAGACAAATACTACAACCTTGAGGGTAAAGCCAATTGGCTGATGTGGGTGTTCCCCTGGATAGGTCTTGGCCCCTAGGCTACAGCGTGGTCTTTGACTTTGGCTTGACCAAAGATGTGGAGTCCAGGCACGTTAGCTAGAACTCCAGAGGGAAGGACTTTGAACTTGATTCTCATTCAGGCTTGCCCGGCGCTTGCCAGCGCCCTGCAGAGATGAGTCCTTCGGACCAATTTCCCCCAAGGAGGACGGCGTCGCCGTAGACCCAAGCTTCGCCCCCGACACAGGTGTCGCCACAAACTACGGCGTCGCCGTAGACTTGAGCCCGGTCTTTGACTACACTCTTGTCTTTGACTAGAGCCTCACCATAGACTTGAGCGTTGCTTCTGACCTTGGCAGTGCCCTCAACCCATGCATTGCCATACACACGAGCGTTACTATATACCCAAGCGGTCCCATAGACTTGAGCCTGGTCACTGACCTCAGCCTCATCCCTAACTTGAGCTTTGTCATAGGCCCTGGCATTATCATAGACTCTAGCGTTGTCTCTAACCACAGCGTTGCCGTAGACCTCCGCATTATCACTAACCCAAGCATAGTCCCGGACGATAGCAAAGCCGTAGACCTGAGCATTAGGGCCGACGAAGGCGGTATCGGCAACCGTGGCGGTATCCGCCACCCAGCCACCACCGTTCTTGTGCTGGTGAGCAGGGACTGGCCCTTGACCAAAGTCAAACACCTGCTTAGAGGGTTCAGACACATCAACACAAGGGTTGAGGGTAGATTTCACCAGACCGACCCAATACCGATAGGTCTCGAAGATATCTTGAGGGGATTTGCTCAACCCATAGACCCGATCCCAAAACCGATCGGCCAAAGGGTGTCCTGTCATGCCCCATTCGGCCTCGAGATCGGCGCGAAGCTCCCGCAGGGGGGCTTTCTTGAGATACCAACCCACGAAAGCTTTCTGGTATTCCTGCACCACAGCCGGAAACTGTGCTAGGTCCTCAGACGTGAGACTCATCAAGTCCTTCTGCAGCAAAGCTGGTTTGACCGGCTCAGGGACAGACTGGTAGTATCCCGCCTGAATCTTCGCTTGAACGTCCATACTAGCACCTTGACAAGTAGAATTGGTGTTTGTTTACGCGCACCTAAACCATTAGGTTTTGTGAGTCTAAGGTTACGGGCCTGGGATTTAGATCTTCATTCAGGCTTGCCCGGCGCTTGCCAGCGCCCTGCAGAGATGAGTCCTTCAGACCAATTTCCCCCAAGGAGGACGGAGGTGCCGAAGACCCGTGTCTCGCCGTAGACTTGGGCGTCGCCACAGACTTGAGCATCGCCGTAGACCTTGGCCTTGCCACCGATCACAGCGTTGCCGCTGACTAGGGCCTGGTCGTAAACCATGGCATTGCCATAGATCATGGCATTGCCGGTGACCACGGCTTTGCCGTAGACCTGAGCATCAGGCCCAACAAAGGCGGTATCGGCAACCGTGGCGGTATCCGCCACCCAGCCGCCACCATTTTTGTGCTTGTGGGCAGAGACCCTTCGACCAAAATTGAAAGTATCCATTAGAAACCCTTGTGGAGGAGGACACTACCCCCCTACCCAAGGGTTACGAAACTAAGGGTTGCGAGTTAAAACCCTGAGAGGTAACCGACCCCGACATCAGGGGTTGCGTGCTAGACTGAACTGCCGGATCTTGCACAACCAAGATTTGCAGGTGCTGACCCAACAGCACCTTAAAAGCCTCTGTAACAGCCCGTAGAGCCCATTTATCGGCGGGGGTGTCCGTTACCTCGGCTAGAGCCTCAAACGCCGGTCCTAGAGCCCGCTTGCGCACTCTATCGGTGCCCCAGCGGTCAGTCGTGTGAATGGTTGCATAGCTAGCTAAAGCAATCTCCCAACTCTTGGAGACCATCCCGGCTGCGCGCTTGGCGAGGGTTATCACGGCTTCTCGGTTCATCCCACTGTGAGGGCGACAGACAGAACTGAGTTGCTTGACCGCTCGGTCCATAAACCAACGCCTGTGATCCCGCTGCCCCGACTGGAAGTGCTGACTTACAGCCTGCCGGCTGATTCCCATGATTTCTGCTAGCAACCTTCCAATTCTAGGCATCTTCATCTCCACTTGACGTACTAGCTAACCTATAGGCAGATATACGACAATTCTACTTGTCAAGGAAGGTTTTGAGGGACTCTTTGAACTTTCTTTGGGCACCCCGTAACCCTTGTGTAGGGGAGGCTAGACCACCCCAAAGGACTCAAGATGAAGCCCTACGGAACTGAGAACTGCCCCATCCTTCGCAGCGGCCTGGATTGGGGTGAGGACCACACGGTCAAAGCGTCCAAACGGAACCTGAGCCACAACAGCGAGGGTGACCTGCACAACACCTATCGCAACGTCAAGAACAAGCGAGCCGCTCGCCGCAGCATCAAGCGTGTTGCTCGCAACCTCGCTCGCCGCGAGATCCTCAACAGCCTCTAAACCCCACACGAAAACCGGGGCGACAAGAAAGGACCTACCAAATGAACACCGCAAGAGCACCGCCGAGAGGCTAGATCTCACACCCCAACTCAAAATAACCCTTGACGGGACACTTGGGGCGTGTTAGCTTGATTTTACTCCTGGGAAGGGAGCGAAAACCAAGCCTTGATCTTCCTAGGTGTTCTGTGAAAACTTGACTTGGCGGTTCCAACCTCATAATTTCCTTGGGGTTGGGTAAAAGTCAAAAAGGATGTTTGATTATCAGTCTCCTGTACTTCTTCGGTGGGTTGGAGCAGCAAACAAAGAACCCTAAGTTCTAGGGGGTTAGCCTATTGCCCTGGAAGCTCTGGTTTAGGTGAAAATCTAAACGAAACTTCTGGTTGGGTAGGAAACAAACACTAAAAGAAGCCCTTGGGGGCTATTTTAGGTCAGTTTTGTAGAACGGTGTCCCCTGACGTGTTACATCATGGGTCTAGCTGTCTCAGAGAGAGGCTGGTTGCATTACCCAACCCCTTGCATTATGATCCGCAATCTGGTGTGTGTTGCTGTAGCAGTTACTTGCGCTGATACTAGGGAGGCACGGCGGTCAACGGACCCCGTGCTTTCTCGCATTCTAAGGACCCATCATGAAAGCACTTGTCACAATTGAGTTTTGCGGCGACCCAGAGGAACGTCAACCTGACCCCCCTTGTCTTGGTCTTTCATGACCTGAGCATCCAACAAACCCGTGATGTCTTTGTGTCCTACTTGGACGGGCAAATGGTTCTGACCACAGGGAATGATGTTGATGTGACTCTTAAGGGGGGGGTCACGTCTACTCCGGTAGAGTAGGACATGCGAATCCAAGTCCTATCTGATCTTCATCTTGACTGCCATCCTGACGGCGGGGCCAAGTTCATCCGATCCCTTGACCCGGCTGGCGTAGACGTTCTCGTCATTGCGGGCGATTTGGCTGAGTTTGGATTCTGGCGGTATGATCAAATTATCGAGTCCCTGTGTGCTCGATACCCTCACGTTGTCCATACCCCTGGCAACCACGAGTATTGGCGCTCCACTCCAGAGAAGGTTCGGGAGATCCTCGCAACCCTCAAGGCCAAACACTCAACCTTCCACAGCCTGCAAAACGAGGTCCTTGTCTTAGATGGACAGCGGTTTGTAGGATCTACTATGTGGTGGGGAGACACCTATCGAGCCCGCGCAGAGGCAAAGTCCTGGATTGACTTCAAACGCATCCCCATCTTGGAATGCTGGATCTGGGATGCAATTAAAGCCGCCAACGAATTCCTAGAAACCAATGTCAAGCCAGGGGATATAGTCGTCACACACCATCTGCCCCTGGCTCGTTCTATCGACCCTCGATATCGCGGAATGAACCCCTTGGACAATAGCAACTGTTTCTACGTCCATGACCAAAGCAAATTATTTGACCGAGGAGGTCCAGCAATCTGGTGCCACGGGCATAGTCATGCAAGTCAAGACTACATGGCTGGGGATACGAGAGTTGTGGCTAACCCTCTTGGGCACCCAGGTGAGAACCCACAGTTCAAAGCCAATCTGGTTATTGACCTAGACTGACCCTCGAATCACGGGTCTCAGCTTTTTCAACCTGACCGTATTTCCTCAAGGTGCTCCAAGCACTGTCCCGCACGAACCAAATAGGGTCCAGTAACAGAACATCCAGGATTGCCAGAGAGCATGCACAACGCCTGACGGACAAATGGTTCTGGGTGCGTTGCAGCGATGTGCAAATCGACTGTGCCCAGTAGAGCATGCCTCAAGGCTCGCAGGTAGGTTGATTGTCCCTCAATAGGTTTGGATCCCGTCATGACGCAAGCAACATATCAGCTTGTAGCCTCTGCCAACACACACCCAACATTTGACCCGTTGCTCGCATAGCCCCCTTACGACAATCCTTAGTGTCCAGCTATGTCCAAAACCTTATCCCTGCCTTGACAAGAACAAATCCTCAATGATTCTGCACCAAGCACTTGCCACAACATCAGCCTTGGATAAGGTTTTGGGTGTAGGGAAATACCGTGAGGCTCAGTCTAGGGCTCAGCAGGGGCGCGTAGCGCCGAGGCTGGTCTAGGGCTCAGCAGGGGCGCGTAGCGCCGAGGCTGGTCTAGGGCTCAGCAGGGGCGCGTAGCGCCGAGGCTGGTCTAGGGCTCAGCAGGGGCGCGTAGCGCCGAG
>JACCED012267867.1_pt1 | contig 20287 bp, 16 predicted proteins | sample 7455021 | NCBI WGS metagenome assembly JACCED01 (sample SAMN15323456, study PRJNA562643) | freshwater metagenome | isolation source: river surface water | place: USA:Blue River Watershed | collected 2017-08-19
TAATTCTTCACGTTCTTTCTTATATTTATCTATTTCTTCTTTTATTAGTTTTTGTTTTTCTTTATTGAGTTCAATTTGTTTTAATATTTCTTCTTTCTTTTGTAAAATTTGTTCTTCAGTATATTCAATACCATCATCTGAATCATCTGAATCTTCTGATTCAGTTGTTACAGAAGATAATGAATCAATCGTATCATCATCTGAGTCTGAACTATTGTGGTCTTGTTCTGCTTGTACTACTGGTTCTTCTTCAGCTAGAGCTTCTGGTTCAACTTGTACTACTGGTTCTTCTTCAGCTAGAGCTTCTACCTCTTCTACCTCTTCTACCTCTTCTACCTCTTCTACTTCTTCATATTCTTCAATAACTTCTTCATAAACAATTTCTTCACCTTCTTCGCCTTCTTCGACTTCTATTTCTTCAATTACTTCTACAATCTCAACTTCTTCTTCATCATATTCTGTTTCAGCGCCATCATCATCTTTATCGTCAATCTCATCAATTTGATACTCTGTATTATCAAATTCATTAAATTCATTGGAATTATCTATTTGTGTTTTAATATCAATCAAATTAATAATAGTATTATCACAAGTAAATTGTGTATTAATTTTGTAAATATTATTTTCTTCTACAAGTAGTTTTGATTTAATTAAAGATTCGAAATCAATAAAATCTGTTTCTAAATGTGTTTTTAGTTCATTAATTGTAAGTCCATTTTGATTTTTATTAATTTCCATTAAAACACCACATTGTGATATGCTTGATTTAATTTGATAAGATTTATTATTAATTGTATAATCAAAATTTACACTCGATGCATTATAATTAATATTCATTTGTTTTTGTTCACTAAAAATTGCTTTAATGAGTTTTGTATACACGTCTACATATAATTGTAGTTGTTTATCAAGATTATTTACAGTATATGTATGTTTTAGATTATTCCATAATTCATCGCTTAATACTTTTGATGTTACTTTTACATCAGAAAATTTCATATCTTTATATTTTTCAGATACAAAGTTTAATTTTGTATTATTTTGAACAAATTGATCTAATTGACATGATTGATAAATATCATCAATCATTAATTTCATTTCAACGTATTCATTAATATTTGAATTAAAATTAAATGAATTTAATAGTTTATTTTCAATATTATAATCACAAGAATCAATAAGACGTTTTACAAGTTTTTCTTTATAATTTTTCATAAAACTAATATTATTAGTTAATTGTGAAAATGTTTTAATAGAATTAACAGTTTGTGTTACAAGTTTTAGAACTTCGGATTCATTTTTAATTTCACAAAAAGATCTAACATTTTCATCAACTTGTTTTATAATAGAATTAACAATATTTGAATTAATTTTATCTTCACCGATATTAATATTATTAATATTTTCTAGATTAAACTTATCAGATTGTAAAGTTTTAATAAAATTAGAATAAAATCCAAAAATTTTAACAATATTTACAATCTTTTCAAGATTTTCAAGTTTATAATTATTAAAATCTAAATATTCTTGAATACTCTTTCCATTATAAAACACATCAAGAATGTTCTTGTAAAAACAATAATTTGATAAGAGATAAATAGTATTTGAAAATACTTTATCAGACTTAGTTAATTTATTTATTTTCTCTAATTTAGAAAATATTTTCTTAAAAAAGATACATTTTGTTACATATAAATTGTATTGATTAATAAATGTATCGTTATTAAATGTATCTTTTAAAATATCTGATTGAAATTGTGTTTGAATATTCTGTGTATGAATATCAAGACAATCATACAGTATATTAAATGGATTTATATCTGAATTAATTAATGTTGCTAATACTTGATTAAAATATAAAATATTAATTAGTTTATCTTGTAGAATATCTAAACACATATTTTTAAAAGTTTGTTCTGGTTTAATCACAAAATTAATTGTGTTAAAAAATTTGTCTTTGAGATTATTAATGAATTTTGGCATACCAACCTCGTAAAAAGCTTCCATAATAGAGATAGACATTGTTATTTAATTATTAATATATATAATATTGAATTAATATGTATGAAAATCAATTTTTTATTAATAAAAAAGTAGTCGATATTAAAGGGAGATCAATTTTTTATTAATAAAGTTATTAATAAAAAACTGAATTTCATACATATTAACTAACTAATTAAGTATATGATTTATATTAATATATATTATGAAGTTTAATAAAAATAACTTTTGTGAATTATTTAAAAATCATACAGATGGTAATATTACAAGAATAATAATTTCACCAAAATATTTTTCACAAATAAATATTGGTCAAATTGATATTTATAATGATAAAATAGATATACCAAATATTATTAAAATCGTAAAAGAAAATAAAAATTACAAAGAAGATAAATTTATAAGAACAGTATATTATTCACAAACAAAAGATAATAATAATATTTATACAGAAGATTATGATTTTATTGAAAATTTTGAATATAAAGATTATACATTATGTATTGCAAATTATAAAACTACTGAACAAGATGTATTGAGTTTTCCAAATTTAAATATATATGATTATACAGAACAAGTCAATAAAAAAACTTATTATTGTGATAATTTTAATATAATTGTTGAAAATAAAAAAATATTTATTGAATTTAATAAATATAATGAAGATACATTAAATAAAATTATTGAACTTTTTTAAAATTTACCAACAGATTGAATTGTTTGAACCAATAATCTTGATGATAAAAATACTAATACAAATATAACACCATATGCTACTACACCTGTAAATGGTACATATCCTTCAGCATTTACGTTAATTACTTTAACATGTTTACCAATAAAATTCTTTACAAAACTTTGTGACATTAAAATAAATATTACAAGTAATATAACACCATCATAAATTAAATCTTTTATATAACTTGTTTTACTTTTTTTTATTTTTTTTTCCTTTTTAGATGTAGTTGATTCATCACTATCTGTATCGGTATCTGAAATTGTATCTTTTTTTTCTGATATATCTGAATTAACACTTTTAACATCGTTATTTAAATTATTATCTTTATTATTAATTTCATCAACTAATTGTCTTATATCTGTGGATGTTTTAATTGAATCAAAAGAATAATTTGATTCTAAATCTTTTTGAACTAAATCTTTTCTTAATTGTGTAATTGGAGTACCTCCTGTATTACCACTTATTATATGTTGTTGTTGATAATTCATAAATCTATATATTTATTATATATTATTTTATTAATAAAATGACAATGTATTTTTAAGTTAACTAATTATATTATGTCATTTAATACTGAATTCTCAATAATAGATATTTCATCAAAAGAATCAAAATTAAATTCAGATTTAATTCTATTATATTCTCCTTTTACTATTTGAAAAAAATTAGGGCATAATGTTATTTCTGGAAAATTATTATGACAAAATTCTTTATGAACTTCTGGATTATAATCTTCTATATCTTTATTTAGAATCTCAAGTTTACGTGAATATTTTTTTCTATCTATTTCTGTATTTGTTGACTTTGTAAAAGCAGAAATAGTTCCAATCATTTTAATTAAATTATTTGTTAGATCAAGATTTAATGGGGATGAATCTGAATTATCTGAAAGAGATATTAATACATTACCATAAATTTTTTTACCATAAATAATTGATGCAATTCTATTAATCTTATTTTGTTCAGCTTTAGTATCTACATGAAAGAATAGACGATAATCAATAAATTTAAATTCATGATATCTAACATTATCTATATGTGATTGTCCAAAATTAATTTCTAGTGGATTATAAATATATAATTGTTCTTCTATTGTATCATTTGGTTTAATAATAACTGCTTTATGAAGAAATTGATTTCTTAGAATGTCAGTAATATCATCTAATGCCATATCTACATAATCAAAATCATTATTAATAATTGATCTTTTTATAACAATCATATTACCATCTACCATATGTCTTTCTCCAAGTATTTGTGTTGCAAGTTTATTTGATTCTTTAACAATTGATTCATATGAATCATTAACATCTTTTGCTACACATTTAAATATACCTTGATATACATAATCTGATGTATAATACAAATCTTCTATATTTACTACGTGTTTATCAGTTGGATTAACAACTACATTAATAATATTAAATAGTTCATAAATTGTATTAATCTTAGCAAATGTTATATATTCTTCTATATCATCTTTCAACTTATAATGACTAAGATTTACATCATCCCATTGTTTTGGATCAATACCTGGATGAGTTTCATTTTCTGCATTATTAAAATTTATAATTGCAATTATGGGAGTTTTTGATTTTTTTGATTTATTTGACATAGTAATATATATCATTTATAATCTATAACTTAAATCTATTTATTTTAATAACATTAATAATAATCTAATTTAATTAAGAATAATTAAATTTTTCTAAAATAGATCCTTCTAATTCTAAATCATTTTTTATATTCGATACATAGTGTCTTTTTATAAAATTATTATCTTCAATTAAAAATCTATGTTCATCTACTTTTTTTGACGGATATAATTCATATATATAACAACAAGTATTTAAATCCTTAAAATTCATTGGTCCCATTTCTTTAATATAAGGTGTTTTTGCACCCCCCTTAAAAGTTATACCCCGTTTAAATTTAGTTTTAGGAAACATTGATATTAATGCTAACCATTTATCACTATATCCAACAATTGTATCAGATAACATTTCTATTTCATTTTCATATCTTTTAAAACTTGCATAATATACAGGTTTTCCAAGACCTCCTCCACTTAATCCATTTACATAATGTTTTATCCAATTTAATATAGTATCATAGTTTTTTAATTTATAATCTCGAATCATATATTGTTCTCTTAATTGTTCTCTTTGATTTTTCAGAAAATCATGATCAAGATATTTTAATGGAAAATTTCCTTTAATAATATCATCTTTATATACATCTAAATTGTATTCAATTTGTTGACTAATATGTTCTTTTGTTGCTGTATTTATAAAAAATTTATTTTTTATTTCTTCATTTAATACTACTTTAATTCTATAATCAAGATAAAATAAAATTTGACCTATTAATATTATTTGTTTTTTTTCATATTGATTTAATAAATCATTAATAATATTTGTAAACTTGTATTTCCATATGTGTGATAATTGAGATAATATATGTCCTCTATTTTGATTAAATGATACTTTATTTTGATTAAAAGAAATAAATTGATTATAAATTCTACTATAATCAGGATCATAAATAATCTTTTTAGAAATATCATCGAGATCCAATATCATAATATTTTCTGATATATTTATAACTTCATTTATAAAAACATTTTTTAATTTATTATTTATACCAATGATATGGCAAAGTATCATATAATAAATAAATAAAATAATTTTATTAAAATTTAAAATTAATATAACTTAATTATATATCAAATGCATGGAATTAAATTATTAGAAAAATTATTTAATGAAAAAACACAAAAAATACAAAAAGGAGGTGATAAAGAAACTTCTGCATTAATAAAATTAGTAATTGTTGTAGTTATATTATTTTTTGTATATACATATTTTCAAAATAAAGAAAAAGATATATTACAAACCAATATTGAAAGAAATTTTATATCAAATAACTCAAATAACTTTGTATCTAATGCTATAAGTTCTAGAGACAATGAAAGAAATAATATTGGTATCGAAAAAGTATATGATAATGGTGTTGCTGATAATAATAATAGTAATGATCAAATGGAAATTATTAGACCTCCACCATCAATGGCAGTTGGACAAGATTTATATGGTGTTTTAAGAAACTATGATTATAAAACTTATAATGATCCATTAACCCCACCATACAAAAGAGATGATTATATGATTCCAGCTCATGTTGTTGATCCAAATAGATTTGGTTTATACACTAGAGGAGGCCCAACTGCATTTAAAAAAATGGGTATGTTAGATGATCCATCCGGTAATCCAGGAGATCCATACAAATTCTTAACTTTAATGGGTAGACAAAAATATTATAATTCAACACAATATGAATATTATATTGTAAGTACTAACAGAGATGAAAATATTAAATTTGATTTAGATAAATATAAAAGAGAATTATTTACAGATGATACTGTAACTGTACCACAATTAAGTAATAAAACTTATCATGTAACTATTGATAAGAATCTTGATTATGAATATTCGCCATATATTGTTTAAAAATTATTTAATTTTATATATTTAATTATATAAAATTATGGAAGTTGATTATTATTCAAAATATTTAAAATATAAAAATAAATATTTAAAATTAAAAGGACAAATGGGTGGAGACCCATATAAATGTGATACAAAAAAAACAGATGCTACTTGTAATAAAATAGATAAATGTAAGTGGAATACTGAAAAGAATACTTGTAATATAAGATATTGTAGAGATTTTGAAGATAAACGTAAGTGTAATACAGATATATGTAATACAAATAAAGAAAAAACTATATGTGAATCTAAATCTTGTAATGATATAAAAAAACAAGAATCATGTTATATTTATCAAAATTGTACACGTGATTATAGTAGCAAAAAATTTGCATGTCGTAACAAGACTTGCAGAGATTATAATATAGAAAGTTGTCCACAGAAGTGTTTTAAGATAAATGAGAGTGGTACTAATAGATGTCTAAATAAAACAGAATTAAATGATATACCTGCAAGTCGTGAAATAAGATTTTTATAAATATTAGTTTTATATAATTTTTTACTGTTTTTCTGATTTTTAATATTATACATAAAATTACTTTTTAAATATTAATTAATGATAGTTTTATATCATTATTTTTAATTGTAATTGCTATTAAAATAATTTTAAATATAACCCTTATATTTTGCATAATTTTGAAAATTATTTGCAGAAAAATTTATAAATTCATGACCCCTCAACACACATAAAAAATATATTTAAAACGCCAAAGTATTTAATATACATATATACTTTTATATATTTACGCGCGCGCACGCATGTGATGATAATATATGTTATGTAACAACTTTTAAATATTTTATACTACTTTAAAGCTTCTAGTTAACTCCTATATATATACATCACATATATACTTTTAAATATTATTATACGAGTATATAGTATATCTTATATACTTTTATATATTTAATTCATTTTTATAAATATACATATATACTTTTAAATATTTATATGTGCTTAAAAAATACATATAATATAATATATATGTATTCTATTTAATATTATATTTATATTATATAATAATATATGAAATATATATGTAATTTATGTGATTATAAATCAAATAATTTAACACATTATAATAGACATTCTAATTCTATAACTCATTTACAAAAAGAAATAGATAATTTAAATTGTTGTAGTTGTAATAAAAATTTTAAATCTTTATTATCTTATAAAACACATCGATATAATTTCCATACTAATAAAAAAAATATTATTAAAAAAAATAATAATATTAAAAATAATGATAAAATATCTGCAGAAACACAAATAATTATTAAACAAGTCAAAAATGAAATTAATAAATCTAATGAACTTGTTAAAGAAGAAATAAAAGAAGAAATAAATAATTCTAAAAAAGAAGTCGTCACAGTTGTTAATAAAGCTATAAATAAAGCTTCATCACTTATAAAATATCTAATGGAAAATCACAGATCAGTTCCTCCACTTAAAAAAATTACCAAAAATCAATGTATTCCTGTTCTTAGATTAGACTATAATTGTCCTGAAATAAAAGATGATTATAGTTTGCAAAAAATCTTTATCAGAGATTATTCTAAGAATTTATTTGTTTCTAATATTGCAAAGTCTATCTTAAAAATGATTAATTATAAACAATCCGATAAACAGCCAATATATAATACAGACTCTACTAGATATAATTATGTTGTAAAATTAACAACAGATTTATGGAATGAAGATAAATCTGGAATTAAATTTACTGATTATATTATTAAACCATTATTAAGATATATACGAGATCTTATTGAAGAATACATAGAAGAAGACTTAGAACAAGTAGATATGTATAAAAATACTTTTATTCAAAATCAGATACACGTACAATTAAAAGAAGATGCGTATAATTTGGATATTCAATTGACAAATGACTACCTTATAAAACCACTATTAAAAGAATTATCACCATATCTCAGATTTTTACAGATTGAGTTAGAAGAATTAGAAAAACTAGAAGAATTAGAAAAAATACAAGAAGATTTACAAGACATAATTGATGGTAATAATATTAGTGATAATTCTGATTCCGAAGAAGAATGTAATAATATTAGTGATAATAGTGATAATTATATTAAAAAAATAAAAAAAAGATTAATTTAATTTAATTACTTATTAGTAATAATAATTTTTTCTAAATTATTATTATAAAAATGGAAGTTGATTATTATTCAAAATATTTAAAATATAAAAATAAATATTTAAAATTAAAAGGACAATTAGGTGCAGCTGTTACAAAAAAAACAAAAAAAGAAAAAAATGAATGTTATAAGCATGGTCATGCTTATTGTACAACTCTTGCTATTGGTTGTCATTGGAATGGAAGAAACTGTGTAAATAATACATGTTTTAAGAATGCTTTTGGTAAAAAAAGAGGACCCCTAGATTGTACAGCAACTGCAGGATGTACTTGGCATAATAGTAAATGTACGCTTAAATAGATTAAGTATTTTAACTAATTTAAAAATCATCCAATAAAAAGTTATAATAAGTTAATTCAAAATTTTCGTCATTTTTTTTAGAATAATCTGGATGTAAAATATCTACATATTTATTATCAATAATTTTAGGAGAACTAAAAATATTATATTTAAATATTATAGGTTTTTTAGATAAATAAGATGCAATTGCACAATGCATATCTAATTGGGCTATATTTGATATTTTAAATCTCGATGTAATTAATTCTGTTTTTAAAAATCTAGAATTTGGATCTAATTCTGTACCATATAATAAAATCTTTCTAATTATGTTCGTTTCATTCTTTTTGAAATATGCTACTGCCCACGCCCATGACCAAATACCAGACATTTTATCATAAATTCCTATTTTTTCTGTTCTTGATTTAAATAATTGATTAAAACTTGAATCATAGAATACAATAACATTGTGTTCTAAATCTTTATCTGTTGATTCTAATGATATATAATTTACTTTATCAAATTTATTTTTTATTTTTTCTTGATTTTTATCATAATAATCAAATGCATTTCTGATTAAAGTTATATCATTTATATTTAAATTAGATTTTGGCATAGTTTCATCATCACTATCTGCATCTTTAGAAGAATCTTTTTTATCTAATTTTGCTTTAAATTTATCCATATATTATATAATTATAAAATTAAATGTATCAAATAATTACAATTAAATACAATTACAATTTAATCAGTTATAGGAATACATTTTTGTGAATACCATTGAATCTTGCATAATTTATTATTATTATCATCTGTCATTTTTTTACATTTATCTAATTTAGTTTGTGAACTTTCATTTGTTTTATTAATAGCTCTACAAGGATTTTCCTTTTGTGAACATTTATAACCATTCCATATACATTCATTTAATTTATTACAATTTTTTTCATCAATACCATCACATTTCATTCTACATCCTTCTTTTTTATCATATTCACAACCAGTTGTACCAAATAAACTCTTACTTTTAGTATCTAATTTTACATTTTGACAAAATTTTTGATCTCTACCCCAACAATGTTTTTGTTTACAACCAATAAATTTTTTATTTTTATCATATTTACTTGTACATCCTTGTCTAACTTGACATGTTTCTTTATCTAAATTATGACATAATTGTGAAAATTTATCAGATTTATTTGATTTATCAGATTTATCAGACATTCCTCTTTTTTCTTCAAAATCAAAACTTTCTTTATAATTATCTTTTTTGTCTTTTTTGTCTTCAAAATCAAAACTTTCTTTATAATTATCTTTTTTGTCTTTTTTGTCTTCAAAATCAAAACTTTCTTTATAATTATCTTTTTTGTCTCTTTTTTCTTCAAAATCAAAACTTTCTTTATAATTATCTTTTTGTTTTTTTATATATTTATCATCTTCATCTATATCAGATGTACATATTTGAGCCTTTAACTTTAAATATTTATCTTTATATTTTAAATATTTTTCATAATAATCATCTGTCATAAATTATATATATTATTATATTTTATAATAATATATTTTTACCATGATAAAATATTACGCATTTATATAAATAATTATTTAGGTACCGTAAAGTGCTTAATTTAAGCCCCCCTTAAACTATGGGCACTCGTGCTAGTGAAAAGTTATTAAATTAAGAACTTTTCGGTACACATCTTTGCGATAAAAATTCAACTTTGCATAATTCATTTTTTTTACAATCTTTAACTTTATCTTTAGAACTCTTTTGTTGTTTTTGTATTTCTCTACAAGGATTGGGTTTTGCTACACAGGATCCATCCCATTGACATTCATTTAAATTACCACAATCTTCTTCATTTTCAATATGTCCACATTTCATTCTACATCCCTCTTTTTCATCATATTCACATCCAGATGTACCAAAAAAGCTACCATTCTTACCTTGAAGACCAGCATTTTTACAAAAGGATTTACTTCTACCCCAACAATGTTTTTGTTTACATCCAATATATTCTCCTTTTTTTCCATATTTATTTACACAACCAGATTCAAAATTACATTTATCGCGACTTAATTTGTGACATAATCTTAATTGTTTTGCTGATTTTTTTTCTTCAATTACTGGTTTTTTAGAAGGTTCATTAGCATCTTCAGTTGCAGGTTCAGTTGCAGGTTCAGTTGCAGGTTCAGTTGCAGGTTCAGTTGCAGGTTCAGTTGCAGGTTCAGTTGCAGGTTCAGTTGCAGGTTCATTTGCAGGTTCATTTGCAGGTTCATTTGCAGGTTCATTTGCGGACTCATCATCTTCACCACCCATTTGTGCTTTTAAAGTTAGATATTTATTTTTATATTTTAAATATTTTAAATAATAATCACTTGTCATATTTATATATAATATATATATAAATATTATGTTTTTAATATTTATTAATTAATTTACATATTAGGTGAAATTCTTTTCGCCATAATATCTTTAATAGATATAGCATTTTTTACACCTTTAAATTCTCTATTTTTATTATCATTCATAATTTTTAATTCTGCTTTAGAACATTTTACAATTGGAGGAAACCCACCATTAGATTGATTTATTGGCATTTATATAATAATATATAATATATAAAAATATTTTTAAAAAATTACTTTAAAATCATCTATTGTAAAATTATCTTGTTTAATTTTTTTTTGTTTTTTATCATTTTCATCATTATCATCTAAATTATTTTCTTGAATTTGTTCATCATCATTATTATCATTAGTTGAATATTTTATAAAATGATTTATATTACAACATTTACCAATATTTTCACAACTAAATCTAACATATTCATTATTATCGATGTTACCAACATAATTTGAATATAATAATCTATGTAAACCTACTTTTTTATCTTTAAAAAAAAAATTTATATAAAAATTATTAAGATCTTTTCCAAGGCAAGATATATATCCTTTCCATATACAACATTCTTCGCCAAATAATGATTTATCTACATATTTGACTATACGATTAAGATCACGATAAGTTAATTTTTTAGCATAATATACATCTTTTCTTTGTTTATTAATTAATTCATTTAATATATCAGTTTTAGATTTATTCATATCGATATAATTTATATATATTATAAATTAACATAATTTATAATATTGGTTTTTTATCAGCTTAAAAGATTATTTGAAATATAATACCTCAATTGTATCTGGTATTTCATTATTCATTAAATAAATAAATCTAAGATTTATACTTGCTGTTTTATTATCTAATAGTTTTTTAGCTTCGGTTTCTTTATTGACTTTTCTATCATATTTTAATCCTTTATTAAATACATAAATTGGAATATTTAGGTCATCATAGATTATAATTGGTATATCATTTATATAACTTAATACTGTTAATTCAATAATACAATTTGTTGAATAGCTTGTGGAACTACCCATTTTAATAAGATAATCATTTATATTTTTGCTCTTCTTTAAATTCATAAATTTAATTAAATCAGCAATTTTACTTTCATTTTTAGAATTTTTAAGCCATTCAATTATTAAACCTCTGAAATAATTTGCAAGTTCTGTTTGTAATGGTGAATAATAACCAAGATTCTTAACTTCTGGTTCATTGTATTTATTCTTGATCCAATAATGACCATTAACATATGATCTGAAAATAGATAAATTATTCATAATGATTTTTTGTAAATAATATTCTTTCATATCCATTAATGGAAATTCTTGATTTAATTGTTGATAATTACCTTCTACAGTTGTTTTAAGTTTCTTCTTTCCAATTATAGGAACATTTTCTGTACCAAAAATATCACCAAGTGCTTTCTTTACATTACTACCTGTACTTCTAATAATTTTTTGACCATTTCTAATTGTAAATTTTGTATAATCAACTATGTCAGATACATAATAATCTTCAAACTTTAATATTTCAAATGCTTTACGATCTCCAACTGCTAATTCGTCACCAACTTTATTAATAAACTTTATAACCATATTTTTAGTTAATGACATATAACAACCTGTACGTGTCCAATGACAATGAATATTATCATTACAGCCTTCTCTATCTTTATGAATATTACATGATTCTCTATCATTGTTTACTGTATAATTTTTAAGATCTGGTTCTTCTTTTGATAAGTGAACTAATTTATCATATTTACCACCTTTTTGTATTTCTTCTTCAGCATCTTCAGCTGCATCTTCATCTACATCAATATCTGTTTCTTCATCAACAGTAATATTTTTAGATTGAATAATTTTTTTGTATTTTTCATAAAGTTTCTTATCAACTAATTTATATAAAATTAATCTTATATTTTCAGATTTATCATTTATTGTGTATTTTTTATTATTTATAATTTTTTCTATCTTTGTTTTAAGACTTTGATTTTCAATTCTATTTAAATAATTGCTAAATTCCAATCTAAATAATTCATAACTTTCTCCATGATACATATCTTGATTAACATTCATGACTCTTTCATCAACTTTAACATTTGTTTTTCTCTTAACAATATCATTATCTATCTTATCAATCAATGGCATATTTTCATATTTTAATCCTAATTTTTCTAATTGATCTATTTTAATTTTTTCTTCTACTACTGGAACAATATCCAATGATTTTGTAACTATTGCTGTAATTGTTATATTATCTTTATCAGTATCATTATAATATACCATATATGGTTTAACATCTAAACCTTCTTTTGTTAATTTATATACTTCCATTAAATCATCGTATGTTTCTTTAAAAGATTTAATATATTTTTCAACAGATTTTACTATTTGAATATTGTAAATAGAACCACTTGGTCTTGTTGGAATTAATCCATTATTTTCTGTAACAAAGAATTTACATTTATTACGTGTATCAATAATTTGATATTTAGGTTCATATTTTTTATTTCCAATTTGATTTAGATAAAATAATACTTCTCTTGCAGTTGGTAATGATTCTCTATGAATAACTGAATCCATAAAAGAACCTTTGCAATTCTTTTGATAAAATTCAGCAATATGATTAACAATGTTATCTTTTTTATTATCATATTTAAATGTCTTATTAATTTTAATATTTTTTTCATTTTCATTAACTTTTTCAACCATTACAATTGGATAATAATTTTTACCATCCTTTAAAAGAAACACATTTTCTTTTATTGGAGAAATAAGTGAATAATAATCTTCTATATTACCACACATTATTTCAAAATCTTCTCTTATTTTTTCTTTTTCAAATACCTTACTAATAATAATTGATTTCTTATTAAAAACAATAATATTCATACCATTCTTAAAAATACTATTAGGAATACATAATATGTTGCCCATTAAATCAAAATCTAATATTGGACTTGAATTTATATATTCAATAAATTTATCTTTTGAACCAAATTGACTCTTGATATCACCATTATTTAATGATGTATATAATTGTTCTGTATGATCTTTTTCTAATATATTAGAAATTTTTTTGATTATTTCATCTGGAGACATATCTATACAAGAACCCATCGCATTAAGAAATTGGTATCTATCTTGATTTGAACCATATTTAAAAAAGTATCCATTTTTTGTTTTTGATAGATAATGTTGTTTAATATATTTATCTTTGTCTAACATAACATTAAAGTAGAAATCAAGATATTTGGGTAATAAACCAAATCTTCCGTCTTGAATTTTATTTGTATCTTGTAAAATATATAATTGTTCTAATAAATTCTTTTCTTCTTCTTCTTCAGTTATTTTTTCATCTTTAGTTTCAACACCTTGACATGTTTTATAAAAATTAATTTTACCTTTATTTTTTGTAGCTGCAGGATCCTTCTTAAAACAGCAAGGCATACAATGTCCAAATGGGTTACGGCATTTTGTTAAAAAGCCTACATAAAAATGTTCTCCATTTTCTTCAGGATCACAAGCATAATGTATTTCATTTCCTGTTGGATTACCTTCTTCATCAAAATCAGCAAACTTTAATGTATTTAATACAACTTCTTCTTTTTTACCTTTAGCATTTTTAACTAAAACCCTCTTTTCATATTCCCCTGTCTTTTTATTAAGTTTATAACCTTTCTTTAATAATTCACCCATATTACTTGGATTATATTGTTGTGGTCTACGTTTTTTTCCTTCACCACTATTTTGACAACATCTAGTCCATTGATTTTGTCCTTCTTCTGGTTTATAACCTATACGTTCTTTATCTTTTTTAGCCATTTCTTTGACAACTTTAACATCAGTACTATAATTAACAATATCAACTACTTTACTTCTTCTTTTTGCAATCTTTGTTAATTTCTTAAGTTTTTCTTTTAATTCTTGAAGTTCTGGTTTTTTATGAAGATATGTTTCGACATAAAGATAGATAAGAATATTCATAAATTGAATCATTCTATCTAATTGTTCTTTATCGCGAACACCCGAGATTCTTATCTTATATTTATCACGTTGTTTACCAATAATATCAATACTAATACCTGGTGATTTATATTTTGGAACATTTTCTATTTTCTTTAATATTTTACGAGATTTTTTAAGATGTGGATATCTTTGTTTAATTTTTTCTATTTCTTCTTCGGCTTTTTCTAAAGTAATATTAAATTGTTTACTAATTTCATTTACAAGAACTGAATCAGTTATTTCATAATTTCTTAAAAAGTATAATATTCTTTGTTCAATTCTAGTTTGATTATCATATTTAGAAACTCTCTTATAACGAAGATAAGTACCAAATTTACTATGTTCTTCTTCTTTATCACCTTTACTTTGTCTTTTTCTAGGATCAATAACTAAAGCAACATATGGATAAAAATATCTTGAAAATTCTGATAAATCATTGTGATCAATTGTATATTTTTCAGGAAGTTCAAACTTTTGTACAGTATTTATAAAGGCATATTTAAATTCAACATCTTCGGGTGTTACAAATTTATGTCTATTTTTTTCTAAATTTATTTTTTTAACAAGATCTCTAACATATTTATATGTAGACTTAATATCTTCAATAGTAGCAAGATCTTCTTCTTTCCAAACTATTTTATATTCTAATCTTCCAGAATCACTGATAGTAATACCCATAAATCTTTCTCCAAATTTATCATTTATTTTAAATTTAATTGTAATACCATATGGAGTATTTTCAAACCATTTTGTTATAATATCTGAATTTTGTGAATTTTTCATAAATTCATTAACTTCTGTTTCATTAAATTTATAAACTACATTACCATCAATTGTTTGATATAAAATAAATGGAAATTGTTTATCAACTATAAATTCATTAAATATTCTATATAAATCTATCTTATTATCCATATTCTCTTGTCTTAATTTGACATGTATAATAGATTGAATTACATATGTAGTTTTAAAATCTTTTTTATAATCATTTTTAAGTTTAATATTTTCAACCATAGACATAATTTCATTTTCTATTAAAAGATCATTTGATAATGTTTCATATATATTTGTCATTCTATGTGATTCAACTTTGTCTTCTCCATTTGAAAGATAATCTATAATATTTTTAACTTCATCTGTTCTAACTTTTGGAAAATATAATTTTAAATATACATCTTGTAAATTCTTGAGAACTTCTGTATCTTTTTTATAATTTTTACCCATTTCATTATAAAGATCGATCATATATATTTCATTGTTTTGAAGATAATCTTCATAATCAAATAAAATATTATTTTCATCATCCTCTCTTCTTATTTTTGATGTATATCTTTTAAGATTGTCTCTTAAAGTTTTTAATTGACCATCTAAATCTTCATATAATCTAAGATTGTTATTTGGTTCAATATCAATAGTAAGAATTTCATTTCTTCTAAGCCACTTTTGACCTAACATAATTTTTTCTATTTTATCTCCATAATAATATTCAGACCATAAATATTGTCTAGATGGTAATAAATATGATTGGTCTCCAAATTTATTATTATTTTTAATAGATATACAGATTTTATCTTTAATAACTTTAATTGTATCATCTTTGAAAATATATTGACTTGTAACATATTGTTTTTTAAAAACATCTTTTACACTTTCATCATATATAGTATTATCTTTGTTTTCATCAAATTGTATCATTTCATCAGTAATTTTATCAAAAATTTTATTATCATTTAATGCTTCTTTAATTAGTGTTGCTGTTTTTGATACGTTATCATCGTGTTTGACATCTGAATCTTTATAAATTTGTTCTATTTCATTAAGATCAATTTCTTCTTCTTCTGTTATTGCATCTGGATCTAATTCATCGTCATCTCCTTCGTCTTCGTCACCTTCTTTTTTTATTTTTTGTTTTTCATTAACTTCTTCATCTTCTTCATCCTTGTCGTGAAATATTTCTTCATCTTCTTTGTCATCATCATTATGATCATCATCGTAACCACCAATATTCCCTGGGGAATATTTGCGCTTAGGATTATGTTTAGCATCATCGTAACCACCAAGCTGTTTTGAGACAGTTTGGCGTTTAGGATTATAATTTATCTCTTCAATCATTGAATTAAATCCACCAGAAAGATTAAATTCTTCATTCATATTTAAAAGGTATCCCCCTTTTTGTTCTTTAACACTAAATAATTTTTTAATATCTAATTTCTTTGTTGTAGTATAATCATTAAAATCTTCATTTTCTTTAGAAAATGACATTTCTTTTGATTTCTTTTTATTTTTTCTTTCAAGATCATATTTAATAATTGATTCATAACTATAGATAATTTTTTTTTCTATTAGTTCATGACTATTAATATGTTCATCATACCATTTTTGAGAATATTTTTGTATTATTTCATTTTTAAGTATAGATGTATCTTTAATTGAATAAATTGTAGAATTAATATGATATAAATTAAATAATTTATTATACCATTTTATACCATAATTTTTTTCAAGTTGAGAATATTCATCTTTTGTTAAGTTTAATAATGTATCATAAAAATTAAGATCTTTAATTTTATCTAATATTTTTTTTAATGATTTAGATACATCACCAACAAATATGTACATTGCATATTGTGTTCTTCTATTATTATTTTTATATTTCCATATTAATTTAATTGGGTCATCCATAATAATATATATATAATATATTATTAATATTTTTATATAATAGAATCAGTTATATAAATTCCGCAATATTCTTCTGATCTTTCATTGAATTTTATTTTTTGATATAAACCTATATTTGTAGCTGCTGTTGCAATAAATGCAAATATTTTTTTAAATACTGGTCCGTGATTATTGTATTCAGGTTCATATGTTGGTGAAGCTATATGAGATAATTCATGTAATACAACATAGAATATTAAGTTATTATCATGAAATTTATTCCATTGAGATTTAGATCTTAAACATAATACAAGTTCATCACCTTTATTTACACTATAACTTGTTTCTTTTCCCCTTCCATTATTTTCTGAAATAGTTATATCATAAACTCTTTGTTTTAATCTTATAATATTATCTCTATATTCTTTATAATCTGTATCTTTTTTTTCATCTAAATGATTTATTAAAATATTAACTTTTTGTTTCATTGTAGCAATAGTATTACAAGCTTGACGTTTATCTGATAAATCACGAACCATATAATATTCATTATCTATATCTGATTTAATAAATGTCATATTTCTATGATATATTTTAAAATATATAATAATTATTATAAATATAATAAGAATTAAAAATATTAATCTCATATATAATTGGTATAAAAAAAAATTATTTTCTAGGGAATTTATATATTATGGGTAATTCAAATTCAGGGTGCACCCCAAAACCAGCAGCAATGCATGGTGGTGCAAAAAATTTATATAATTTAATGAGAGCCGAACCACATTACACTGAACAAAACACTATTAAATTTAGCCGTCATGATTTAGCAAATACTCTTTCTGACACAAGTATTTTAGATGTAATTCATAAAGGTGGAAAGAAAACATCAAGAAGAGAAAGATACAAGGAATATGAAACACAACAAATTAAAAATAGAAATCAAAACTTTTTTGGCGGAGCTGTATCTGATAGTATTAATATAGATTTTACATCAGATCACAAATATTCAACTGTATCAGAAGGTGAATTATCTGCTCTTAGAAATCTTATTAAACAAAATGGTGGTGGTTGTGGTTGTGGAGATGAAAAAGTAATTAAAGGCGGAAATGTTATGACTGGTGGTTGTGGATGTGGTGAAAATACAGTATTAAAAGGTGGATTTTTAAATATTGGTTCAGCAACATCAAGCGCTAGTGTATATGGCAACATTGCTGATTTATCAGCAACATCTGATATAAACAATACAATGAATAGAGGTTCTGCAACATCGAGTGCAAACTTTAGTGCATTTGGTAATCCAAATAACTTATCAGCAACATCTGATATAAACAATACAATGAATGGAGGTTCTGCAACATCAAGTGCAAACTTTAGTGCATTCGGTAATCCAAATAATTTATCAGCTACATCAAATGTAAATTATACCGCAAATAATAATGGTTTATCAGCTACATCAACATTATCAGCTTTATCAGCAACATCAGCATTAAGCGGTGGTTCCCCACAATTAGATAGTGCTATGGGACGTTTACAAAAACTCGCTAATATTCAATTTGGTGGATTTAATAATGGCAATTCAACATCAGATTTAATATCAGCTTTTTCAAATTCAGATTTAAGCTCATTTTCTGGTGCAGTAAATTATTCAAATATTATTGGTGGAGGATGGGATAATAAAATGAGCAGAACTGAAGAAACAGAAAAAACAAGTTCATCATCAAGCACTAAAACAGAAAGCTCAACAACTATTACTGGTGGTGATTCAGAAATGTCTAGAATAAATAAATTAAAATCAGTATCAACAAGCTCAACACGTTCAAAGAAAGCATCATCAACTTCATCAGATGGTAGCTCAATTACATCAACTGTTACTGGTTCATCTGATTCATCATCTGTTACTGGAAGCTCTATTGATTCAAGCTCAAGCTCATCAACATTATACTCTGCAAATTCTGGATCAATGGCAAACAAAGTTTATTTAACATCAACTATGAGTGGTGGTGAATTTATTGATGCTAAACAATTCTACAGCTCTGAAAATGGTGATTTATACAGCTCTGACACTAACTATCTTAGACATAATTTAACTAAACGTAGATTCAGATAATCTAAATTAGTTAACTTAGTAATAAATTAATTAACTTTAAAAAAATTTATTCTATTATATTAAAAAAGTCTTCTTGTAACTTTTTCTTATTTTCTTCTTTTTTATCTTTTTCTGCTTTTTTAACTTTTACAGTTTTTATAATACGTTTAATAATCTTCTTCTTGACTGGCTTATTATTACTTATTTTACTATGAGAATCTTTTTTAGATGATTTTTTAAGTTCTGATTTATCTGATTTATCTTTTCTGTCCATTTTATATTCTTCATCCAAGATATTTGTAAATTCATCAGTACTAATTTTATTAGAACCTTGAAAATAATATTCTATTGGAGCTTTACCCATTTTACGATTTTCTTCTCGAATAA
>JACCED012018943.1_pt1 | contig 20286 bp, 24 predicted proteins | sample 7455021 | NCBI WGS metagenome assembly JACCED01 (sample SAMN15323456, study PRJNA562643) | freshwater metagenome | isolation source: river surface water | place: USA:Blue River Watershed | collected 2017-08-19
AACAGGACTTTGCCACTTGGACCAACAACGGCGAAATCAATTTCGCCATAGATTGCATAGTTGTGTTTTTCTATGTTTGTCCAATGGACGCCGTGATAGACCGAATAGGTATCGTCTAATTCTTTTTCCAAAAGGCTAAGAGTTTCCATTTCATTGACTAATGAAATATCAGGTTTTAGTTGACGCCAACCATTCGGAAAGACTTTAGCCAAAGTTAACTCCTTCGAGAGTTAGATAAATCACTAATAAAACGGTAATCAGCCCTAGGCTTCACCCTATTTAATTTATTGTGAATTGGTAGCGAGTCAGGCCACATCACCCAACCGTGTTTTGTGACGTCTAAGTCCTTATGCATTCGCCTTCCCTCAACGGCTTTAAAGAACTCAAAAAGATTTGCTAATCGCTCACGAAAAAGCTCAGTAGCCATAAGTTCAAACCGTCCTCAAAATTGTAATTATGGAACAGATAAGAGACTTACCTTGTGAAGGTGAAATGAATTGTTAACAGCGATATATATGTAGGTTTTTTTATAACAAGCAAGCTCATCTATTGCACCAATTTTGGTCTATTTCAGATGTGTGGCGATGTTTAGCAAGTTGCATCACCTTAAAGGGTTAACCCTAAATCTAGCGTGCGTAATTACGAGCCACAAAGCTTGCCTTCTTCCAAGATGAATCTTCCCATTCAGGGTTAGTAAACGGTCCATCACTTGGTCGCCACTCAGGCTTACCATACCTATCAGCTCTGTCCATACGAACAGCTAGATAGTGTCTCTGAGCCAAATATGCCAGGACATGTGCTGGACATTGCTGTAGCAAAGTTTCAAAAGCAGCCAGCCACTCCCTAGGACAATCCTTCACTCGCTCATATATCAACTCCTCAGGGAGCATCACTCCGTCATCACAACTTTGTTCAAGCAATACCCAGATGTGATTTTCGCCAACAAAATGCTCCCACTCTTCCAACAAATCCTCAAAATCTTCATCATCTTCTGCCTGCTCTTGTAAGTCTAAGAGTTCATCCGGCAATCCATCAGCACACCGCGCAGCTGCATAGTGCTCAAACTCTGGGAAACAACTCCAGCACTCAATAATCCAAGCCTTTTGGGTTGGCGAAAGCAAATCGAATTCATTCATATAACTTTGTTTTAACCATAACTCGCCCATCAATCAAGACTGTTATTTGACACAGCGCTTTATTGGGTAAAAGATTGAGCTTGTTAAATCGCGGCACAATTAGAAATGCGAATCACACAGCTTTTTAACTTGACGCTGCTGATGCTCAGCTTTGGACTGAGCGCAGCAACAATTGAAGGAAAAGTTGTGAACGTAGCCGATGGAGACACCATTACAGTTCTTGTCAAGAACAACACTCAGTACAAAATAAGACTACAAGGAATTGATGCGCCAGAGAAGGCTCAGCCTTATGGTCAGAAGTCAAAGCAGTCTTTGCATCAATTAGTTCATAGCAAACAAGTCATAGTTGAATATCAGAAAAAAGATAAGTACGGAAGAATAATTGGAAAAGTATTGCTAAATGGAGCTGACATCTGCTTGAAACAAATTGAGCTCGGAATGGCTTGGCATTACAAACAATATGAGTCCGAGCAATCCCATCAAGATCGTGAAATTTATACGAAAGCTGAACTATTTGCCCAAGCTGAGCGATTAGGTATTTGGAATGACAAACTTCCCACGGCTCCATGGGTATTCAGAAAATTAAATAAGTAATGTTAAGTTTAGCTAGCTGTTATGTACGTTTCCCGGTAAACAGTGATTGCAACAGCAATTAATCCAATCAAGTAAAAAGCTACCAAACTTCCTGCGCAAACCAAGTACACCTTTCTCAATAAGGAAGGTTTGGCTGACCAGTAAACAATTGGCATAAATGACAGAAAGAGTAACTGCCAAAGCAAGCTGTCAGGAATGATCCAATTGCCAAATCTTTGATAAATGAACATTACGGTATCGGCTATAGCCCACACGCTCAAGGCTACTGGAAGCCATAAAAGCGTCATACGCAACTTACTTGAAATAGTGGACATAAAGGTATTATTAAATGCACCTGGATCATGTGGTGAGCTACTGCTGAGCTAACATCAAATAACAAGTCTAGCCTTCCCTAGGACCATGGAACTTGGTATACATTGCTGACCTCGATATTTCATCAAATCAGATGAAAAGAAGATCTACAAATGAACCCTTCTGATAGCACTTGGTAATTAGTCACACATCAATTCAAAACCAATTTAGTATGGACTTATGACCCGAGTATCTGGAAGAAAATTAATCGCAAGTCCCTGCTGCCATACGCTTTACGCTATGACAAGCTACATGTCCGTTAATTACAGCTCATTTGCCTTCTGGACTGATGGAAAAAGAGATGGCTCATTAATGCCAAACGACAGCGGCTTGAGAAAATGTCAATGTGGAAATTATTTTCTTCAGAGTGAAGCCGTGAAGCTTGAAATACCAGCTGGCGATGACCGAGAGTTTGCTCCCCATGTTCATACCTCCGATTTAAAACGCGCAATTGCTACTGCAACCTCCGAAAAAGTTGAGCTAGCAGCGCGAAGAGATTACTGGATGTATTTAAACGACGCGTATAGAGAAAAATACTGCATCCACCGAGACGCAGAGGATGCTCAAACAGATGCCAATTGGGAAAATGAATGGAAACGAGCAAATCCTGATGATCGCTCGATCTTCAAAAATCTAATCGACAAATTAAGAAGAATCAAACCCCAGCGACCACCCTTAAACCCCAATAGACCCTTTACCTTTCCAGATTTTCAACCCACAACAGAGCAAACTGAAAATATGGAGAAACTCATTGAATTGTTGCTGAATTCAACGGAAAGGCTGCATTTGGAATATCCCATTGAGTTAGCTGAGCTCTACAGAGAGTTAGGAAAATTTGACACTGCCATCAAGCTAATCAATGGGATAAAAGACGAGGATCAGGATAGTTTTAGTCGATTGCTACTGGAATTGTCAATCGAAAAAACCACAGCACCCATCCGTTATCGCGGCTAAAGAAATAGGAAAAAAATGATTGAACTCGTTTTAGGAATATATGTGACATTAGGTTTATTTCTTGCCACATTAGGACCCGCTGGCAAAAGCATTCGGCGAGAAGTTGAAAAAACACGTGGCACAGAATTTACAAATGCAATGATGCAACGCGAGGCGCCTTCAGAAAAAAAACTGTTCTTTTTCAAATTAGTACTGATTGTAGGTTTTTCACTTCTATGGCCTTTCCTACTTTGGGGGGCATTGAAGGAAAACACAAACTATGAAGTTCAACCTGATAGTGATAAATTTGAGCGCAAAGGGCTGAAATTTCAATATATGGGCGGACACGGCAAGCTTAGTTGCAATGAATGTAATTTCAGTGAGTCTTTAACTTCGTTTACACATGGCATACGAAGCAGCGTAACAGGCTATCAATGCCAAGAATGTGGGAAATTAGCCACCCGAAAGCGAACCGACCCTTTTAAACGCTCTAGCACTGAAAACTTTCATTTACCACTTTCTGAATTGCCGGTTGACGAAAGACCTAGCAGAATAGAACATCTGCAGCAAATGTTGAACATCTGTGAAAGTCAGATGGAAAAGACCGCTCGTAAAAACTGGCTTCCAACTTGGGAGCCTACAGTTGCTGAGTGCAAGAAAGAATTAAGTTTGGTCGAAGAAAAGGAATTAAAAGAAGTAAAAAATAAACGCCGCGAATCAGCGGATGCATATAAAGCTTCACTAATCTGCGAATGTGGCGGAAGATTGGATCGGGAAAAAGTACTTTTTTGTCCAAATTGCAAATCATTGGACTTGTCCTATTCAATGGAGTACATCACTTAACCTAAGATAATTATCTGATCAACTAGTAATTCATCATAAAAATCCAAATGCAGAAACAGAAGAAGTCTCTTTCGGAACAATTAGGATCAATCAGAGGAACCTTTGATTCCTCTGCAAATGGGTCGAAGGTATCGGATACGAAAGACACATTCAAAAGCAAAAGCGACACTATTTATCAACCGCTTAAAAATGAATCTTCATATCCTTGCAAAGACATTACTTCAGATTTTTTATTACTTTCTTTTGCGACGATAAATGAAGCAATTTCTTACTCGGATACTCTTTGGGATACGGCATCTATTTCAAGTAAGCAATTTCAATGTAGTAAGTGTCAAAAATTTCATTTAGCCGATGAAAATGACTTACCTTTAGTAAGCAAGGTATCTTTTTTCGAGGCCTCTGCTTCGCAGAAAATTGCTGATAAAACCGAGCTTCGCAATCGTTGTCAGCAATGCAGAAGTGCAGACGGTAAACCAAAAGCAATTTTTACTGACTTATATGACGCGCAGTTCTCTCTGGATAGACTGTCAGTTGATGTAATTCACACAATGCATGCCTATCAATGTCCACATAAAAATGGATTGCACTTGACAAAGCTAACACCTAAATATGTTGGCCAGTATATTGGTGCTGTGCAGCAATCTAGAGGTTCAAAAAAGAAATTTCAAAAGACTTCATTAGTTGAAATTTCTAACAACGCATATACAGAAGTCTCAACTGGTTCTAGTAAATCCAGTTTAGAGCAACGTGATATGAGTTTGATTTGTCTTTCATGCCAATACAAGCTCAATTTATACACAGATCGAAAGTGTGCATTCTGCGGAGCGATGGGGCCATATGAATTCGTTAAATCGTAGTAAGTTTTAAATATCGAAAGCCATAGAAAACTTCCAAATTTTCTGAAATTAGGAATTTAGGTTGTCCAAAATTATTTTTGAAAATATATTTTATTTTTCAATTTTAATTTTCTGAAATGACTTTAATTACTAAGCCAAAGAGCACTGACGAACTAATTTTTTCTACGCGTAAAAAAATTCTTATACATGGCATTGAGTTTGAAGAGGAGTTTTTATCAGGGCTAATCGCAAAACATTTAAGTGAAAAGACTGCAAACTTGCGACCACGATTTTCCGATGCATTTGACATATACATGCGTGAAAATACTTCTTCACATAGACGCAAATTTCGTAGTGTTGCACTTCACTACTACTCTCTTTTTATTGCTCAATTTGGTGATATGCATCTTGATGATTTAAAGCATATTCACATAACTCAGTACCGCGATGCACAACTTGCACGTGGAATCCATCCAAACAGCGTTAGAAAGCACAACAATATTCTTAACGCCATGATCAACATGTCGTTTAAACATCTTGACATAGACCGTTTAAGTCCATTTCGAGGCCTTCAGATTAAAGGCGAAGGAGAAGTCACTCGTCCAATACCAACAATCACACGAGAACTACTACTACAAGTAAAAGATCACCTACTTAAACGCCCTCTTCCATCAAGACTGGCAGCGTTAATTCAACTAAACACAGGAATGCGTATTTCTGAACCAGTCTTAGCGAGACTAGATGACTTGGTACTCGATCACCCCATTCCACATATTTGGGTAAGGCGAAACGAGTTATCTGATCGAAAAACTTTAACTAGCATTCGCTGTATTCCGTTACTTGGGGTTTCGCTAGAAGCAGCAATAGAATTAAATCGTCTTGCAAAAAAACAAAGTAGCAATTGGCTTATTCCTCAGTATGCAAATGAAATTGGCAACAGCACTTGCTCTGCAACTTTAAACAAATGCATGAAGCATTTGAACTTCAGGACTCATATGTTCAGACATGCATTTATTGATAGACTCAAGGCATGTGGTGATATCCCTGTACCGATTGCTGAGTCCATTACTGGGCACGGAAGAAATTCATCAGAGTTTGCAAACTATGGATCTGTGGGATACACACTTGAACAGAAAAAAGCTGTAATTGAGCGAATTTTGATTTAAGCCTCAGGTACGATTCTTCGATCAGGAATCAAATTTTTTTTACTATTTCAGTAATTTATAGGAAACAATTTCTAGTTTTGACAATAAACTGCCATTGTTTAAAATAATTCCATAGCATTTGAAAAATCCTACGAATGACTAAAACTCAAAAGTTTGCAATTGCATTAGTAATTATTACTTTATTGATTGTGTTAAGAACAATTAACAAATCAACTAACTCCCCAAAGGAGCCTCTTAATTTACCTGCAGTTGATGCGACTACTGTTTTACCTGAAGGCAAAAGTAAAATTCAAGGTGCTGAAAATATTTTATCGCCAGCAAACATTCAGCAAGTTTTGCAGGAAATGAAGAAGCAATGTGAGAGCCCTTTTTATAGGGCCTCAAATCCTGAGACTTGCAGCAAAATTAAATAATTTGAATGTAAGTCAAACTGCTCAATGACATACTTACTCATGCAAGTTATTTCGAGGCATCTCTTATCAGGTATCTTGTTCTTTGAGATTTTCTAAAAATGGAAACTATATTCAAATTACTTGTAGCAAGGCTAGTAGCAAAGGTATCTGAACTTTTTAGCCAGGTAAATGAAAAGCCTATGCTGAGTGACAACTTTTTGTTGTCTGTGGTTTTTATAAATTTTGAAAAATTAAAACCCAAAAATAAACTTGATAAAAAAATTTACATCCAAATCTTACTTCTATACGCGATGGGTTGGCTAGAAGAATATCTTGATGAAATTCAAGATGAAAATAAAAAAAATCAAACCTTATTTTTCCTACTTTGCCAGTTCTACAAGTACTTAATTGGCAGCTCTATTCTTATTACGAACGATTCTGAATTTTCTCTTTTGCAACAGGAAATATTTCATCTGATTGATGATGAGCGTCTGACAAAAAAAATGCAAATAGCAATTACACAATTAGGTAGATCAAACGCTGCATATGATAAAGATGAAGGCGCAATTGACACCTCATTGGCATTGATACTCAACGTGTGGATGCAATTTAAAGGCCTGAAATAAGTTAGGCATTACAACTAAATGAAACTCATTTTCCGATCCCACACAAATACTCTTGAAGAAATTCAGTTAGGACACAAACTCGGATTCACAACAATCAAAGGAATTGATGCAATCAGCGTATCTGCAAACTTGAATGGTTTTACACCAGCTACAGCAGTACTGAGATATTTGGGACATGACAAAGAGAAATTTCAGCAGTTGGCTGATTACTGCAGAACTAATGGAAGTGTTGAACTCTACGCTGGGCGCAAACCAAACTTGATCTTTGTTCCGCCTACAAGAGGGCCTACAGGCAAAAATAGAGCAATGGAGTACTACATAACTAGAACTCTGCAAATATGTAACGCTGAAAATTTCAAGAGTCTTCATTTCTCACATTTTGGATTTATAAATGGAGAATTTCAGCAATTGGATATCTTTAAAATTTTTAAAGTACTGCTCAATCCATTGATGTTTACTACTCTTGATGTTCTCTATTGGGAAATTGATTCGCGTTATCTAAATAGAATCTTGGAAAGTTATCGCTATGTCAATAATGATTGCTACAGAAATCGCTCAGGTAAACCTGAAGTCTTACACGCACAAGAATTTGAATACGTTGACTACATGAAGAACTCAGATGGAACTTATTGGAAAGAGTTCAGGCAAAAATTTATTTGAGGATCTGAATCAGTCGTATGTTTTGCTTTAATAAATTTTTCCAATAGAACCAATTGCGCATTTGGTATCTGAGCTAACTGTCTTTGTTAGATTCAGAGATAGCTCAACCATCTCTATCGTTACTGTAAAAGTGAATAGACTTTTATAAAATAGAATTCTCTATTTATTTTAAGAATTTTCCATTTTTAATTAACTGCAATCTCTTTAGTCTTTCTCCTGAAGAATTAATTTCTTTACTATTCAATTTATTTTTCTCATACAACTTATTTGCTTTTGAATACCATTGAATAGCTTCATCAACATCGACTTCAGCGAAATCACATTCGTATCTGTATCCATAACGCATAGCAGCATCTGCATCCCCAGAATTAGCTCGAATCTTTAGCAATTCATAAGCAGCGTTTGTGTCTTGAGGTAGAACTTTTCCCAAGTAATCCATGTATTTTTTTACTTGATGTGAAGGAAAGTCAGTTGCAAGCAACTTATAAAATTCTTGTGAAATGTCTTTGCTGAATTCTGTTTTTTTCAAAAAGACACTCCAAATTAAGTTGTCCTGACTTCTTTCATCGCTGTAATCTCTATTTAAATCTAATTTTTTTTCCAAGTCCCTTACGTTCTCGTTGATAGAGCATCCATAAATAACAGAAAGATTATTTACAACGACGCTTAAAACAACTTCGTCACCACTATTTTTTAGTAATTCAATTGCCATCAAAGTTTTCTCTAGTGCTAATTTTTCATTTACATATCCTTTCCTACCTACAAAAAGAAACCAAGCATCGTTTGCGATCGCTATCGCATCATCAGTTTTTCTAGGTTTCACTTTTCCAAGTGCTTCATTTGGATTAACAGCAGCGTATAAATTATTCGCAACCAATAAAATAAGTAAAAATTTAATTATTTTTGTACTTATGAGCATAGTTTTTCCAATGAAAATTCGTTGTTTTTTAAAGAAGTTCAAGATTTTTTCCCTGCAGTTATAGCTTCCAATATGTGAGACATTCCTTGAAGATCAAGCTTGTTATGACGCACTACCGTAGTCCAACCATCTTTAGCAGCATTGGTTAGGTCACCGTAGGATCGACCTTCCTGAATTTGGCTTCTAATTAAGCCTAGCGCTTTTCCAACCAGGCCAAGTCCAAAACGATCTGGTACGTAAAACCCCAAGAGGTCTTCAAAAAAGTTCAGACTAGCTTTCTCAGGTAGTGGGCCGTAATTTTGTCTGTACCAAGGCCTAGCAGTTCGAATGGCATTTCGATAGACATATTTAAGTCGTTCAACATCTTTAGGATTTAGCACTTTCGACATTAGCAAAAAGTCATGCTCACTCCAACTAACAACAAGGCGCCCTTCATCCTCCGATTGTTGGATTAATCTAAGTGCTAACTTCGTATGGTCCTCTAGGTAAATGCCTTTAGCCTTGTATCGGTTTTCACACGTTTCAAACAATGGCTCAATAATTGACGCCATATATTTACCATCCACATACCAGCCAAGTAATGTAGGTGGCAATTTCATGTTGCCCTCATAGTCAATATAAATAGCATTCATGGCATCCTGTTTTGTCAGTTTTGCATTTGAAGCTTTTGGCCTTTGTTCATTCGACCCATCAACTGCGGTCGATTTATGTGATCTAGCTAAATTAGGCATTAGAAATTTATCAATCATTTGATGAATAATTTTTTTGAAAAATATCATTCTTATAACTTTTATCAGCAAAGTAATATTGACACAAATTCTTGAACTCTTTGTTGCTGGTTTGGAGTAATAAAATTCTTGCCGTTTTATCAGGTGCGTTGCAACCTATTAATCTGCTTTATACAGTTTCGATAATCTGGATACGGTTGGTCAATATTTTTGACTACTTGCGCAGCAAAGTTCAACTGGGAAAGTTTTAAGCATTATTTGGGATCAATCCGTAAGTTATTTTGGCAAGAGGTTTTTTAACTACAAAGTACGCCTCTACTCATCTTGTATGCACTAGTAATCAAACTAGCAGCTTCAACTGACAAGTAGTCTTTGTGGGGCTTAATGCCAACCCTGCCCAAATCCAGTCTGTCCCCATCCCAACAAGACTGAATAGTGGTGCAGGTGTGAACATCTCCCCCGCTATGGTTGCAAATGGCATGGCAAAGTTTGTCGAGCTGTTCTGCCCTTAAGTTAAAGAACTGTCCATTTAGCGAAGCAGCAAATTCAGCAGCACGTGCGCCATGATGTCGATCGGAGTATTCGTTGAGCCTTTGGCTATCGTGAAGGAATGCGAATAATTCAATTACAAGTAAGTCTGCCCCCCGCATACTGCCCACCTTTAATCCATTTAAGCGCACCCTGGCCCAATGTCCCGGTCCGTGATCGCCATCTCTGCTAATTTTGAACTGCTCAAGCACATGTTTAACAAGTCCTAAACGGTCAAATTCTGGAGTTGAATGAAAAACTTCTAGATCCATGAATAATTTTCCAAATGAATTCCGATCACGATTATTGAAGTCCCTCATATCGAACATGCATTGCGTGTCCTCTATAAAGGGGGACAGCAGAGTCACCTGTAGGATCAAAAGGATCATCTGCGCTAGCCACGGCAACTGATGCAAAGTGACCAATCTGGCCGGTTGGGGCACAACCTTCGGCAATATCTTCCCAGTTAGGCGGTCTTAAAGCTTCTTTAATAGGATATCGCACTGCCCTCACGACCACCCATTCAGGTCGTTCGTTTTCTCCAATAAACCAAAGTGACGGATCTACATTGGGATTACCTTGCCAAGACATAAGTTTGCATCCCTCCTTCTCAAGTTGAGTTCTAACCACTTGCACTGCAAAGTCTTGCAATTCCCAATCACTCATTTCAATTTTTTCATCGGATACAAGTTCAAAAGGATTTACATCTCTTCTGGTGCGAGCATCAATTAATCCCCACCCAGGTCGATCAGTGACCCAACCGCCAAATAATTTCTTACGCATTGGCATGATGCAAGCATGGCCTTGACATCCATCTGCTATTGCAAACAATCCACGGTCAGAACCTGGTCCTTCAAGTTCGCCACTCACATCGGTTACTCGGACATAAAAGTTTTGATTTCCCAATCGAAAAGAGAGGTGTTCGAGAAAAGGTGGAAATGGAGTAGCCTTAAGCCAGGATTGCAACCCGCCTTGTACTTGATTGCTAATATGAATTCCCGCAGCTTTCCAGCATTCAAGAAATTCAGGTGTCATGTCTTGGGTCTCTACTTCGTACATAAGAGAATATCTTTCAATAAAGTTCTTTTTGAGAGATCAGTAATATTTCAATGAATATTAATGTATGGCAGGCTCTTCTAATGAGCCAGTACTTGAGCTAAGCTGAACAAATGACCACTTTTTCAGACCAAGATTGGACAGAGACAAAAGCGCAATTAGTACTGCAGAAATTGACTGTGGCAGTCAAATTACTTGAAAGTGTGTGCAGCGTTAAAGACCACGTAAAAAAACTAAAAAATCACCCAATTCATGACTACACAGTATTTTTGTCAGACTTAAGGTGGGACGATGTTGTATCTAGGCGCCAACTAGCCTATTTGATCTTGGAGTTGAAAGAGTACAAACAGGACTTTAATCGCAGCAAAAATACCTGGGTAAAACAACGCACTTCGATGGTTGTAGAGTTGTTTCAACAGATGATCGATGGAAATTTAGAAATTCCCAAGCATGCTCTCGAATTAATAGATGAGCCATACCCCTTTACTCAAGTGGTGCAAGTTGAAATCAAAACCAAGAAGTTCAATCACGAAGTTCTAACCAACACCACTTGCCCAAATTGCAGTCACAACTTCAAGGCAAGCGAAATAAAGGAATATGTAGAAGTGGGTTATCGCTGCCCGCAATGCAGGCAAAGCATCCGCATGCGTTAAATCAAATTCGGGTCCGAACTATATTTTAAAAATTATTTACTCATAACAAATGAACGTACTTTTTAGGTTTGTAGCTTTACTCGGAATAGCTGTATGGACAGTAACGGCTAGCGCTGGCATATATGTCGACAAGGTAGACCATCCCAAAAAGGTGGTAATTCTCAAAATTGAGGGGCGAATCAAATATGAAGACGACTTAAAGTTTCAAAAGATTTTGGATGAGATCAAGAGTGATGGCTACAAAATCAAATTGAATAGCGTAGTTTTGAATACAGCGGGAGGTAGCCCTTCTGCAGCAATAGCTATTGGCAAAATTATTCGTCAAGAGAAATTAAACACATATGTAGGTCCTAAGCAACATTGCGGCAGTGCATGCATCTACATCTTAAGCAGCGGCATTATTCGTATGGCCTACGGCGAAATCACGGTACATCGAACTACTTACGAAGATGGCTACCCAACTGAAAAACTAGAAAAATCTTTAAAACAAACCGACGTGGACAACGCGAACCACTTGTTTGAAATGGGCATGACAACCCAATTGGTAGACGCTATTCGAATTACGCCTAATTACACAAACTGGAAACTAGACGAAAAAGAAAAACGCCGTTGGGGGGTGCATGGAACCGAACGCTTATATGAAGAAGTGTGGTTTAGAACAACCGCAAAAGCCAAGTTTTATGACACGGACGTAGTGCGAGACTTCTTCTACAAATTTAACGAAAAATGCACAAAAATGGCTAAAGAGTTCAAGATGACCGTGTTTGATTGTGTGAAGGCACAAATGTAAAGGTAGACGCGTTAATGAAAAAAGTGGAAACCATCCTTCGTAAAATTGAGTGCACATTCGAATTTAAGTGCGATAAGCAATGGGATGACCTAGAAGCCCAAATTGCATCTAACATAAAGTTTTGCAAGCAATGCGAAAAGAACGTATACCTTTGCAAAACACAAGAGGAACTGGACCATGCGCGTTCATTAGGCCTTTGCATTTCTATTGAAAGAGTTGAAATTAGTATGTTTACAACTGGAATACCTTATCGGGTAAAAGATACTGAAGTTGATGAATTGCTAAATGAAGCCGATGCTTTATATGCTTCCAGAAAGAAACGCGCTAATCCCAGTGAATTTGATTTGTAGACTAAAGAATTGACGAAATACTATTTACAAAATTTGACCAAGCCTCAATAGTGAATTTCGGATTCAGATAAACACAAAATGCAGAAAACAGCCTCAGGTAAAAAACTTTACTCTGCTACTGATATCGTGAACTTTTTAGAGTGCGAGCATTTGACTACGCTCGACATACAGAACCTTGACGAAAAGCTTCTTAAAGCTCCCGTAGATGAACAGGCCAAGCTAATACAAGATAAGGGATTAGCACACGAGGCGGAGTATGTAAAAAAACTTCAATCTACTAATCTTAGTTTCATTGACATTTCTAAAGCTGGCGCTAGCAATGAAGAAAAAGCGCAGGCAACACTTACGGCAATGAAAAATGGCATCCAAATTATCTTTCAAGCCACATTTCTTGATGATCAATTTATTGGATATGCAGACTTCTTAAGACGTATTGAAACGCCCTCCTCACTTGGTTCATATAGCTATGAAGTTCTGGACACAAAGCTATCCTTGTCAGTTAAAGCTAAATTTGTGATTCAACTAGCTTTTTACAGTGATTTACTCAAAAAAATACAAGGTGTACTCCCTCAAAACATGTATGTGGTGCTTGGCAATGGCGATGAAGAAGCGTTGAAATGTTCAGACTTTGCAGAGTTTTATGAACGCCAGAAGCAGCGATTTCTTGAAAAAGTAAATTTAAATCATAAAGACGCCTCTTATCCTGAACCCTGCGATCAATGCGATCTATGCCATTGGCGCGATATATGTAAGAAACGCTGGGAAGAAGACGATCACCTCAGCCAAGTTGCCAATATTCTCAAAGTCCACATCCGTAGACTTGAAGAATCAGGAATCAAAACACTGGAACAACTAGCAAAGATAGATCCTGAAAAACGAATACCAAAAGTTGCCACGCCAATTATCAAAAAGCTTCATCACCAAGCACGACTGCAATATGAAGCGAGAATTGATTCGTTAAAACAGAAAACGGGAATCTTTGAGTTAATCAAGTCAGAGCAGACTGATTTACCTGACGCTAACCCAAAGGGGCTAGAACGCCTACCAGCTCCCGATACTGGCGACTTGTTTTTTGACATGGAAGGCAATCCCCTTGAAGCCGGTGGACTGGAATACCTATTTGGCCTGTATTTCATTGATAACGGCAAAGCGATTTTCAAGCCATTCTGGGCTCATTCAAGGTCAGAGGAGAAAGTTGCTTTCGAAGAGTTTATGGACTTTGTTATTTCTAGGCTCAACCAATATCCTCAGGCTCACGTCTATCACTACGCTCCCTATGAAGTAACTGCTCTCAAAAAACTGATGGGACTGCATGGAACAAGGGAGGCAGCAGTAGACGAGTTGCTACGAAAACACAAAATGATTGACCTCTATCGCATAGTCAAAGAAGGCATTCGCGTTTCAGAGCCGAAGTACTCAATTAAGAATATTGAAAAATTTTATTTAGAAAAGCGCTCAGGTGAAGTTACCAACGCAGGCGCAAGTATTGTTTTCTATGAAAAATGGAAACAAACAAATGATCCAGAACTACTCCAAGATATTGAAGATTACAACAAAGAAGATGTTCGATCCACTTACGAACTGAGAAATTGGCTTCTCAAGCTTCGTCCTTTAGAAATGCCGTGGGTAAGATACCCTGAACCAGAGCTAACGGAGAAACAAAAAAATAATGCTAGTCGTAAAGACATAGCTGAAAAAAAACTTGAGGATTTTAGAAGAAACCTCCTAAAGGACCTTGCTGTAGACGATAAGACATGGACTGAAGTTGATCGACATCGCGTTCTTACATTTCAGTTATTAGATTTTCACCGCAGAACTGCTAAACCAGAATGGTGGGGTGTATTTGATCGTCAAGCCATGAGCACTGAAGAACGCTTGGATAACCCAGAATGCATTGCTGGATTGTCAGAGCAAATTGGCAATCCAGTTCGTGACGCTCAATCAATGAGGTTTACGTTTCGATATCCAGATCAAGATTTCAAGTTAAAAACTGGTGATAGTGTAATTCTCGCTGACTCGCTTAAATCAATTAATAGCCTTGTTGTCGATGAAGAAAATCAAACAGTAAGTTTTAAGATTACAGATGCATCATTGATACAAGCAGGAGGTACAGACATTGCAGCAAGTCGAACCATCAACACTGATGTATTGGTCAACGGACTATTTCGATATGCAGAAGAAGTCGTAAGACAAACCAAAAAATACACAGCAATTGACGCACTATTGATGCGATTACCACCAAGCATTAAAGGATATATTGAAGGTAAGCCACTTACAAATGACAGAGCCACAGTTGAAGAGGTTTCTGCTGTAGTTGCTTCAATGAATTCAAGCTACTTGTTTATTCAAGGACCGCCAGGCGCAGGTAAAACTTACACAGGCTCGCGAGTAATTCTCGATTTATTAAAAGCAGGTAAGCGAGTTGGCGTGACATCAAATAGCCATAAGGCAATCGTTAATTTATTACATGCAATTGAAAAAGAGGCTGTTGCTACAAGTTTCAAGTTCAAAGGAATAAAAAAATCCTCTAAAGAATCTGATTTGGATCAGGTTCGCGGGGAATTAATCAAAGATGTCTACGATACAAGAAGTTTTTTAGCATCTAACGCACAGCTGATTTCTGGAACTGCATGGGCCATGGCAGATCCACATTTAGATCAAACTCTTGACTACTTGTTTGTAGATGAAGCGGGTCAAGTATCCCTTGGCCATTTAATTCCTGCAGCTACTAGTTCGAAAAATATCGTCCTGCTTGGCGATCAAATGCAACTGAGTCAACCAACACAAGGCGTTCACCCCGGCGAGTCAGGACTTTCTGTTTTAGATTTTTTACTCAAAGGTCAAGCCACTATTGCTCCTGATCGTGGAATTTTCTTGGGAACTACTTGGCGTATGCATCCCAAAGTATGTAAATTCATCTCAGATGCGGTCTACGACAGCCGACTTCAACCAGAGCCTAGAAACGAAAAGCGTCAATTAGTGCTTAGCAAGGATGCTGACTCCAGCCTTATTCCAGCTGGAATCAAATTTATACCCGTTTCACATCAAGGCTGTACACAACATAGTCATCAGGAAGTTCAGAAAATTAAATCCATCTATTTGAATTTATTAGAACAATCATATACAGATGAAGGTGGAACTATTCATGCAATTACTGCAGAAAATATCCTCATAGTTTCACCCTACAACATGCAGGTGAACAAGCTTAAGTTGTCATTGCCCGAAGGTGCAAGGATTGGTACAGTGGATAAATTTCAAGGGCAAGAGGCAGAGGTTGTGATCATATCAATGGCAACCTCAAGTGGGGAAGATCTACCAAGAGACATTGAGTTTTTATTCAGCAAAAATAGATTGAACGTAGCTGTTTCAAGAGCAAAGTCTTTGGCAATTCTTGTCGCCAATCCTTCACTCATGCATATCAAATGTAAAACTGTAAATCAAATGAGCTTAGTAAACACACTTTGCTGGCTAGCAAAGGTCTCATCATGAATTCATATCTAAATGATTTTCCTGGCCTTCAAATGCACAGAGAGCCGATACAGATTTCAACGATTGATTTAAGCATCATATTTGCAAATGAAGAGCAAGAAATTATTTACAGAAGAGAAGACTCCGAGCGAGGCTGCACTAAGGCACAACATCGACTAGGAGCCCTACTTATGTTCCAGAAAAATAATATGCATTCTCTTTACGAAGCATATAAATGGCTTTTTATTGCAGTTGCATTAGGCAACGAAAATGCTAGAAATGATCTTAGTGAAGTTAGCTCTTTTCTTGGTGAAGACGAAATTGACCCTGGATTTGATATGGCCATGGAGTGGTTTAGTGAAAAATTTGACGATTCTCTTCAACGACAAGAAGAAGAATGGTCTATTGAACTCCTAAGATGGCGCTTTACACCAACGTGTGTTCATTAAAAATTTTGTGATTTCTAAAAATCTTATTTAGGATGAAAAAATGGCTACCAAACTAAGTCTTAGTGAATTTCTTGAGTCCTCAACAAACGAAACTACTTTCTTACCAGCGCTACCTACCTTGGATCAGCTTAAGTTGATTAGGAAGGGCATTCGAAAAAAGAAAATACCTGATTTTTCCCTGCTTCCAAATGAATTTGAATACGATGGGGTGGGAAAATTTGTGCTGGATATCATCGATACTGAATATTTTATTGAGTGGAAAACTGATCATAGTGAAATAAAAAAATCTTCCCTCAATAATCTATGTGTTGATAGCGAAAAAGAGCTAGATAGGTTGGAGCTCGGTTGGATGATTGCTGATTTCGCGAGACTAGACGGTATAAATCACTTAAGAAAAATACATCGAATCTCTAACTCTGACTACCATCAAGATCTATTCAACAAGGAATATGCATCACAGCAGAAGCATTTTCAAGCTATTGAAAATGTGTGGCGACATTGGGCAATAGCTCCAGCAAGCCATATGCTTTTCTAAAAATAAATTGATGTGTAATTAAATGAGTTGTTACATCCTAACCAGGATTGAAAATGTATAAATGTTTGTTTTAAAAACGGAACTATTTCAAAATGAGCTCTTGGAATCTTGATGAAGATAGCAAAGATGGAATCGTTAACTTAATTGAATTCATTAACGAAAACTTCTTAGTGCTTGCAGACAATAGCAACAAGGTAATAGCCGTTGGCGAAGTTTTGTACGGACTTGAGAGCATGATCAGCGATGATGATTATGAAGTTGAATACAACACAATGCTTACCGTAGGGAGGAAAGTAAGATTCAACAATGAAGAGGAAGGGATTTTTTACTGTGTAAGAGTTAATGAATTTGGACTTGTTCTCGATAAATTAATGACTACATACTCTAGTTCAATAGGTCACGATTGGGGCACGGAAGCTTATTTGGAAGCACCTGTTGGAAAAAATAATTTCTACTCAGATGTACAAAAATGGTTATCTGACTTGTTGGAGATCGTGAACTTTGATGATATTTATATGACTGTATCTCGAGACCATCTTTGAGCTCAAATTAAGTCTTTTAAGGATTTCTCGCCCACAGCTGCCTACTCAAGTATTTCAGAGATAGATGCATATGGTACTTGTACCTCATTGAAGATCTGTAAAAACTAAGTTTTACTATTCAGAAGTTCCCATTTAAAGGAGAATTATTTCGATGTTATTTAGAAACTCTTTAAGTAAACCAGCACAATTTAGTTTTGCCGCTGATCTTTTTATGCTCCAGGCCATACTACGGTCAGATCAAGATGAAGAGGGCAATAATTGGCAACTTCAATACACCTTTCCTCGCGCCTGCTACAAACAAATCATCGAGTGGATTCTAGATAACCCTGATCAAATTGGATTTGAGACTTTCAATGGCGTCCTCATTGAGGAAGATGGCAATGAGGTGAAAGTTACTTTTCCGAATGAGGAAGAGCAGGACAAGATGCATACAATTTTTACAATGTTCAATGAGAAGCGAAAAAAAGCGCAGGGTTTTGATCGTAGTTTTCCTCCTTTGCCAGACATATATCAAGGTGGGCCCAAACCTTTAGTACACGTAATAAATCGGTACATTGCCCTCATTGGTGATGCATTTGAAGGCGATTCGAATTTTGTAATGATCCCGAGTGGAGCTCAGGGCGCTGAAATCGAATTTAGATGTAACTGAAAGCAACTAATGTATAAATTCAAAGTTACTGGGCCATTCGTACTTATTGGCGTAGAAAACGATGATCCAAAATATCTTCGTTTAACCTTTAGCGATGGTAATACTCGTAAGTTAGCAAAAGGAGGCAAATGGCCGCCTGAATACGCAATCGCTTGCTTAGCTAAGGCGAACGATTTGCTTAATAAGTCTGTATTCATCAAAACTTCGCAAACTACCAACGACTGGAAAACTACACAATGGCTATGTGACATTCAAGCTGAACAATTAGTGGAGAAGAGTCGAGAAATTGCTCTGCAAATTGAAACAGAAGTAGAAATTGCGGCTAATGATTCGATCGAAAAATATATATTAACCTCCTGCACCAGTGGCAAGACTTTTTTCGCAAATGTTGCACCAGTTGCAGATTATTTTGCTGAGGAAGATGACTTTTTGGATTTCAGTAAGAGCTTTGAAAAAGGATTTGTGTCTGCCTGGACAGCTAAAAATGCAAGAAACGCAAAGCTTCCACCAGGAGTAAAGAGAGTCCGTATTTCTGGACTCGGCGCAATGTCAAAACGCAATGGATTCAGAGTAGTCGCAGCAGAATTCAAAACAGACGATACATCTGAAGCATTCAAGTTTTTTCATATTCTTAGGATTGATGAAAAGCTAGATCGTGAAGAATATTTGAGTGATAGCGAAATTAAAGAAATATCAGAAGCGCGTAGTGAACTTGAAACTAGGTATCCAAAGGGAGTTGTTTCGTGGATATCGACGTAACTTTCTAGAAAATTTGCTATTCCCTTTAAATACGGTTCAGCATCTAAACCGCCCACCCTTCCTGTCATAAGGCTCAACATTTTTTGCAAGTCAAATTCATGGTGGCCAATTCTAGACCTATAAAAATTCGACTAATGAATGTGAAGCCGAAACGATCGAGCTGGTCAAAGAGTTTTTTAATAATCGCGAAGTGCTAATTGCACCTGTACTCTTGCTAAAAAATGTATAACTCAATCATTAGAAGGCTCAAGTATGTCTAAAAGTGTATCGAACGAACAAGCTCTAGAACTTTTCTCAAAGCTAAAGCAGCTTGCAGAAACCGATAACAACGAAGAATTAAAAACTCTTTATCAAGACATGACTAGCAATGGTCTGGACTTTGAATTTCAAAGTCAGGAAGATATAAATTTTGAAGATGAGCCTGGTAATGAATACACTGACTTGACGCAATACAACAAACTGCTTATCGGTGGGCACGTTGTATACGAATGGACCACATCCTTTTACGGATACTGGGGTAACGGCGGGACTGGATGGTGGATTGAACAAGCAGATAGTGATTTGGATTATGAAATTGAAACTCTATTTGAAGCACTTGATATCTACCTAGAAACTCCAGACGTTCCAAAGCCTGATGCCGAAGACGATGATGAAGAATAGAAACATTGTCGAAATCGACTACAACTTTAAGCAAGAAAGTAAACAACAAAACAACAAGAGGTAGCTCTGAGCAATTCGTTTTTGCAGGAGACTTTTGTAAACGTCATATGGTTGCAGTAATAACAAATTTTAAGCATGTCACTTGAAAGAATGCGCAAGCTGCTGACAGAAGAGAATGCTGAATTAGCTGCCCAAGCCAATAAGACCCGATCTGACACATCCATTTACCCACATTGGGAGATGGCATTGAATGCGACAGCAACACTCAGGTTTCTTCCTGATGGAAACACTGACAACCCATTTTTTTGGGTTGAACGAGAAATGGTCAAACTTCCATTTGCTGGCATCAAAGGTAAACCAGAAATAAGACCTCTGCAAGTTTTGGTTCCTTGTATGCAGATGTACGGCGAAGAATGCCCAGTTCTGCAAGAGGTTCAAACATGGATGAAAGATCCAACCCTTGAAGAATTGGCGCGACGGTACTGGAAAAAGAGTAGCTACTTCTATCAAGGCTTTGTTCGCGAATCGCCTTTTCGAGAGTCAGACGCTCCAAACAATCCCATTCGTCAGTTCATCATTGGTCCACAAATTCACAGACTAGTGCTAAACATGCTTATGCACAGAGACCTGCTGGAGTCACTATGTGACATTGAACGCGGCATG
>JACCED011419363.1_pt1 | contig 20284 bp, 21 predicted proteins | sample 7455021 | NCBI WGS metagenome assembly JACCED01 (sample SAMN15323456, study PRJNA562643) | freshwater metagenome | isolation source: river surface water | place: USA:Blue River Watershed | collected 2017-08-19
AGACCGTTTTCAACGGTCGAATCTTCGCGGATGCGCGAGATGTAAGTCGCATCTTCACCCGCCGCTTCATGCGGCGTGATGTATCCCCCCGGTTCACGCTTGTCGATGACAAGGCATCCGGGTGCCGAGCGCAGAATGTTGCGCGCTTCGTCTGCAGAAAGCGGCTTTTCCAATTCGATATTCACCGCTTCCGAATGCGAGATAAACACCGGCACGCGCACGCATGTCGCGGTCAGTTTGATTTTCGGATCGAGAATCTTTTTTGTCTCGACCGTCATCTTCCATTCTTCCTTGGTGAAACCGTCTTCCATAAACACATCGATTTGCGGAATGAGATTGAAGGCGATGCGCTTCGGGAATTTCTCGAGCTTCACTTCGCTGGCGGAAAAAATCGCGCGCGATTGGTTGAAAAGCTCATCCATCGCGTCCTTGCCGGCGCCTGATACGGATTGATAGGTTGAGACCACAACGCGCTTAATGGTGGCGCGGTCATGAAGCGGCTTTAAGGCCACGACAAGTTGAGCTGTCGAGCAATTGGGGTTGGCAATGATGTTGAGCCGCTTTTCGTCCTTCATAAAAGACTCAAGCACATGCGCATTCACTTCCGGCACAACAAGCGGCACGCGCTCGTCATAACGCCAGCAGGATGAGTTATCGATCACAAGGCAGCCCATCGCACCGATTTTCGGCGACCAGTCTTTCGACACACTCGAGCCCGCCGACATCAAGCAGATATCGGTTTTCGAAAAATCATGATGTTCAAGATTCTGCACTTTCAGAATTTTGTCGCCATAGGACACTTCCGTGCCGAGGCTGCGTGCGGAGGCCAGCGCGATAACTTCATCGGCAGGAAAAGCGCGCTCGGCCAGAATGGAGAGCATTTCACGACCCACATTCCCCGTGGCGCCGACAACTGCGACCTTGAAACCCATTTTTGAAATCCTTGCTGCTTGAACTCTTGATCCGCTCCCCTGATGACACCCGGCGGGTGGTTTGGCCTCATCCCCTTACCGGGGGGAGAGACCGGAGCAGGGAGCCGTTATGCGCGCGTTTTCACGCCGCCGGTTTTGGCGGTTTTCGATGTTTTGAGCGAAAGGGTCTGCGCGAACAAATTCATAAGGCCCGTCACAAATAAAAAGATGACGCCGCCAGAAATACTGATCTCGTCGCCTTGTCAATCGCTGCTTCTGGCAGGGCGCGTTGCATCGGAGGCACTCGACCCTGCAAGAGCGATCCGTTATCACCCCTAGACATTTTTATAAGGTCCTTGCTTTTGTCTTCGCCCGCTTCCTCCAGTCTCCTCTTGCGCGCTGCGCCCATCATTTTCGTTGCCATTTGGTCAACAGGTTGGGTCTCGGCACGTTATGGCGCCGATTATGCTGACCCCCTGACTTTTTTATCCTTGCGCTTCGCTTTGGCTTTTTTGGCCATGGCCGCAATTGCTTTTTTCAGTCAGGCGCAATGGCCCAAGGGACGTGCCGCACTTCATGTGATGGTGTCGGGCGTATTGCTTCATGCGCTCTATCTTGGCGGCGTATGGTACGCGATCGCGCATGGCGTGCCTTCAGGCATTTCAGGATTAATCGCCGCGATTCAACCGATCCTGACCGCCGCGCTTGCGCCGCTTTTGCTGCGGGAGCGCATTGGTATTTTGCAATGGCTCGGCATTGCCGCGGGATTTGTCGGCATCGCTTTGGTGCTCGAACCGAAAATCATAAATGTCGATCTCGATCATCTAAACAGTGTGGTTGTTCCCCTGGCGATCAATGCTTTCGCGATGGTCTCTGTGACGGCGGGAACATTTTATCAAAAACGCTTTATCCCGCAGGGCGATTTGAGAAGCATCACGGCGGTTCAATATATCGGTGCGTTTTTGGTCGTTACACCCATCGCATTAATGACCGAACCTTTGCATGTGAGCTTTACGCTCGGCTTTTGGCTTGTCATGGCCTGGTCAGTCTTTGCTTTGTCTCTTGGTGCGATCGGGCTGCTCCTATTGTTGATCCGCCGTGGTGCCGTATCGCGCGCGGCCGCATTGATTTATCTTGTGCCGCCAAGCGTTGCGATTGAAGCCTATTTCGCTTTTGGCGAAACGATGATCCTCACGCAAATGCTGGGTATGGGCTTGACCGTTGTTGGCGTGGCGTTGGCAACAAGACGTTGACCCGTTTCGATCTATGAAACGAGTTCCGTAAATTTCCTGATGGTCGGAACGATGAACCCTGAGAGATGATTATCTCTTAGCCTGTGCAATTGCGCGCAAGATTCTGTGACTTTTAGGAAAAGAGTTTGTAATGGGGATCCCTCTTCTCTCTGCCGGCACCCATGTTCTTATTGGCGACGGTAAAAAAGCTTTTATCCTCTTCAATGAAGGAACGGCCGAGCGACCGAGTCTCACGGTTGAAACCATTCTCAATCATCCCGATCTTCCCACACGCGATTTGGGTGCAGCACGTCCTGGTCGTGCCTTTGAAAGCGTTGGAGCCCGACGCTCATCAATGGAAGAGACAGATTGGCATCAAAGAGCAGAAGATCAATTCATACATGATGTGATGGCGCATCTTGTTGATTTGGATAAACGCGAAAAATTGAGAAAGCTCGTTCTGGTTGCGCCGCCGCGCGCGATGGCCGAGCTCCGCCGCGTGTTGCCATCCTCTTTCGCTTCACGCATTACCGCCGAGATTACAAAAGATCTGACAAATCATTCCGTGACCGCGATCACTGAATTATTGCAAGCTGAAGAACCGCTTTTCTAACGCGATTCAATTTCCTGCATCACTTCGTTTCGACGCCAGAAAAAGGGCTTCCACGGCGGATCATAAAAGGCATAAGTGGCTTCACCTTTTGGTTTTAAAGATTTCTTTTTGATCATCGCTGCAAGCTCTTCACGACGCGCGTTCAAATTTCCTTCTGTCCAGAGTCCAGAAAATTTGAGAACCGCTACGCGGCAACTTTTGATTTGTTTGAGCGCAATTCTTTCGTCATCGGGCTTTGGCAATGAACTCATCGTATAGGCTTGTGGCATCATAAAACGAATGACCCAAGATGAACCGCTTCCTGTTTGTGTGACAGGAGCGGTCATCTCGATCTTTTCACCTTTAGATTGTGTTACAGGGGCGGTCATTGCGATTTTTGATTGCGACGTGTTGCCACCAAAAATATAACCCGCGAGCACACGAAAGCCCGCATTCACGGCACTATCGCGATCGCCTTCTATGACAATTTCGGCAACAATATAGGGTGCATAGTCGCGCAGCTCAAAATCACCTTCTTTTGCGATGATTTTATATTGAGGTTCTTCGATCTGCGCCATTGCGGCTCCTGTAAAGATTACGCTTAGGAGGAGCAACACGCTCCAAAAAATCGAATGTCCGAGAGCGCGCGTTGTGCTCATCAATCAATAGACTCCAAGAAAGTCACGCTTTGTGAGTTCAACACCATTATGTCTCAAAATATCATAGGCGGTTGTGGTGTGGAAAAAGAAATTCGGTAGCGCGCCGTGACGCAGATAAACAAGAGCGTTAAACACACGCGGCTCGGGCCGCATGGGCACCGTGATGTCACGGCTCTCAGCGCCGATAAATTTTTCCTTCGGAATTGAGGTGATAAACGAAATCGTTTTAGCGATACGCGCATCTAAATCCTCAAAGCTCGCTTCGGTATCCGCATAACTCGGGACATCAACGCCAGCGATGCGTGCCGCACCGCCTTTAGCAAAATCAGACGCTAATTGAACTTGTCGTGAGAGCGCAAACATATCGGGGAAGAGGCGGGCCGAGAGCAAGATTTGCGCATCAATCTTGCAGGCTTCGGCATGGGCCGCGGCCTTTTTCAAAACGACGGCCAGAGCTTCAAGTGACTGCACAAAAACGGGAACGGAAAGATCATAAAGACTGAGCGACATGGTTATTCTCCTTAGGCGTCGGGTACCGACATTGTCATGGAATGATACGAACGAATAGGCCCTCAGAAGCCTCTTTTATGAGATGCGCTGTGCGCGGATCCGGCTTGCTTTTGACCCTGAAAGTCTCTATCCCGACGCCATCCACAGGGTCTGGCGGATATGTGCTGCCTCAGGCCTCGGGGGGCTGTAGCTCAGTTGGGAGAGCGCCTCGTTCGCAATGAGGAGGCCAGCGGTTCGATTCCGCTCAGCTCCACCATTTTCTTTAATGAAATCAATGGTTTAGAAGATGGTGGTGGTTTCAAATTTGGAGCCGAAAAAGTTATAAAGAGTTATAAAGTTATTCCTCATCAAGTTTAATTTGAGTTGTCTTTCAAATTTTTCAATCAATCATTCCATGATCGGTCCGCTTTCAATTCATTCAATTCTGAGTAGTGGTTTTTTATGTCAGCCCCGGCTAGGTCGAGCTCATATTGAGTAGGTGTTGCGGCCAAAGTTAGGTTCACTTCGACCGCAAGAGCTGACTTCAACTGCCAAGATATCGTTCGGCAAACCTCAACAGAATTGAGTGTAAGAGCCAACTTCACACTCAATGTTGACGGTATAATTATCGTTCAACATTTCAAGGTTTGGCATCTTCATTTGTGCTAAAAATCAACTACGCCGCGCTTCGCCCTTTGATGCGAGCAATCCCAAGAGCCTTCATGACAATCTTCTCATAGCCTGGCTCACTTGAACCGATACGTACTTTTCTTAAGAAATATTTTTCGAATCCTATCTTCGCGAGATGAACCCAATAACCTTGTGATGACCAGTTGACATTGCGTGGCGGAATTTGCGGGAGTGCAACAAAGGCCACACCATTATCCCCGAAATCCGCAAGACAAACCGCATTCCATGTTGGCAAGTGAGAAGGTTCCCGACCATCCATCAGTTCTTTTATATTATGCGTCGTCGCCGTCACCATTGACTCGATCATGTAACCGGTTTTTGGAACGCCAACTGGAACGGGTGTTGTTTCAAAAGGAGGAATAGCAACGCAGACGCCAACAGCGAATATATTTTTATAAGTCGGGTTACGCTGGAATTTATCAACCAACACGAACCCGCGCGGATTAGTTAAGCCTTCAATCCATTTTCCATCTTCATCTTTAAGGCAGTCAACACCACGGAAACCTGGAATAAAGGCTGCAAATTTTTGCGGCAGCGAATGGGTTTTTTTCACTGAACCATCTTCATTTATCTCTGTGACTTCAACCGTCTTGTCAGTAACTTTGTCGATTTTTGCATTCGTAATCCATTTGACATCACGATCACGGAAAATCGACTCAAGCATAGACTTTGTGTCGCCAACACCGCCCAGACCAAGATGACCGATATAGGGTTCAGAGGTGACAAAGGTGATGGGCGCGCGATCGCGAATTTTTTTACGACGCAAATCTGTGACCATTGTTAATGCATATTCATAGGCAGGGCCGAAACATGATGCGCCCTGAACCGCGCCGACAACAATCGGACCGGGATCCTTACAGAATTCATCCCATTTTTCGCTCGCGCTTGAGGCGTGATCAACATGGCAGATTGATTTTGTATGACCTTGGGGCCCGAGTCCTTCAATTTCATCAAAGGCAAGTTTGGGGCCCGTTGCAATGACAAGATAGTCATATGAAAGGCTCGTTCCGTCGCCAAGTTCAACACGATTTTCTTTTGGAAGAATGCGCCTCGCGCCAGAGGCATTAAAACCGATGCCAAGTTTTCCAAACACTGGCGCGAGATCAATCGTCACATCTTTGGCTTTTCGCCAATTAACTGCAACCCATGGATTTGAGGGAACAAATTGGAAATAAGGATGATCAGAAATTACTGTTATATCAGCGTGGCGTCCTAAAAGATCACGTAGTTCATACGCCGCAGGAATGCCACCGATACCCGCACCTACAACAACAATTTTTGTCATCTTATTCCTCCCTTATGTTTTCCTTTTATATTTGCAGAAGCATTTTATTCCCTTTAATCAACGAAACGTTGCGGCAGTCTTATGATCAATTTCGCAATGATCATTGATGAAGGAATTGCGAGTGTAAAACCCGCAACAGCGGCCCAGATCGCCATGAATGGCTGATGATCAATAAAATTAGGCGTAGCCAACATGGCTATCAGGATCACTCCTGATAGGGTCGTTCCGACGATTGCAAAGAGAGTCAATGCGATACGAAACATGATCCATTTGTCCTGATTGATTAAGCGCAGGGTCTATTCAGAACGCCGCACCAGAACGCATACCGGTCTTCTTCAAAATAATTGCAAGCGGGCAAAAGCCGCTGAATGAAGATTGAAGAAGATTGGCGCCAACAAACGCGGTTGCAAGCAAGAACCAAGGGCTAATTAAAACAGCTAAGATTGTGCTTGCGAGAATAATGGTGCCTGCGAAGGCCATAACGAAACGGTCGATACACATGGAATAAGGTCCTTTCTGTTAGTTCAATGCGGTCGGTTCACAACCGGCTTTGCAGTAAAATTCGTAGAGAAGGGCGATGAGTCTCGCGACATTCGGATTCGAGAGCGAATAGTAGATGGTCTGTGCATCACGCCGCGTCTTGACGAGATCGTCTTCACGCAAGCGCGAAAGATGTTGCGAGAGTGAAGACTGGCTCAAGCCAACAGCGTCCCGCAAAGCGGATACGTGGCATTCGCCCTTGTGCAATTCGCATATGATCATCAGGCGGTGACGGTTCGCCATCGCTTTCAGAAAATTTTCGGCCTCAGCGGCTCGGGGAGCAAATTCTGTTAAATTCATACTTGCTAAATTAGATATATCTAATATTAATGTCAAATCAAATTTGGAGGCCTCAATGAAAAAGTTGATTTTAGCCGGGGCGGTTTTTGCAGGATTTACGATAAATTCTGCTCATTCGGCGGAGTTTTTGGTCGAATCGTCTCAAATTGAGGACAGGAAAGCCGTCATCGCGACCGTCGAACCCGCAAAAATGTTGCTGGCCCGTGCCCGTATCGGCGGCACCGTGGTGAGCCTTAAGGCTAAAGAAGGGATGATTGCCGGGGTCGGAGAAGACCTGGCCATCATTGTTGACGAGAAGCTCGCGCTCCAGATCAAGGGTCTTGATCAGCGTATCCAGTCACAGGAGGCGCTCCGCCTCAAAGCCGAAGCCGATTTCAATCGTGTCAGCGAACTCTTCAAGAATGGATCGGCCTCCCAAGCCATGCTCGATCAGATGAAGGCCTCACTCGATGTCGCAACACGCCAACTAAGCGCACTGAATGCTGACCGCGATGTCATTATACAGCAAACAGCCGAAGGAACGGTTCGCGCACCTGCGACGGGACGCGTGTTGACGGTGCCGGTCTCTGAAGGAACCGTTGTCATGCCGGGCGAGACAATATCGACGCTGGCTGAAGACAATTATATTTTGCGTGTCGAATTGCCCGAACGCCATGCCCGTTTCATGCATGAAGGCGATAATGTACAGATTGCGGGTCGTGGCCATGCCGATGACACCGAAGACACGAATAGTTCCGTAAAGACCGGTATCATTCGAACCGTATATCCTGAAATCAAAGGTGGTCGTGTGATCGCCGATGTCGCAGTTGACAAGCTGGGCGACTATTTTGTTGGCGAGCGGACGCGTGTCTACGTATCAACAGGCTTTCGTAAGACGCTACTTGTGCCACGAGTGAGCGTATTTGAACGAGCGGGTTTGGATTATGTCCGACTGACGGATAATCGAGAAATTATCGTCAAGCTTGGTGAAGTGCGGGGCGATAAAGTCGAAATCCTCTCCGGTCTAAAGGCTGGTGATCGTGTGGTGATCCAATGAAACTCGGATTTTCTGGTTCTCTTACGCGCTCGTTCATCACGTCGCCATTAACGCCGCTATTATTGATTGCGTCCCTGCTCGTTGGAGCCATCGCGCTTACGGCTTTGCCGCGCGAGGAAGAGCCGCAGATCAGTGTTCCCATGGTCGATATCGTCATTATGGCCAATGGCTATAAGGCAGCCGATGCTGTTGAACTGATTACAAGACCTCTCGAAGATATCGTCAAAGGAATAGACGGCACTGAGCATGTCTATTCCAACACGCTTGATGATCGCGTTGTGGTTACGGCACGCTTTGTCGTCGGAACAGATCAAGACACAGCCATTCTACGCGTACACGAAAAAATTCGAGCTCATATCTCAAGCTTACCCATTGGCATTCCTGAGCCCCTCATCGTTGGACGTGGCATTAATGACGTTGCAACGATTGTCCTCGCAATTTCAGCAATACCCGAACAGGTTGATAATTGGTCGCCAAACGCGCTTTACCAAATCGCGGAAGAGCTTCAACATGAGCTCGCAAAAGTCGATAATGTTGGCACGTCTTATCTCGTCGGTGGTGATAAAAATCAGATACGTATCGAGCCTGATCCAGAGCGTTTGTCACTCTATGGTGTAACGCTCAATCAACTCGTTGATAAAATCTCGAGCGCTAACCGGTCTTTCGGTGTTGGCTCTTTTTTAAAAAAAGGCCAATCAGTGCCGGTATTGGCCGGATCAACATTGCAAGGTGTGCCCGATATTGGCCTCTTGCTGATGACCACGCGTGATGGACGCCCTGTTTATGTGAAAGATGTTGCAGATGTCGTTGTCGGCGCAGCGGATCCTGATCACCTTGCCTTTACGTTCACCCGTGCAAAAGACGGATCTTTTGTCAAACGCCCTGTCGTGAGTCTGGCCATATCAAAGCGTAAAGGGTCAAATGCTGTTGTTGTCGCGGATGATATTATCCATCGTCTTGATATTGTGAGAGATAAAGTTTTGCCAAAAGGTGTCGATATCGAGATTACCCGTAATTACGGCGAGACGGCCACAGAAAAAGCGAATGAACTCCTTTTCCACTTGGCGCTCGCAACGGTTTCGATTGTTATCCTGATCACAATGACCATTGGATGGCGCGAAGGTGTCGTCGTTCTTGTGATTATCCCGACAACGATTTTGTTAACGCTCTTCGCGTCGTGGCTGATGGGTTACACGATCAATCGCGTGAGTCTCTTTGCGCTCATTTTTTCAATTGGCATCCTTGTTGATGATGCAATTGTCGTAGTTGAAAACATTGTTCGCCATTGGGCTATGAAAGATGAGCGTAGCCGGATCGAGGCAGCCATTCATGCCGTTGCCGAGGTCGGTAATCCGACAATTGTTGCTACACTCACAATCGTCGCCGCTCTGCTGCCCATGATGTTTGTCTCCGGCATGATGGGCCCCTATATGAGTCCCATTCCGGCAAATGCATCAATGGCGATGCTTTTTTCGTTTTTTGTCGCGGTCACCATCACGCCTTGGCTTCTCATGAAAGTTGTCGGCATAAAGGGCCGAACAAAGAGTGCTGCGCATGACTATGAACATGGACATGCGGATGATGGCGGTGCAATGGGCGCGCTCTATCGCCGTGTCGCGCGGCCTTTGCTAAACGGGCGTCGGAATTCAAAAAGATTTTTAATCATTGTTGGTGTCGCGACGCTTGCATCTCTAACGCTTTTCGCAACGAAGAGCGTTCGCGTAAAACTCTTGCCCTTTGACAATAAATCAGAAGTGCAGGTTGTTCTTGATCTGCCGCGCGGCACATCATTGGAAGAGACCGATCGGACATTGACAGAAGCGGCAATGCTTTTGAAGGATTTGCCCGAACTCGTATCGATCCAATCTTATTCAGGCACAAGCGCGCCTTTCAATTTCAACGGATTGGTCAGGCACTATTATTATCGCTCTAATCCTGAACAGGGTGATCTTGCAATCAATCTGTTGCCAAAAGGCGAACGAAGCCGCGCGAGTCATCTGATTGCGCTTGATATTCGTGAAAAGCTTAAGGCACTGAAATTGCCGGACCATAGCGCTTTGAAGGTCGTGGAAGTCCCGCCCGGCCCGCCTGTCATGTCGACATTGCTCGCGGAGATCTATGGTCCAACAAGTGAAGCGCGCCGTGAATTAGCATCGAATGTCAGAAAAGCTTTTGAGTCTGTCGATTTTGTCGTTGATACAGATGATAGCTTTGGGTTGCGCGCACCCCGTATGCGTTTCGAGATTGATCAACAAAAGCTTGAATATCATGGTGTCGAAGAACGGGTTGTCTATGACACAATCGGCGCTCTGATTGGGGGTGTGAAACTCGGCTATTCTCAGCGTGGCGGTCAAAAGCCCATCGAGATTGCGATTGAATTACCAAAGCGAGATCTCACTTTCAGCGAAAAAATTCTCTCAACGCCATTGCCCGCCGGCGGCACAGCGCGCCAAGGCGCAAATGTCGAATTAGGTGACGTTGTATCGGTTAAGGAGGAGCTCTCATCCTTCCCCATTTTCCGTCACAATGGGCGCTATGCTGAAATGGTTTCGGCTGAATTGGCCGGGCGCTTCGAGGCGCCCATTTACGGCATGTTTGCGGTTCAGGACGCGTTGTCTAAGATCTCTTTTGCAAAGGGTGAAGAACCAATTATCGCCTATCATGGACAACCGGTCGATGAAACAAAGCCGACATTGCTATGGGACGGTGAATGGGAAGTGACCTATGTCACCTTCCGCGATATGGGTGCTGCCTTTGGTGTGGCGATTCTTGGCATTTACCTTCTGGTTGTTGCGCAGTTCGGTTCTTTCCTGTTGCCGCTTGTCATCTTAGTGCCTGTGCCGCTTACACTGATTGGTATTATGATCGGGCATTATCTTTTCAATGCTGCTTTTACAGCGACATCGATGATCGGCTTTATTGCATTAGCCGGAATCATTGTCCGTAATTCGATTTTGCTTGTTGACTTCATTCGACAGGCTCGGAGGAGTGGAAAGGGATTGCGTGATGCATTGCTTGAGGCAGGCGCAACGCGCTTTAAGCCCATTTTTCTAACGGCAGCAGCTGCGGTCATCGGTGCAGCCTTTATCCTTACTGATCCAATTTTCCAGGGACTCGCCATTTCAATGGTTTTCGGATTGATCTCATCGACTGCATTGACGGTTCTTGTGATCCCCGCGATCTATGTTTTGTTACGCGATGACGGAAAGCCTGCCTCGGCATAAGTTTAAAAAACTTATGTCACTCGCCTGTCTACAGAGTGTTAATCACCGATGATCCCGCATTTGCGGTTGCTATTTTGCTAACACCCTTTGGATGCCAGTTTTTTGAAAAAATAAATGAGGAGGACAGGATTTACGAAATTAAATTCGCTTACTCTAACAAATTGAAATATATATGTTTTTGCAATGTCTTATCGAGCAATGAACTAAGCCCTCGTTCGCAATGAGGAGGCCAGCGGTTCGATTCCGCTCAGCTCCACCATTCTATTCAATAAAATCAGTGTTTTAGAAGTTATCCGTCAACGCTGAATGGATGTACGGATTTATTTCTTATCTGCAGCAATAGGCATTTCGCAACGCGCCGCGTGAAGCCGGTCAATCCGCCAATCGGCAAAATGATTATAGGCAAAATCGGCGATCTGTTTAATCACCGGGAGTGACATGAGGGATGCTAAATATTTCCATCGCGGCAAATGTCGCCAGATCAGGATAAAGGCATCGACGCCCTTATAGAGCGTGCCTTTTTGATCTTGCGCATGCATGCGCCGAAGCGCGACATCAAACGTCAATCCCGCCTTCGCCAAATCATCTTTATCTTCGGTAATATCGATCCAATGGAAATCCGTCGGCGAAGCGATTTTTTGATAATGGCCGATCTCGCGCCGACAGAGCCCGCATTTACCGTCATAAAAGACTTTGATCATCGGTGCGCTCCATCAGGTGTAAAGCGAAGCGGTTCGCAGTGAGGTCATCATCGCGAAACGCTTCGAATTTTCTTAATCAAGATGTGTGAAAAGCTCTTCTTTCGTGCGGCGAACTTTCTTCAACGCCAACAGCCAATCATTTTTTTCATCGCGATGGCCGATGGGAAGCATCGTCACGGACCGCAAACCTTTTTCACGCAAGCCTAACAAAGTATCGAGTGCTGCAGGATCAAACCCTTCCATCGGCGTGGCATCGACATGTTCGGTAGCCGCTGCCGCCATCGCAATACCAAGCGCAATATAGGTTTGCTTTGATGTGTGCTGGAAATTGATTTCAGGATCGCGCGCGCAATAACCAGCGATCAGACTCTTGCGATAATTTTCAGTGCGCTCATTCGTTCCCACGCCGCGTTGCGCAATCGTGTAATCGAATGATTGATTGATGCGCTCGGGCGTATATGTGTCCCATGCCGCGAAAACAATGAGATGCGAACAGTCTGCGACTTGTGATTGGCCGCTGGCGATCGGCACGATTTGATCTTTCAGTGCCTGATTTGTGATCACAAAAACGTGAAAAGGCTGCAGGCCGCTTGAGCTCGGAGAGAGCCGGATTGCTTCAAGAACGGTCTCCACCTTGTCTTTTGTCACGCGGCGCGAAGGATCCATTTTTTTTGTGGCATAGCGCCAAGTCATAGCATCAAGAAAAGACACGGGGTTTTCACTCCAATGAGGGGAAAGCGATTTGAAAGAGCTCCTCACCTAAGCCCTTTCGGCCCAAAGGCAAGCCATTGCGTCCATTTGTTGCAGCGGCAAGCCTGATCAGCAGGCTTTAATCTCTTACGTCGGTATGGGCAGATAAGATCGCGAAAAATTCGTCTCGCCTGAGGCTCATTCGCGAGCTAGTCTCTGCCCTTAGCGTCAATTCTCATTTTGAAACTCGATATGACCCTGACCATACGCCCCGCTGAGATTGCCGATCTGCCTGGCATTCTTGAAATCGTGAATGATGAAATCCTGAATTCAACAGCGATTTTTTCACATCATGCCGTCACTTTAGAAAATCGACGTGCATGGTTTGAGGCGCGGCGTGAGCGTAACTTTCCTGTTCTTGTCGCGGTTCTTGGCAAAGAGGTGCTGGGCTTTGCAAGTTTTGGCGAATTCCGTCCGCATGATGGGTATCTCCATACGGTCGAGCATTCAGTCTATGTGCACCGCCATCATCACGGCAAAGGCGTCGGCAAGAAATTAATGCCACCCTTGTTCGAAGAGGCCCGTGCGCTCGGCAAACATGTGATGATCGGTGGGATCTCTGCAGATAATGCCGGATCGATCCATTTTCATCGGAAACTCGGCTTTGTCGAAACCGGCCATTTGAAACAAGTCGGCTGGAAATTTGATCGCTGGCTCGATCTCGTGTTTATGCAAAAAATCCTCGATTGACCGCAAAAAGCGGACAAATCTTATTTTTTCGAGGGTTCAAAGGGAAGAGGGAGCCGATTTTGGAGCGGGCCAAAATTATCAAAAATAAAAAAATTGGATTTGAACCCAAATTTTTTGTTGATCCGCTCCGGACGACGTCCGACCGCGGATCAAAGATAAGTCGAGGGTTCAAAGGGAAAAGTGGGCCGATTTTGGAGCGGGCGAAGGGATTTGAACCCTCGACCCCAACCTTGGCAAGGTTGTGCTCTACCCCTGAGCTACACCCGCATCCGTGATCGGCGAGGCCTTGCGGGCCCCGGTTCGGGCTATATGACTCAAGTTCTCGGGAGATGCAACAGGCAGGCCGCTAAGGGATTTTGCGGAGCGGTCAGAAAATCATTGGGCTTTTGGAAAATTCAAAGCGCGTTGGCCTCTTGCCGAGGCCTGTGCCCCGCTTCTAGAAGGGGTTCTCGGTAAACCCCTTGGAAATCAGCGCCAATGCCCGCCACGCCCGACGATCTTTTTGCCTTTCTTGATGAAATGGGTATCAAAACCGAGACGATAACCCATCCGGCTGTGTTCACAGTTGAAGAGTCAAAAAGTTTGCGCGGTGAAATTCCGGGCGCCCATGTCAAAAATCTCTTCATCAAGGACAAAAAGGGCAATCTCTTTCTGATTTCAGCGTTGGAAGACACGCGGATCGATCTCAAATCAATCCATGAAGTCATTGGCGGGTCGGGCCGGGTGAGCTTCTGTTCCGCTGATCAATTGCGGGAGCACCTTGGTGTCGAGCCGGGTTCGGTCACACCCTTTGCGGTCATTAATGACAAAGCCGGGCGGGTGAGCGCCATTCTGGACCGCCGGCTCATGGAACATGATCGGATCAATGTCCATCCGCTTGTGAACACCATGACGACGGGAATCGCACGGGATGATCTTGTCGCCTTCATGGGCAAAACCGGACATCAACCCGCCATTCTCACCGTTGGCGAAGTCGCACCCAGCGAGAATTCTTGATTTTAGGCTTTTGGCCGCATTGCCCAGCGGCCTCACCATGCCTATGTCAAAGACAAAGGTCTTGAGGCGGTTCGGCGTTTGATCCGTGTCAGCAGAACCGGGTTTGAGTTGAGGACGAAGATGACTTTGCAGGAACAGGCTGGCCCGGCTTCGGGCTCAAAAGACGTTACCACGGCGAGCTTCCGTCAGGATGTGATCGCGGAGTCAATGAAGCAACCCGTGCTTGTTGATTTTTGGGCGCCTTGGTGTGGGCCCTGCAAACAATTGGCGCCCGCGCTTGAAAAAGCTGTGGCGGCGACAAAGGGGCGCGTGCGTCTTACGAAAATGAATATTGATGATCATCCGCAAATTGCGGGGCAACTTGGCATTCAATCAATTCCCGCTGTGATTGCCTTCGACAAAGGTCAGCCAGTTGATGGGTTCGTCGGCGCTTTGCCAGAAAGCCAGATCAAAACTTTTCTCGAAAGAATCGCCGGGAAAGTTTCTGGCGGTGTCAAAGATCTTCTCGATGCGGCCGCACAAATACTTGCTGCCGGAGATGTTGCGCAGGCAATTGAAGCCTATGGTGCCGTTCTTGATGAAGATCCCGGCAACACGGCAGCCATCGGCGCACTCGCGAAACTTTATATTGATCAAGGCCAGCTCGACGCCGCGAAAGCCTATCTCGACTCTGTCCCGGATGATCGCCAAAAAGACGCGGAGATTGTTGCCGCGCGCGCTGCACTTGACCTTGCGGAACAGACGTCATCTGTTGGCGATTTGAAGGGTCTTGAAGCCTCCGTTGCAGCTAATCCAAATGATCACCAAGCGCGTTTTGATTATGCGCTCGCTTTGGCGGCAAAGGGCCAGCATGATGAAGCGGTTGATGCGTTGATTGAGATTGTCAAACGCGATCGTACATGGAACGATGACGGCGCCCGCAAGCAATTGATACAGTTTTTTGATGCGTGGGGCCCTATGGATGAGAAGACGAAAGCCGGGCGTCGTAAACTCTCGGCTCTGTTGTTCCGTTAATCAGGAGTCGTGGCAACCCTTATTGCAAGAGGTTCGAGATGAATGTGATTTATCGAGGCCCTTCCGACTTGCCTTCTGTTCTTCCGCTCTTTCCTTTGCCGGGCGCATTATTGCTCCCGCGCGGGCAAATGCCATTGAATATATTTGAGCCGCGCTATCTCGCGATGATTGATGAAGCGCTTCGTACGCATCGTTTAATTGGTATGATCCAGCCCGATGGAGATGCCAGTCTTCGAGCGCGGTCTTCTGATCTTTTTAATGTCGGATGCGCCGGACGCATCACGCAATTCGCCGAAACCGGCGATAATCGTTACATCATCACTTTGACGGGTGTTTGCCGCTTCCGCATCGAAGAAGAATTGACGGCTGTGACACCGTTTCGCCAAAGCCAAATCCGCTATGATGAATTTGTGACGGATCTCGAAGCGCATGCGGGAGAAACGGCGGTTGATCGTGACGCCGTGTTGTCGGCGTTGCGTGAGTTTTCACAAGCCAATGGCCTCTCTATCGATTGGAAGGGCATTGATGCGGCTTCAAATGAGGCTTTGGTCAATGCGCTTTCTATGATGGCGCCTTTTGGTATTCGCGAAAAACAGGCTCTGCTCGAAGCCAAAGATTTAAAAACGCGTGCCGAGCTTCTCGTGGCAATTACACAAATCGAGTTGGCGCGACGTGATGACGGTTCAGATTCCTTATTGCAGTGAATGTCATGAACGAAAAAAATTCATCATCTCAGTCGGCACCGGATCCAAAAATGCTCGAGATCCTGGTTTGTCCTTTGACAAAAGGCCCGTTGCGCTATGATGCGGTTCATTCGGAATTGATCAGTGCCGGGGCGCGGCTTGCCTATCCGATCCGTAACGGCATCCCCATTATGATTCCCGAGGAAGCAAGACCGCTCGACGAGACGGTATAAGCCGAGGCTCGGTCGATTTCAGGCTTTTTAGCGGGGAAAAATTTCGTTTTCTCGCGGCTTTTTTCTTGCCTTGGGACAGGGCTCGCCTGAGAATAAGGAAGTGTGTTAAGTGCCCCCACTTCCCTGCCCCTATTTGAGGAGTTTGACCGATGAGGTCCTTGTCTAAGATTCTCGCGATTGGCTTTATCGCGGTTGTTGTAACAACAGCGGCGCATGCCACGACCAAGCCGGCGACACCGGCTAAAAAAGCCACCCCAACGGCTTCAGTCACGCTCGTCAATGGAAGCACATCGGCGGTTGTTGAATTCACAAAGATTGAAGTCATTCCGGCTCCCGCACCCGCGCCTCAGTCACAAGATTGGTGGGCTGCCCCAATGAACTGGTTCTCGTCCGATAAGCCCGGCGAGCCGACCACGCAGGAAACCAATCTTTTGAAGGCACCTTTGGCACCGAAAAAATCCATTGCCCTCAAGCTTGGCAGTGAATGCAATGTGACGATCTCGGCCAAATTCGAAGATGGATCATCAATTGATCCTGTGACCATGGATTTCTGCAAAGATAAAAAACTCACTTTGAAAGCACCTGCTGAATGATCAAACGCGCCGCGTGCTCTAAGGCGTGCGGAGCGGTTTTCTTGAAATCTAACTGGCACAGAGGAGCACAAACTCTTCTGTGCCAGTTTTCTTTTCAGTTGCTGGGATGCAGAGCTGCCATGTGACCGGTGCTCTTTCATGGCGTCGACTGACTTCATAAGAAGACATTCTGTCCGCGCTCTATTTGCGGATCGTAAGAGTGAATGGGAATGAGCAGCAGTGCCAATCCGACAATCGGTATCGCGTTAAAGATTGCGTCAATCTTTGCGTTTCTCATCATGTCGGCGCTTGTGAAGCTCGCAAGCCGCGATATGCCGATTGGCGAATTGATGTTTTTCCGCGCGTTCTTTGCACTCATTCCGCTCGGGCTTTGGTTATGGTGGAATGATGAATTGCGCGGTGCCGTCAAAACAACGCGCTTGGGCGGCCATTTGTTGAGAAGCATTTCCGGTTCAGGCGGCATGTATTTTGGCTTTGCAGCGCTTGCCTTTCTTCCCATTCCAGACGCGACCGCACTTGGTTACCTTGCCCCTTTGATTGCCACCGCACTTGCGGCTCTGCTCTTGAAAGAAAATGTTCGTCCCTATCGCTGGGTCGCGATTGCGATTGGATTTGCAGGGACATTGATTATGACTGCCCCACATTTTTCTGGTCGTGAGTTTCGAGATTTTTTTGCCGAGGGTCCGGCGCTTGGGGCGATGGCCGGTTTGATGGCCTCGCTTTGTAACGGCTTCTCGTCGATTCAAATTCGTAAATTGGCGCAGCTTGAACGAACAGGGACAATCGTTTTTTATTTTCTTGTCGTGACATCTTTGATTGGTCTTGCGACATCCATCTTTGTTTGGAATCCGCCGACGCAAGAACAAGCTTTGCTTTTGATTGGCTCAGGAATTTTTGGTGGCATCGGACAAATTCTGATTACGTCCTCTTATCGATTTGCTGATGCGTCCGTAATTGTTTCCTTTGAATATTCATCGCTCGTATGGGCGGTGGCGATTGGCTTCTTTCTGTTCGGCGATATTCCGCATCCGATTGTGTTTCTCGGTGCCTTTATTGTCATTGGCTCTGGTCTCTATGTGATTTATCGCGAGCGGCGCTTGGCGCGCCAGTTTCAGCAGGACGCATCGCTCTAGAATTCAAGGCTTGCGGCGCTATGGCATCAGAGCCGCCTTGACAGAATCCCCGACCCGTGCGGAAATCTGACCAATTGGTCAAATTCCATCCGATGGAGTTAAGAGCCATCGAAGAGGGGGACGCGATGGGATCAGTCAGAACGGGCGGTTTGGCATCAGGGCGCCTCACGGCAGAGGACTACAAAGCCAATTTCTCCGATATTCACCCACCTTTGACGCGGCATGAGGCATTTGTTGAAGCCGAGCGCTGCTATTTCTGCTCGGATGCGCCGTGCCAGACGGCCTGTCCCACCTCGATCGACATTCCGCTCTTTATTCGCGAAATCGCTGCAGGGAATGATCTCGGGGCCGCCGAAACGATCCTCAAATCCAATATTCTCGGCGGCATGTGCGCTCGCGTGTGCCCGACCGAGACGCTCTGCGAAGAGGCCTGTGTCCGCGAAACCGCAGAAGGCAAGCCGGTCAAGATCGGCCTTTTGCAGCGCCATGCAACGGACCGCTTGATGGAAGCGGGCAAACAACCTTTCAAACGCGCTTCATCGACAGGCAAAAAAATCGCTGTTGTCGGTGGAGGGCCAGCGGGTTTGGCGTGTGCGCATAAGCTCGCTGAACTCGGCCATAGCGTCACAATCTATGAGGCAAAAGACAAACTCGGCGGCCTTAACGAATATGGTATCGCTGCTTACAAAACGACGAATGATTTCGCGCAGCGCGAAGTCGATTTTATTCTGTCGATTGGGGGAATTGAGGTAAAAACCAATCACGCGCTTGGAAAGCAAATCGATATCGCCTCCCTGCGTCGTTCTTATGATGCGGTTTTTATCGGAACGGGTCTTGCCGGCGTGAATAAGCTTGGTGTTGACGGTGAAGGAACGCTTCGAGGTGTGCGCGATGCTGTCGATTTCATTGCTGAATTAAGGCAAGCAAAAGATTTGTCTAAGCTTGTGATTGGTCGCGATGTTGTCGTGATTGGTGGTGGCATGACCGCTATCGATGCGGCTGTCCAATCAAGAAAACTTGGTGCTGAACATGTCACGATTGCTTATCGTCGTGGACAAGATGCGATGAAGGCGAGTGAGTATGAACAAGAGGTCGCACAGACGCATGGCGTTACCCTGCGTACTTTTGTGAAGCCTGTCGCTCTTGAAAGTCAAAATGGTGTTGTCACTGGCGTGACACTTGAGGAGACCGATCTCAACAATGGCAAGCTTGTTGATACTGGACAACGCTATAGTGTGAAGGCGGATATGGTGTTGACCGCGATCGGGCAAATCTTTGTGCCCGATGGGTTGGGTGGTGCCGATGGGCTCGAACTCGACGGCGGCCGTATCAAAGTTGATCAGCATCGACGTACAAGTGTGAACGGTCTTTGGGCTGGTGGCGATTGTATCGCTGGCGGTGAAGATCTCACAGTGGCCGCCGTTGAAGACGGTAAGCTAGCTGCGTTGTCCATTCATCAATCGCTTCACGCGTAACGCGAAGGAGAGACATCCATGGCCGATCTTCGCACGAATTTTTTAGGTATCAAATCACCCAATCCATTCTGGCTCGCCTCCGCACCGCCGACCGATAAAGAATATAATGTTGTGCGGGCGTTCAAAGCCGGATGGGGTGGCGTTGTATGGAAAACGCTTGGTGATGGTGACCCCATCGTCAATGTGTCGGGCCCTCGTTATGGTGCGATTCATGGTCCAGATCGCCGGCTGATCGGATTGAACAATATTGAATTGATCACGGATCGTCCCCTTGAAGTGAATTTGCGCGAAATCAAACAAGTCAAAAAAGACTGGCCTGATCGCGCAGTTGTTGTTTCACTCATGGTGCCTTGTGAAGAAGAGAATTGGAAAGCGATTCTCAAACAGGTCGAAGAGACGGATTGCGACGGAATAGAACTCAATTTCGGATGTCCGCATGGCATGTCCGAACGCGGAATGGGCTCAGCCGTCGGTCAAGTTCCCGAATATATCGAAATGGTCACGCGGTGGTGTAAGCAACATTCACGCATGCCGGTGATCGTAAAGCTCACTCCGAACATCACCGATATTCGTTACCCCGCACGCGCGGCGAAAAAGGGTGGTGCTGACGCGGTGTCGCTCATCAATACAATCTCATCAATCATGTCGGTTGATCTTGATCAGATGTCGCCTTGGCCTGTTGTTGACGGACAAGGTACTCATGGTGGTTATTGTGGCCCTGCCGTGAAACCCATCGCACTGAATATGGTCGCGGAAATCGCGCGCGATCGTGAAACGCATGGTCTGCCTATCTCTGCAATCGGTGGTGTCACGACATGGAAAGACGCGGCAGAATTCATCGCGATGGGGGCTGGCACGGTTCAAGTTTGCACAGCGGCAATGACTTATGGGTTCAAGATTGTTGAAGAAATGATTTCAGGCCTCTCTCAATTCATGGATGAGAAGGGCTATCGCACGATTGAAGATTTCAAAGGCCGCGCTGTTTCGAAAGTGACGGATTGGCAATATCTCAATCTCAATTATGTGGTCAAAGCCTCAATCGATCAGGATCTCTGCAT
>JACCED011246686.1_pt1 | contig 20280 bp, 31 predicted proteins | sample 7455021 | NCBI WGS metagenome assembly JACCED01 (sample SAMN15323456, study PRJNA562643) | freshwater metagenome | isolation source: river surface water | place: USA:Blue River Watershed | collected 2017-08-19
GAATCTTCTACATCATTCATTTTATTTAAATAATAAAATTATTCTGTTATATCAGTTATTTCGACAGTATTATCATACACGATAATTCTATCAGCTAATTGATTTTTAGTACCTTCAGTAGATAATTTACGTTCTTCACATTGTGCTTTTAGTTTATCTAAGCTTAATTTCATTAATGCTTTTTTAGTCGCATGTCCTCCATTTGTAGCGACATTAGCACTTATTACAGACTCTTTATCGTCATTTTCTTTCTTTAAATCAAATATTTCATTAATTACCTGCACTTCATCACCAATAACACCTTTAGGATTTGTAATTTCATTTATAGTTTCTTGAATATCGACTTGTTTGCAAGTATCTTGAGTACAATTAGAATTGGTACATTCATTAAAAATCTCATTCATTATTAGTTCGGCAGAATTGACTGTTGAAGAAGTGGGGGGTGAATAAATAGAAGGATTATTATATTCGATTTCGAGTCTATTTAGTTTATTTGATAATATAAAAAAAGATTGTTCGAGATATAGATATTTATAAGATAGAAAGAATATAAATATAAATAATATGAAAATTGTAAAATAATAGAAAATATTATTAAATGAAAATAATTTAAATATTAGCATTTCTTAAACTTTCATTATATAATTTGTTTTTCATTTCAATCGCACTATTAATAATAGTTTTATTGAATTTATTTTTTTCTAATAATTCTATTGCTATTATTTGTTTTGAACCACCCCTATTAATTTTATAATTAAAATCATAAGTACTTGTTTTTTCGTTAAAAGTAGCGTTAACACTTAAATTAATAAACAAATCTTTATTTTTATTTTCTAATTCCATTAAATTATGGAAATGAGTTGTTATAATTAATGTCATTCCTTTAACTTTAGCGATATATTCAGCAACTGAAAATGCAACAGCTACACCTTCAATTGGTGGTGTAGAATGCATTGGTTCATCCATTAAAAATAAACCACGTTTATTTGATTTCTTAAGATTATCGGCAATATTAATCATATCATTACAATAACTTGTTTCAGCTTCAAAATAAGATTTTTTGCCTATTTCATCGGTAATTCGCATAAATGAAGTTATAGCATCATATAAATAAACATTACCTTTAACAGCATTTATAATTCCTAAGGTTTGAGCTAAAATAATATTAATAGTTATGGATTTAACATAAGTTGTTTTACCACCGGCATTTACACCAGTAATAATAATATTTTTAGCTAAATTAACAGGATTGGGTATTTGTGTTGATGGTAATAAAGGATTATAAATATTCCATATTTGTGTTTTAGTATTTTCATAAGTTGGTATACACCAATTATTTGAATTTTTAAGTTTAGAAATTACATCAACACAATCAATAGTATAAATAATTTTTAGAAGATTAATTATATCATCTCTATAATTAGTATTTTTCCATAATTTATAAACCGATGAAATGCTATTATCTAAATTATTGAGATTATTAATACTAATATCTAAAACATTTTCACTAATAGAATATAAAAAATATGGTTTCCATATTGTTTTAGAACTTTTGATAATATTAATAGAAGTTTTAATAAATTCTATAAGACCATATAATTTATCTAATAATTTTATACGTAATTTATAAATAATATAGGAAATATTAAATGTCTGATAGACACTATAAAAATAAATACCAAAATATGCAAATACTGTTAAAAGTTTAGTTAAATCAGCTTTAATATTTCCACTCAATTTAAAAGCTAATTTAAAGAATTCAAAAATAAATGAAAGGTATTTAGTAAAAGACATATTAAAATGTAAATATTTATTAACATAATAATAAGGAGTATAAATAATAGAAATTGGATAAAATAAATTCATACACGGCATAACGACAATTTTATAAAAATGATAAAAATTCAATAGATATTTATTATAATTCATATAATTAATGATAAAAGATGATGGAAATAGTAAATTTATAGATAAATTATCATCAATTTCTTCTTTTAATGTCATAATCCATAACAAGTCTTTTTCGGTATTTTTGAGAATATCTAATTGAAATTTAGGTATTTGGTAATTAACTTTTTGGCGATTAATTAATAATTGTTTATTATTAATTGGTGTTTTAATTAATTTGTCTATTATTTTTGTACCGCCTATAGTAGTTGGTTTAGTTTTAATCCAATCATCGATATTAGTATCTTTATAGATATTATCATTAAAAATAATTTTATTATCAGTATAATTATTTTTGAGTATATCATCTAATAATATTTCTGCAGTGATATTAGACATTTCGAAATAATTATTTATTTCTTCCATTTTTATTATATTAAAATAATTAATATTAGATTATTTAATCACAATATATAAAAAATGACTATTTTATAATAATTACATATATAACATGAATTTTATAATAATTGTATATGATAATAATATTTATAAAATTGAAAAAGAACCATTTGAAACAGATGAAAATGCTTATATCAGAGGATGGTATATAATTAAAAATAATAATTTAGATAATATCATATCTCGTTCAATTATTTATTTAAATGAAAATAAAAATAATATGATTTATTAATATCTACGATATCTTCTTTGGCTATTATTACCGCCACTCATTTGTTTTTCTTCTGCATTGAAAATGCCGATTTCTTCATCGGCAAGTAAACGTGCACCGAGTAAAGCCAATGCAGATATAAAAGGGGCTAATTCTAAACCTACACCGCCTCTGCGACGATTTGCAAATTTTGAACCACCCGAAGTTGTTTTACAACCTTCACAAGCAGCACAACCACCTTGAGTACTATAAAAAAATTCATTACCATTTCCTAATTCTACTGAGGAATTGTCAATATTGGCAGAACCGCCATTTGTAATTCCTGGTGGTGTATACATTTGACTTATAGCTAAATTATCAGAATGAGGTGGAGAATATAACATATAAGCGGATGTATCATCGGCATTAGTAGAATAATTAGCAATATATCCGCCGCGTCTTAAATTTCTGTTTGACATATCTAATTAAATATAAGATTATTTTCTAATATAGAAAACTAAAAATACAGCAGCTATAGTTGTAAAAAAATTTAAGAATATAATTAATATTACGAATGGTATAATATAATAAAGAAGATAAATAAGTATAGGTCTAATAATTTCAGTTCTCATATCTTCATTTAAAATCTCATTACGAATGACATTAATAATAAATTCAATAATATTTTTTTTATGTTGCGTCATTATTACTATATTGATTACCTTAATATTATACAGAATGAAACATTTACTAAAAATTCCGCAAAAAAAAACAAAATGTTTAGTTTCATATTTAGAGAAACCGCTAAAATTAGTTATTAATGATATTAAAATAAAAAATTTTATAGGAGTAAATAATATTCATTGTCAAATACCATTAAAAAGTAATGAAGATACTATAAAATTATTAGAAGAAATGGATAATGTTTCCTATAATTCATTAATAAATAATCCTGAATGGTCTAATAATCAAATAATTGATAATGTATATAATTATTCATATTCTAGCGATATAACATCTATTAATTTATTATTTAACGAAAAAACGAGTTGTTATATGAACGGTAATAATAAAGATTTAGAAGAAATAATAGAAATATTGAGAGACAATCGAAAATTGCGTGAAATTAATATAAATGTTGAAATTAATTTTTTAGGATTATTTATATATGATAATGCTATAATAAATAAATGGATTATAAAAGTAATAGATATTGAAGAATTAGGAGATGATATAAATGATTGGGATAAAGACGAAATCGAAATGGATTGGGAAAATGAAGTAATATTATATGAAGAAAATATTATGAATAAGATTGAATTATATAAACAATCATTAGAAAATGCTAAAAAATTATTACAAGAAATTAAACAAGAAGAAAATTATAATAATTGGGAAAAAAAAATTTTAAAATTAAAAAAATTTATTTTAAAAATATAATTTTATCTATATTATTATAATAGATAGATATTAATAAATGAGTTCTTCAATCGTTATTTCATTTTCAATTGCTATATTACTATTAGTAGTATTATTATTATTAGTTTCATATAATTCTAAATGTAAGATGGACAATATTGAAAGATTTGAGAATGATACATCAGCAGGAGGTAGAGTAGTATATCCGAATAATAAACAAGAACCTATTTTTAATCATAATCTTATAACCGCAGATGGTTCAACTCCTTTAGGTAATATTTATCCTTCAGACCCTACAACACTTGATTATGGAATAGCAAATGATAATTTTACGAATATGAATTCCAATCAAATTGATACATTTCAAAATATGAATAGTACTCCTGCACCAATCATAGAAAAAAATGAAGTAGTATTGCCACAAGACAATAATTGTTTTATGAGAGATAGATTAACAAGCAGCGATTTATTACCTAAAGACGCTGCTAATTCTAAATGGGCTCAAATAAATCCATCGGGCTCTGGAATGTTAGGTGACCAAAATTTCTTAACAGCTGGATATCATGTTGGAATAAATACAGTTGGTCAATCATTACGAAATGCTAATTTACAATTACGTTCAGAACCTCCCAATCCTCAAGTTGCAGTAAGTCCATGGGGAATATCAACTATAGAACCAGATGTTCGTGCTGTATCATTTGAAATAGGTAGTGCACCATCTAATTAATCGAAAGTAATAAAACATTTCGTATTAATTATATCTTGTTTGGGTATTAATGAATTTTTAATAGAATTTTGTTTTTTATATGAGAATTTAGACATATTTTCATATATTTTCTTTTGATTTTCGATTGCATATATAATTATTTTATTATTAAAAGCCCATTTAAAAAAATTAAGTTGTCCAATTGTTGTTTCGATTTCTTCATTTTCATCAATATTAAATGTTATTCTTTCATGTCTTCTGAATGCATCAAAATTAAATTTCTTAAATGATTTTAATTGTGCCCTATAATCCAGATATAGAGTTATTTTTTTAAATTTATCTGTTGAATAATTATCCGGCAAATTATAATAAATTTTATTATCTAAATCATTTATCCAAAATATAATATTATTATTTTTTGCATATCTCGTAACAAGCCAGTCAATCATTCTTAATGATAATTCGTGTTTTCCTTCTATAATTTCTTTTAATATTAATTTATATTCATTATTTGTATTATAAAAATAATTAATAGATGATAATAATAATTCTTTAGATGTATTATTATCTGTCATTAATAATTTTATTATAAAATTTCTTTATATCATTACTTTCAATTTCCGAATATGTATATATCAAATATTAATGCAATTATCGATAAACATACTAATAATGCTATTTTCAAATCCCATAAAGCAATATAATAATTAATTATAATCAATATAACTATAATCCAATAATGTTCTGCTAATTCTAATATATATTCAGGATATGGTATCGAAGGTCTCAAACCATAAATTAATAAATATGCTGATAAAATACCAATTATTATATAACGTATAAAAGTTTCTATACTATTACCCATCCTAATAATTTAAATTATATTATTATTTTTTCCATAATTATAATAGAAAATGCAATATGCAACACTTGAAGAAGCATATCCGGTCCCATCTAAAAAACACTCTACAAAAAAAAAAGAATGTATTGAAAAATTTAATTCTGATTATGGCACAGAATCCGACTGTTATTATGATAAACAAGGTATAAAAATGCCTTCTTGTGATAAATTCACAAATCCACCACCCAACAATAACAATAACAATAACAATAACAATAACAATAACAATAACAATAACAATAACAATAATAATAACAATAATAACAATAATAATAATAACAATAATAACAATAATAATAATAATAATAACAATAACAATAACAATAATAATAACAATAATAACAACAACAATAATAACAATAATAATAATAGAGATGTTAATTATTTAAGAAATGAATATGTTAAAAAGATGTGTTCACCATTACAAGTACCAGATTATCATATGCCAGTAGATAGTAATTCTGAGAAATCATATAAAAAGGCATTAGAAACATCATTAATGGATATGGGAAATATTCAAATAGATAAGTTTTCAATAAAACCTTATGATTTTGATGAATATGATGCATATTTGAATATAAATAATGTAAATACAAATAATAGAGATACAACACCTGAATATAGAACAACGCCATTTTTAGAGGAATACTTAAAAAGTTTGAGAAATAATTTTAACAAACCTGGAAAAGACCAAGGAATAAGAATAAATGATATAGAACAATTCACAAATTATACAAAAAATATAAAAGTTGATATTAATCTATATAATTTATTTTTATTTATATTCATAGGAATAATTATAATATTATTATGTGACCAAATAACAAAATTATCAATAGTAATAGCAAATAAAAATATATAAACACCAAAAACTAAAAGAAATTAATTAAAAGATGAAATATTTTACACATTTAGTTTTTTCAGGTAATGCAATACGTTCAATATGTTTATTAGGTATAATCCGATATATTTATTTTAATAAAATTGAGAATTATATAAAAAATGCTGCAGGAACTTCAATGGGTTCTTTTTTTTGTTTAGCATTTGCTTTAAAAATTCCAGTAGATGAATTAGAAACTATTATTTTAAAAACAATTAATAATAAAGATTTAACAATAATACCTTCAAATAAATTTATTGATTTATTTACAAATTTAGGTTTTATTGATTCTAAATTATATTTAAAGGAAATTAAAGAATATGTTAAAAATAAATATGATTTAGATGATTTAACATTTATGGAATTATCAAAATTAACAGGTGTTAATATTTATGTTAGTACAACTAAAGTTAATGATGGTACAAATTTTATATTTAATGTTAATGATACTCCTAATGTATCTGTTTATGATGCAATAGCTGCTTCAATGTCGATTCCTGTATTATCAAAGCCTGTTAAAATAAATAACAGTTATTATATAGATGGTTGTATTTCAAATAATTTGCCTTATGATGTATTTAATAACATAAATCATTATGATATTTTATGTGTAGCAATATTTGTAAAATCAGATTATAATTATAAAATAATTTCAGAAACTAAAGACGATGAAGAAATTAATATTATGGAATATTTCAAACAAATATGCGATATCTTTTATTTTAATTCCTTTAAATATACATATATAAATAGAATAGATAATTTCAAAAATCCTTTGCTTATTTCTAATAGTCATTTTACGACATCTTTAAATTTTGAAATTAAAAAAAACGAAATTATATTCAATATTTCACAAGATGATATTGAAACATTAATTTTACAAGGTTTTAGGGAAATGACAGAATATATGAAACAATATAATATTGAAAAAAAAATTAATGAAGAAGTAATTGATTCTTAGGATTATTTGCTATATCTTCTATTTTCCAAGATATATATATAGTATTTTTATTTGGTAGAACTGATACATATAATCCACTCTTTTGAAGTGATGTAATAATATAATTCATACATTTATTATAATCGTATAATGGATAACCTAAAATTATAGGTGGTATAATATAATAAAGAGATTGTCCGCCCATTTCAGCGATAGTTTTTATTTTTTTATTGCAACTATTTAAAATAACGTTAAATGCATCGCATATTTTACCATCCTTCTTTTTTTTAATTTCATATAAATCATGCAATGATATCTTATTCATTTATATTAATTATCTATTTTAATTTATTTTCAACAAACTTAATTAAATCTGGTAAAGTTCTATCGCCATCATAATTATGTTTTGTACCATTTGTTAAAAATAACATTATTGTTGGTGCTCCTTTAATTTCTAAATCTTTAGCTAATTTTGCACCATCACCACTATCATTCATATTAATTTTTTCTATAGTAAATGCATATTTATCTGGATTTGCTATAATATCAGTTTCAAGTGTATTCCAAGTTTTTTTATTAAAATCATCACAATGTCTGCAACTATCCATATAAAAATATTTCAATACTGGTTTAGGATTTGTGAATTTCTCAAAAAATTTATAATTACTCATAAATATCATTAATAATATAGCAACTACGAGTAAACCTATAATAACCCACATTACAGTAGATGAAGATTCTGAACTTGACTTTGATTTAAATGAACGACTACTTCGCATTGATGATTTTGAAGCCATATATATTCTATTATATTTATAAGATATTTAATTGATTTATTATTTATTATAATTATTTATAATAAATAAAAATATATAAATATCATAGCTATAATAAGTAAAAATATAAATATCCATATTACAGGTAATGAAGAATTCGAATAATTACTACTTTGCATAAATGATTTCATCTTATTATATTTACAAGATATTAATTGATTTATTATATAAAAATAGATATAAAATAAATAATAAAATTATAGTAAATATTCCTAAATCAATATAAATAATATATTTTATAATTTTATCATTTATATTTTTAATTTGCCTATTTTTAAGCCAAATAATTGAATTAATAATAAAAAAAATATAAATTAATAGAAAAATTATTAATGATATATATAGCAACATTTAAATTTATACTATCTATTATTAAAAAATGATTAAATTAAATTATAATATAATTTTCATAATGGTTAATATAGCTTTTACTTTTACCCTTAAAAGTATTGTTATTACTAACGTTACACCTACTATTTATTCAAATATCAAGAATTCTAAATTAACATTGGAACATGTATTCCCTAAATGTTATATGTTCAAAAAACATTATAACGATATGCATAATATCTTCAAATGTGACCATTATATAAATAATCTACGTTCTAATTATAAATATGTCGATACATATAATGAAACATTTAAACAAATATATGATACTGATAATTATGTTAATACAAAATTAAAATTATTCTGTCCAGAAGATGCAAGTAAAGGTATTATTGCTCGTGCAATAATGCATATGTCATATGAACATAAATATGATTATAAAAAAATAATAGAATACAATAATTTAATTAATTGGTGTTTAAAATATCCACCAACAAAAGAAGAAAGATATCATAACGATTTGATATTTCAAAAACAGAAAACACGAAATATGTTTATTGATTTATATGATAAAAAAAAATTTAAAAATTTACTAATTCACTATTTCTCATAATTATTCTTTTATTTTTGTATTTCATTTTTCTAATATTATTAATATCTATTTGAATTGGTTTTATTGTGTAATAATAGTTAATGATATTTAAATATATAAAAAAATGATTTTAAAATAATAATTATTTATTCAAATATTTGATTATTAATGATTTACACTAAACGGAGGCAAGCCGAAAGTCAAGATAAAGAAATCAATAAAAGACATCAAAAATTTTTAGATAAAGCAGCTGAAGTTGCTAAATATTCAACTATGCAACAAAAACACGGCGCAGTAGTTGTATATAAAAATAAAATCATTGCTTGTGGTTTTAATTATATTGTTAATCATTTAAATGATAATAATAGTATTCATGCTGAAGTAGCGGCAATAAGTCAAGTTTTAAAAAACAAAAATATTTTAGAAGAATGTGATATTTATGTAGTTCGTATTGGTCCTCCGCGTTTTAATAATTGTCTGAAATTGTCTAAACCTTGTGAAAAATGCACTAAATTTATAAATAAATATAATATAAGATGTACTTATTATTCTACTAATTATGAATTTGAATTAAATATCCAAACTCATTGAAACTTTTGGAATAATTCTTTTTATACTTTTTTTAACAATAATAGGTCTTTCATCCTTATTAAATATTTTTGATAATAATTCTTCTCCCGTTAAATGTTTATTTGTATTTATAATTTCCCTTATATCCTTAATATTTATAGGTTTATGTACAGTTCTAACATTTGTTTTTAATCGTCCATTCTGAGTATTTAAATCATTATAATTATATTTAAACATAAATTCTTCAATTTTGTTATTTAATACTTGCTGTAATGTTTTTCGTTCTCTAATAGCAATTTTTAATTTTCTAATAGCATCATCATATTTAAACCAATCATTAACAAGAACTTTAAATGTTTCTAATTCTTCTGTAGTTGGTTCTTTTTTATTAGTTATTATATCTTCAATCAAATCCGCGTTATCCATTATATTATTTTATTTAAATATTGCTTTAAATATCTTTAATTATTTTCGAGAAGATTTAGAACGAGATTTAGAACGAGATTTAGAACGAGATTTAGAAGGAGATTTGGAACGAGATTTAGAAGGAGATTTAGAAGGAGATTTTGATTTTAGACGAGGTACATTTTCAGAAACAAATTTTGATAATGATTCGATACTTCTATCTGGATTAGTGTAAACAATTTTATTACCATTAGTATTATAAGCAGTTATATGAGGAAATGATGTTATATGTCGGAATTCTTGAGGGGCTTGCTGCATAAATTCAAGTTCTATTTGATAAAATTGACGGTCCATAAATCTATTTACTAAATCTCCCCAAACTGGCATTAAACGATTACAATGTCCACAACTATTCCAATGATATAAAATAATAGCTCCATTATGTTTAATTTTATTTTTTAATTCTTCAATATTTTTTTTATCAACTTTTGTTATTGCTTCACTAACCATTATATTTATTTCTATATATATATAAATAAAAAATTTAAATAATGGACAATACTTTAATTACAATGTCTTATAATATTTCTTGTGACCATATAACAAAATTGAGAGATAAATATAATAATTATAATGATGCTGTATTTAAACAGCATTTTATATGTATTGATAATAATAATGACAATAATGATAATAGAAATATAAAATATTTGCCAAATTTATATATTTCGAAAAAAACATGTATATATAAATCAACTGAACCTGATGAACTGAAATGGACTGAAGTTTTTAATGATACTTCTTCTCCAATTAAATATAAAAACGATAATGTAATGATTAAATTTAATGAAAATACAAGAAGAAAAATAATTAATCGCGCATAAATTTAAATTCATCTTTATAATTATTTGATGGTAATTCTAATATTGTTATGGATTTATCAAATTCTTCAACAAATCTTTTAATATCTTCTGATGGTATTTTACCTTCTAATATAAATTCATGTCTATCTACTCTAGCTCCTTTAGTGTTTTTGCTATTATTAGCATGTATTATAATAATATCATTTTTATTAGGGATTAATGGTAATATTTCATATAATTCATATCCAGCATTCCAAACATGACAAGTATCTATACAAATTTTAAATAATTCTCTTTCATTTTCTGTAAATGAATAATAAAAATCAATAAAATCTTTAAAATTTGTTAATAATTCTGTTCCTTGACCTGCAGGAGTTTCTAATACTAATTTAGTTTTAATATTATGATTATGCATTTCTTTCAATATTTTTTTAATATTATTTCGCATAAGTTCTAATGAATCTTTAATAGAATTAGTTAAATATTTACCAACATGAATTATATATCCAATAGCTCCAATAATATTAGCTGTTAAAATATCTTTAAAAATAAATGTATCTATTATTTCAATTTCTTTTTTTCCTATTTTAAATGGTTTCGCTATATTTAATACATATGGACTATGAACTACCAAAAAAAATTTATTTATATTACAATATTTTTTAATTAAATGAGATTCATTAATATATTTCGTATTATCACTTATTTTACTACTTCTTGGATTTGTTGTGAATATCTGTAATGCATTTCCACCATTTATTTTTATTTGTTCCATTGTTCTAATTAAAGTAGATTCTCTTGATATATGTGCTCCTATTATCATTATTATTATATATATAAATAATATTATCATATATAATAATATGATTTCATCACATCCGATTATAACTAAAGGAACACATATTATTTTAGATATAAAGGAAATTGAAAATAATGAAATTTTGAAATATGAGAAAGATGTTTCAACTATTTTAGATATGATATCAACTGAATTTAATTTAAATGTTGTATGTAAAATAATTCATCAATTTCAACCATTTGGCGTAACCGGTGTTTATGTATTAAGCGAATCTCATCTTGCTATACATACATTTGTTGAAGAAAAAAAAGTATCAATGGACTTATATACTTGTTGTTCTTTTGATAATAGTAATAAACTTATAGAATTTGTTAAAAATATTTTTGGTACATGTGTATGTGATTATAAGATTGTTGATAGATGACATGTTCTGAAATCAATTTTATAACGATAAGGACATGTAAAATATTCTTTATTTTTTTGTGTTGTTAAAAATCTGACAAGACATTTATGATGGATTTCATATGTATTTAAACTTAAATTTTTATATTCATATAATGAAGCAATTTCATCAGAATTTAATTTATCTAAACAAATAGGACAACAATTATCGTTATTTATATTAGTATAAATATTATAAGGTAAATTATTAATTTTCCATCCATTATTAATCATTCTATAAATATCTGTAAAAATTTTGTAATTTTCATTAAAACCTCTAATATAATTCGTCTTTTTTTGTATAATGTCTTTTATCATGATATTTGTCGAATTCTCCATGAAATCATATATTGTACCCGTATTTTTTGAATAATAAAATTTTGTTTTATTATTTACTTTTGACAATAATAATCCATAACAACTATAATTATTATTGTTATATGGTGGTTCATCATTTGATATTGTTATTTCAATATAAATATTTAAATTATTGACAGTATTTATATTATTTGTTATGAATGTATAAAAATTTATATGTTCAAGACCATGTTTAAATGCTATTTTAATATTATTTGATTTTATAAATCTATCTATAGTATTTTTATCATAATCTATATCATAAAATTTATCATCTGACAAATTACTATTATAAAATGATTTTTTACTATAAATAGAAAGCAATTTTTCACATGGATAAGTTCCATAAATAATACCATTATTATTTATAATTTCTTTCTCTAACAATTCATAAAATTCATTCAATTCCTTATAATAAATCATAATAATTAAAACAATAAATAATATTCATTTTTTTAAATTTGATATAATTTAAAAGTAAAATTAAAGAAAAATGAAATATAAATATAAATATTTATTTAACCGCACAAATATGTTTATCATCGGTGGTGAAGTTTATGAAGATGAGGAAATTTTCAATATTGACCATTATAATAATGATACTGATGAAGATTGTGAATATGAGGACGAATTAGATGTAATTGCGGTTTCGATTGAAAATCGATTTCATCCGAGATATACAAATACAATTATGATTTGAATAAAGGAAAATAAAAAGTCTGAAAAAAACTTTTTGGACTTTTAATGAAATTAAAATAAATTTGTATATTTTTATAACTAAAAATAAATAAAAATGAATAAATTTTTATATTAATATTTTGACGACAAAATATGTTTATCATCGGTGGTGAAGTTTATGAAGATGAAGAAGTTATGGAGCTTACATCATATGAAAATTCAATTTATGAAAGAGACCCCGAAGAATATATTTATGAAGATGAATACGATGAATTGGCTATTCGTTTGGAAAATCGATTGCAACTTAAGAATGTTGTAGTTTCCATTTAAAGTCAAAAAAATAAAAAGTCTAAAAAGATAACTTTTTGGACTTTTTTTATTTAAACGATAATATTATAAATAAATATGTATAATGATTTATTTGAACATTCCATATAAAGATAGGAAAAAAGTTAAAAGTTTGGGTGCAATATGGGATGCAAAATTAAAAAAATGGTGTTGTAATGAAGACAATGTTTTATGCACATTATATGAAGTCTATAAAGATGATATTACGATTATAGGTGAAGACAGAACATATGGTTCAAATAAATTATATATAGATATGATACCAAAAACAACTTATTTTAAAAATGTTCGTTCATTATTTAATGACTGTGATTGGAATCTTATAAGACATCATATATATGAAAGGGCAAATAATCGTTGTGAATGTTGTGGAAAAAAACGAAACAAATATTTAGAAGCACATGAAAGATGGGAATTTAATGAAGAAACACAAACACAAAAATTGGTAAGAATAATTGCATTATGTAAATTATGTCATTCTGCAACACATTATGGACATTCTAAAAGAAAAAAGAATATTGAACTAATCAATATGCATATAAAAAAAATAAATAATTTTACAGATGAAGAATTAGAAAAACATATTAAAGATGCATACGAAATATGGAATAATAGAAATAAAATTAAATGGAATTTAGATTTTTCTATTATAACAAATTCGGGATTTAATATAAAAACTTAAATATTTTCACATGCTCCTAATTCAACTATATTATTTGTATGTTGTCTATAAAATATCATCCATAATGAACAATTACCAGCATTACATATAATATAATTACATTTACTCATTATTAAAGTAATAGCATAATAATATAATGAATATTGATAATTAGTTTCTTTATAAACTTCATTTACTGTTGTATTTTTTTTATAAATATGTCTTATTTCGTCATAAAAAATAAGATTATTTGGAAATTCTTCTTTCATATCATTTAAAAAATTTGTTTCATCTGATTGAATCAAAAATTTTATATTTGGATTATCTTTTAAAATAGTTTTACCATATTCGATATAATAATCTATAGTTGGTAATTTTATTTCTGTTGCCTTATCATTACCTCTATAAAATAATACACAAATATTATCATAATCTATATTATATTTTTTTTCCATCATTTCGACGATTTCTAATATTTTTCTTGATGGTGTAAAATATTTTTTTATAAAGGGTAATAAATTTTCTAAATCTAATGTATTATATATTTTATATTGAAACCATTCTTTAAATTCAATATCTTTTGTATATTCAATCTGTTCTTTACTATTATTATAATGTTCAAAATAATGAAATGTCAAATCCTCATCTGGATATTTTTTATTACATTCAAAATATTTTTTTGTTACATAATTTAAAGGCAATTGTTTATATTTATTAAAAAATTCTATTAAAAAATGCAATCGAACCGAACAACATGAAAAAAAACCTCCATCATGTTGTGTTGTTAATTCCATTTAAATAACTAACAATTTATAAACCTTATATAAAAGTATTTATACCTAATTGAATTACATTTTCCATATTTAACAATTCCAAGAATTATAAATAATATATTTACATTTATTGCTAAGTATTTTAAAGAATATTCAAATTCATTTCTTTAAATATGATATAAATAATATGATTCCTTTAAAATTTAAAGGTTTATAATCTATATCTCAACTATGAATGATATTATCAGATATTTCATTATAATATTTAGCCGTAGTATAAATTAATAATAAACTTTTATAATTATTAAAAAATTAATTTTATATAGTCGTACATGCCCGAAATTGAATTACATTTTCTGTATTACCTCTATAAAAAAATATCCACATTGAACGATTACAAGAATTACAAATAATATATTTACATTTACTCATAATTATTGTTATTGCTAAGTATTTTAAAGAATATTCAAAATTATTTTCTTGAATATCATTATCAAAAATAATATTATTTGTAAATTCTTTAGCCATTTCTAATATAAAATTTGTTTCATCTGATTTAATTAAAAATTTTATATCTGGATTAATACTCAATACATGTTTAGCATATTTAATATATTCATCATGTGATGGTAATTCAACATTATTATATTTATTTTTACCTTTAAAAAACAAAACACAAATATTATCATAATCTAAATTATATTTATTTTCTATATTTTTAATAATATTCAAAATATTGTCAGTTGGTGTGAAATATTTTTTAATAAATGGTATGATTCCTTCAAAATCCAAACTTGTATAATTTTTGTATTCATACCAATGTTTAAAATCTATATCCTGATTATAAATAATATTATCAGATATTCCATTATAATGTTTAAAATAAAAATATGTTATATCTGTATTATATATATTTTTATATGTTGTATAACAATTTTTTGTAATTAAATTATCAGGTAATTTTTTTGTATTATTATAATATTCGATTATTTTATGTAATATCATGCTTGAACATGAAAAAAAACCAAAATGATGTTCTATTTCTAATGACATCAATTTGATTTTTTATTTATATCAAATATTTTATTTACCTAACAATATTCGCGAAAACTCCATACAATGCAAACATTGCAACATAAATAAATACACCAAATCCCAATTCCTGATGTCTTTCATTAATGCAATTATTTCGAATTTTCATAAAATTAGTATAATTAACCATATCATAACATTTATTATGATTATGTTTAATACAAGTATAAAGCATTTCATCATTCGTAATTTTGAATGCATTATTATTGCACATGTTAATTATATTATTTTCTAAATTTCTTACATACCTACTACCAAGATAATTAATACGACATTCACTCATAGGAATATTCATAAGAATATATCCAAGGTTCAGCATAATAATCACTTTGTGCAGCATTTATTGCGTAACTATTTATGTAATTATTAATAATCAATTTTTAAATATTTTTGAAATATTTTAAATTAAATATATTTGTTTTAATTTATAACAAAAATAAAATAAAAATGATTATTTAGTTTTTACTAAACTTTTAAGCGAAAGCTTCAAAAACAATGAGTGAATTTGTTGAAGTGTTTATTGAGTCTGATGACGATACCTACATTTATGGTGATTATACTTACAAAGTCAAAATTGTTGATGGCGTTTATATTGAACCATATATGCTAGAACTTGATAATAATTTTATTAAGTTTTATCGTAATGAAGGTTTCTTTGCAGTTTATACTGATAATATTTTAACAGATATTATTTTCATCGAAACATGCTGGTCTGGTGATGTTATCGGATATAAAATCAATGAAAATATGATTGGTCATGAATTCTTAAGAGTTTATCATGGTCGACAAATGAAAGAAAATAAAAATACTCGTGATTTAAGCGAGTTGATAAAGAAGTTTGACTTGATGGGTTAAATTTAAAAACGACGGAAAGAAAATAAACAAAAAGTCATTTTTGTTTATTATATATGGTTTTTGTAAGCCATAAATAATAACTATTATTATTATTTTTATAATTTTTTTTTGTTTTCATTATTAAAATATTTCCGAATAGTATATTACCATCTTTATAATCCAAATATGCTTTAAAATTATTTTCTTTAAATATCTTCCCTAATAATCCAGAACCTGTGGGAAAAGTAAAATCAATACCATAATAATTATTATTAACATTTTTAACAATTTCATTAATAGCAATATTAAAAATAGGATTATTAATTTTGGTAATTATGAAATCAGTATCAATAAATAATTTATTATAATAATGATTTTTATTATTAACAAAAAAATTATGGTCAATAAGTTCAATTAATTTTATATTATCATCATATTTATCATCTATATATATACCTCCATATTTATATAAAATGCAATATTTCCAAAGATTCATTTTATATTCGTATGGTATTAATGATTTGTATGTTTGATATATGATATCAGAATAATTATTAAAAATAAAGTTTTCACAATCAATTTCATCAAAAAAAAAATAATTAAATTCTGGATTATTTATTCTTAAATTAGAAGAAATTGATTTTTTATTTTTACCAGATTGAAAAATATTTAATGGTACTTTAGTATAAATGCCAAAAGTTCTCATATCTATTGGCAATTTATTTAAATCTTAATAATAACGTGCAAATTCATACACATCATTCCAATTTCGAATAAAATATTTACGGTCATTATAAATTATTTGGTCAAATTCCAACAAATAATTTATATTATCCCTATAATTATCATATTCGTCTAAAATCATTTTTATATTAGTCTTATTATAATCAATGAGTTTATAATTAAGACTAATTGCATTTTTTTGAATAAATCGTTCAGTAAAATCTCTGAAATCTTTTACTAATATAAAATGCGTTCCAACTGATTTAATCAAATAATAATCACCAGTTTCAATATTTTTATATAAACAACCTTCCATTGTTTATTTATATAATAAAACAAAAAATCAATTTTTATTTATTTTACTTTAAAATCTAATATATTTTTTTCTTATTAGAGTTCGTCTATATACTTTTTATTATATTCTACATATCCATTCATTAAATTTTTATATGTTATAGATGATGTACTAATATAAACTTCTTTATATATAATGTCATAAATAATTTTTAATTTTGATAAATCCATCACAACATGATAAACTATTAAATATAATGGATTATCAAACGATAATTTTGCAAGATTAATACCTTTGTTACCACCAGTCATAATAAAATATCTAGATTTATTAATGTTTGTATCTAAATCTATATTATCGTATATTTTATTAAGTTTTTCTGTATAGTTTGTTATATCAATATCAGCATATATATCATTTTCATCTAGATATTTATTTAAATCATATTTATTATTTTTACTATGACCAGGACGACCATCACGAGCAGGACGACCAGCAGCACCACGACCAGCAGCAGCAGGAGAATCATCACCAGCAGGAGCAGGAGGACCAGCAGCAGCAGGACGACGACCAGGACGACCATCACGAGCAGGACGACCATCATCAGCATCATCAGCAGGACGACGACCAGCAGGACCATCACGACCATCACCAACAGGACCATCACGACCATCACGAGCAGGACCATCACCAGCAGCAGCAGGAGGACCACGAGTACGACGAGCAGCAGCAGCACCAGGAGGAGCACTACAGTTATTTAAATAAGTAACTTTCTTTGCCATCTCTTTATTAAACACTGTAACAATGTCTGAAAATTTCATAAATATTTCTGGTTTACCATGAGCTGAATCTGGAAATATATAACTATCATTAATACTTGATGTATTTAAAGTTATTATATATCTATCTTCTTTTAAACTATAAATGTTATCAAACATAGTTGTAAATAATCGTAATTCATCATGAATTATATCATTAATACTAGGATAATCATTGATTATAAGACCATATATATACGTTGTATAATAATTAAGTCTGCTTATATTAGTTAGTTCATATAATTGCTTTACATTTGTAATTGTATTTAATCCATTAGGATTATAATATATATCAATAGTATTAATCATAATTGCATTAATGTAATTATCTATATATTTTTCAAAATTTGGGTCTATTGTAGTTAGTATATGAATAATACCACTTTGACATATCATTGAACGTTTTAATTCTACACATGATTCCCTAAAATCGGTTAAAGTTATATTAACGTTTGGGTCCTCTAAAAAATGTAATAAACTATTTACCCAATCATAACTATCACCAATTTTAATATTATTAGTATTAAATTCATTTATAATATATTTTATATTTAGTTTTAATAAAGTTAAATCATTATCGTATCCATTTACTACTATTTCTCTAACTATCGAATATTGTATAATATTTTGTAAAAAATTATATAAATACATTAATATATGCTGAAATAGATTACTAATGGTATAATTGTAAATATCATGACCAGCACCAGGAGAACCATCACCAGCACCAGGAGGACCAGCATTAGAACCATCATCAGCAGAATCATAAATATCATTATCAGAACCATCATCAGCAGCAGCACCATGAGCAGGAGCAGGAGCAGCATCAGCACCAGCATCAGCATCATCACTAACATCAGGAGGAGCAGGACCACGACGAGCAGGACGACGACCAGCAGCAGCATCATCACTAGCATCAGCATCATCACCAGCATCATGAGGAGCAGGACCACCACGAGCAGGACGACGACCAGCAGCAGCAAAAGCAGCAGCAGCAGCAGCAAAAGCAGCAGCAGGAGGACCACGAGCACGACGTGCAGCACGACGACCAGCACCAGCACCATGAGGAGGAGGACCACGATTAGCAGCAGCAGCACGACGACCAGCACGACCATCACCAGCAGCAGGTGAACCATCAGCACCATGAGGAGGAAGACCAACAAGACTATCAGCAGAATCATCATCATGAGCAGGAGCATCATCAGCACCATCAGCATCATTACGAGGAGCACCACCTGTTAATTGTAATGTGTCTATACTATGTAAATAATATGGTACTGTATTTGTAAATAATCTCATAATTAAATGTAATATACTGTCTATTTTATTTTTTATATAGACATTACTATATAATTCATTGTCTTTATTTTCATATAAATAAATATTTAAACATAATTGTCCATATAAATAATTTAAATTAAGATAGTTATTAGATAATAAAATATATTTTATTATTAAAATTATATCTTTTACTAAATCGTCA
>JACCED010958275.1_pt1 | contig 20262 bp, 23 predicted proteins | sample 7455021 | NCBI WGS metagenome assembly JACCED01 (sample SAMN15323456, study PRJNA562643) | freshwater metagenome | isolation source: river surface water | place: USA:Blue River Watershed | collected 2017-08-19
AGTGAGGAGAAAGGCAGCGATGTGAATATCGCAGCCCATCTTGTGCGTGACGCTTTCATCAATGCTTTTGACATGGCCTTGGTTCTGACAAATGACTCGGATCTGGTTGAGCCCATACGTATCGCTGTCCAGGAGGCCAGCAAAAGAGTTGGGCTTCTGGCGCCAGTTGAAAGTCCCAACCGGAGCCTGGCGGGGGTCGCTTCCTTCTGCCTGCATGTTCGCCCCGGCCATCTTCTTCGCGCGCAGTTTCCTGAGGTGGTCGAGGGGCCGGATGGCATCAGGGTTCAGCGGCCACCGAAGTGGCAAGACAAGGAGAATATCTGAACCAAGCCTGGGGCGCTTACCCCAAGCCCCCACTTGGACTTAAGCAGCGGTTTCCACGGCAAGTTTCAAGCGCAGGCCAACAGCCCGCGCGGCGCGCGCCATGGTATCAAGCTGGACGGAAGCATTTTCGGGGTCGAGCAAACGGCCAAGCTGGCTTCGGCTGGTGCCCAAACGCGCGGCAAGCGCGGTTTTCGTCATACGCTGCGCCTGCATTTGTTGTTCCAAATGCCAGATCAGCACGCGCTTCAATGCCACCGCTTCCACATCATCGCGCAAGCCTTCCTCTTCCAGGAAAGCGTCAAAGCTGGACCCGGTGTGCTTGTTTTTCATGGGCATGCTGTTCAACCCTTTTCGTGTTCCGCCTTGCGCGTCAATGCCAAATCCAATTCCCGCGCCGAGGTCGCCTCGGTTTTCTTGATGAAGCCATGCAGCAAAACCATTTGCCGGTTCCGATCCACGTAGAACAAAACGCGCGCAATGCGGTTTGCCAGCCTGGTTCGAACTTCATGCAGGCCCTGTCCCATGGGACGGCATAACGGCATCCCCAAAGGCCAACCCCATTCCACTGTTTTTATGTCCTCCCCAATCGCGCGACGCGCCGCCGACGGTAGGGATTTCAACCATTCCCGCACCGGTTCCGCCCCGCTGGCCGTGCGGAAGAAAAAGGCCGGCACGCGGCGCACGGGCTGGGGCGGCGCGGGAGGCATTATGTACCTTTTAAGGTACGAATTTGCAAGCCCAAAACCCAGGGGTTGAGGGTAGCACGAGAGGATAAAGGTTGTGCATGGCCCATGAAAATCTCCTTGCGGTAGTGTTTGTTAATTGTTTACCATTGTCAAAACGCAGGCATTGGAGGGTGTTTCAATGGGTTTGCAACGTTTGCCGGGGCGCCCTGTCGCGCTGGTTTTGCTGGCCTTTCTGGCAACAGCGTGTGAGGGCCCACAATGGGGTCGGGACAATGCCGGGGGCACCTTTAGCCGGGATGAATGGACCCCGATCGAACCGTCTCAACTCATGGGCAATCTGGCGGAAGTATTCGCCGGCATGCCGCTCAAGGATGCCCGGCGGTCGATCCGCGATCACGCGGTACAGGATGATCAGGTGACCATTACTGATCGTGGCTGGGCTGCCGCAGAACGCATCATTGCGCCGAATTCGTATTTCAACGTCCAGTCCTTCTCCAATTTGAATTCGCGCGAATACTTCGAAACCTGGGTGCGGGGGCGCTTCCCACAGGCGAAGGACGTCGAATTTGTCGATGTGATCCCAGTGACCAATCCGCGCAGCACAACACGCGGTTTTGCCGCCACGGTCATGGTCACGAACCAGCAAGATCGGCAATTCCGTTGCGCCTTGGCCTTTACGGGCTATGGCGGTCCCCGGCTTTCAGAAACCTCGACAGATATTTTCCGGCTTGAGGATCTGAAATCCATCCTGAAAATCCGCTTCTGCACCGTGGGCGGCACCGCAGCATCGCTCAATCGACGCATGCAACGCGTGATGTTCTAGGCAGGTTTGCGGCGGTGCGGGCGTTGGGGGTCGCGGCTATTTCTTTTCGCGCCCCCGATCATTTCCCGCCCGCCACCTCCTTGACGCCCCCACCCCCAAAGCGTAAAGGCCCATCTCCCGCCGCAAGGCGCCGACCCCCTTTGCCCAGGTGGCGGAATTGGTAGACGCGCAGGTTTCAGGTACCTGTGGCCGCAAGGCTGTGAAGGTTCGAGTCCTTTCCTGGGCACCAGTATTTCTCTTTCGCAAGCGGCGCGACACATGGGCTCCACCTTTTTCTCCCAGGCCGGCGTGACCATCCGGCTCCATCGGAATGACCTGCCGGATGGCCTGGATCTGGGCCGTGTGGTCGCCATTGATACGGAAACCATGGGTCTCAACCCGCATCGGGATAGGCTGTGCCTGGTGCAGCTTTCCGCGGGCGATGGGTCAGCGCATCTGGTGCAGATCAGCCCAACATCGCTTGGCGGGCGCGGGGCGGATGCACCCAATCTCAAGAAGCTTTTGGCGGACCCTGCGGTCACCAAGCTGTTTCATTTCGCCCGTTTTGATGTCGCGGTGCTCTATCACGCGCTGGGGGTTATCACCGCGCCGGTGATTTGCACCAAAATCGCCGCCAAGCTGGTGCGTACCTTCACGGACCGTCATGGTCTCAAGGATTTGTGCCGCGAATTGCTTGGGGTTGATATCTCGAAGCAGCAGCAAACCTCGGATTGGGGGGCGGCGGAACTCTCGCCCGAACAATTGGCCTATGCGGCGTCGGATGTGCTGCATCTCCATGCGCTCTGGGCCAAGCTTGAAGGCCTGCTGAAGCGTGAAGGCCGGCTGGATTTGGCTGAAGCCTGTTTCCGGTTCCTGCCGGCGCGCGGGCGGCTGGATCTGCTGGGCTATGAGGATCCGGATATTTTCCACCACTGACCCGTGCTGGCATTTTTTTTGCAGGGTTAGCGTCGAATTTATTGACCCCTAAGGTTCCGCACCTCATAGAAGGTGGCGTGAATAGTCTCGGCCCCCATGCTGATCTCGTTGCGGCCCGCCGCGTTCTGGCGCTGGAAGCCGATGCCCTGCGCGCCCTGGCCGATGGGCTGGATGAAGGTTTCAGCAAGGCGGTTGGCCTTTTGGCCGGGGTGACCGGGCGGGTTGTTGTTTCCGGCATGGGAAAATCCGGCCATGTGGCGCGCAAGATTGCCGCGACCATGGCTTCCACCGGGACGCCGGCGCTGTTTGTCCACCCAGCAGAAGCGTCCCATGGCGATTTGGGCATGATCCTGGCCGGGGATGCGGTGCTGGCACTGTCCAATTCCGGGGAAACGCCGGAATTGGCGGATTTGATCGCGCATTCCCGCCGCTTCAGCCTGCCGCTGATTGGCATTGTGGGCCGGGCGGAAAGCACGCTCGCGCGCGCTGCGGATGTAGCGCTGGTATTGCCGGCAGCGCCCGAAGCCTGCCCGATGGGCCTCGCCCCCACCACCTCCACCACTATGCAGATCGCGCTGGGCGATGCCTTGGCGGTTGCTTTGCTGACGCGGCGGGGCTTCACCGCTTCGGATTTTCGCGTGTTCCATCCGGGCGGGAAATTGGGCGCGCGCCTGTCCCGCGTGCGGGATCTGATGCATGGCGCGGCGGAATTGCCCTTGGCGCCGCCCGATATGCCGATGGAAGCCGCGATTTTGGCCATGACCGCGCGGCGCTTCGGCTGCCTTGGTGTGGTGGGCGCGGATGGCGCGCTTTCTGGTGTCATCACAGATGGCGATTTGCGCCGCGCGCTGGAAGCCGCAGGCGGTGCCGCCTTGCTCGCGCGCCCAGCCGGGGAGGTCATGACGCATAACCCCCGCGCCATCACTGGCGATGCGCTGGCGGCGGAAGCGCTGGCGCTGATGAATAAGCATGCCATCACCGCGCTTTTCGTGGTGGATGAAGCGCGCCGTCCGATCGGCATTCTGCATATCCATGATTTGCTGCGCGCGGGTGTGGCATGAAAAACCGCGCACCCAGCACGGATAAAACCATCCCGCTGCCCCGGGCGCCGCGCCGCATGCTGACACCATCGCGCGAACGCTGGTCACCTTCGGCGCGGGAAATGGCGCGGCGGCGGCTTGTGATCGCGGCCATGAAATGGCTTGTGCCCGGCGCGGGTTTGGCGCTGCTGCTGGCCATTGTGATTTGGCCCGAAGTGCAAGGCGTGGAAGACCGCGCGCGCATGTCCTTCCGCCGGGTGGTGGCAACCGCGCCAGATGCCGTGCGCGTGGTAGCGCCGCGCTATCAGGGCGTGGATGAACAGAACCGCCCCTATACCGTCACGGCCGCTGTCGCGACGCAGGGGGAGGATCAGGATATTGTGGATTTGGCGACGCCACGCGCCGATCTGCTGCTGACTGATGGCTGGGTGCTGCTGGAAGCGCGCCAAGGGCGGCTCAATAAGCCGCGCAATCATCTGGATCTGATGGGTGATGTCACGCTTTGGCATGATGGCGGCAATCTGCTGGTGACCGAAGAAGCAGTGATTGAACTGAAGGAAGGCGCAGCATCGGGCGACAAGCCCGTGGCAGCCCAGGGACCTTTCGGCACTTTAGTGAGCGAAGGCTTCCGCCTGATTGATAAGGGGGCGGTGGTGGTTTTCACCGGCCGCGCCCGCGCCTTGTTGGAAGGTGGCCAATGATTGCGCGTTTCGCCCTGCCCATGCTGCTGCTGGTCAGCATGGCGCATGCCCAAGGGATCAATTTGAATGAGGGCGGGCCGATAGAAGTCACCGCCCAGAATGGCATTGAATGGCGCCAGAATGATCAGGTGGTGATCGCGCGCGGCGCGGCGCGGGCCGTGCGCGGCGGGGTCACGATTGATGCCGATATGCTGCTGGCGCGCTATCGCCCGCGCGGTGGCGCACCGGTGGAAGCGCGCCCCAATACGGAAGGCCCTGGTGGTTCCAGCGAAATCTGGCGCCTGGAAGCCGAAGGCAATGTCGTGATCACCACCGCGACCGATCGCGCCGAAGGTGACCGCGCGGTGCATGATATGGACCAGGCGGTGATGGTGCTGACTGGGCGCAATCTGCGCCTCACCTCCCCCGATAATGTGCTGACCGCGCGCGATAGCGTGGAATATTGGCCGCAGCGGCGCATGGCAGTGGCGCGCGGTGAAGCCTTGGTCGTGACCAAGGATGACAAGCGCGTGCGCGCCGATGTGCTGGTGGCGTATTTCGCCGAAAATGCCACACGCACCGCTGGCGAAACACCACGCCGCGCCGCCGGCGCCGCACCACCGCCAAACAACCCTGGCGCGGGCAGCAATCTGGATAAGGTTGAAGCCTATGGCCGGGTGGAAATCCGCACCCCGACCGAAGTGGTGCGCGGCGATAGCGGCGTTTACACGCCACCCAATGGGCTGGCGCGCCTGCTTGGCAAAGTCACCATTGTGCGGGGCGACAATACCCTGACGGGGCAGGAAGCCATCGTGAATATGCAAACCGGCGTTTCGCGCCTGGTGTCACGACCCGGGCAAAGGGTGCAGGGGCTGGTCGTGCCGCAATCGACCCAAAGCCTGCCCGCACCAGGGGCTGCGCCACGATGACAGAAAAGCCCCCCATCAAGGTGTTGAATGGTGAAGGCGGCTTGATCGCGACCGGCCTGGGCAAGCGCTATAAAAAACGCCCGGTGGTGCGCAATGTCTCCATCTCCTTGCGGCGCGGCGAAGCAGTCGGGCTGCTCGGCCCCAATGGCGCCGGCAAGACCACCACCTTCTACATGATCACCGGCCTGGTGCAGCCGGAAGAAGGCCGCGTCATGATGGATGGGCATGATGTCACCATGCTGCCCATGTATCGCCGCGCACGGCTTGGGCTTGGCTATTTGCCCCAGGAAGCCAGCATCTTTCGCGGGCTTTCGGTTGAACAGAATATCCGCGCCGCGCTTGAAGTGGTGGAACCCGATCGGGATCGGCGCGAACAGATGCTGGATGAATTGCTGGCGGAATTCGGCATTGCGCATTTGCGTCGCGCCCCGGCCTTGGCACTTTCCGGCGGTGAGCGGCGGCGCTGTGAAATCGCGCGCGCCCTGGCAACCCACCCATCCTATATCCTGTTGGATGAGCCCCTGGCGGGGATTGACCCCATTGCGGTCGGCGAAATCCGTGATCTGGTCAAGCATTTGAAGGATCGCGGTATTGGCGTGCTGATCACCGACCATAATGTGCGCGAAACCCTCGAAATCATTGACCGCGCCTATATCCTGCATGATGGCAAGGTATTGATGGAAGGCAGCCCGCAGGAAATTGTCGCCAATGAGGATGTGCGCCGCGTCTATCTTGGCGAAAAATTCAGCCTATAGGCCGATGCTGGTGCATGATGGCTTTGCCTTTCACCTACCCAGTGGCTGACCTGCCAAACTGATGGCGATCGGACCGCGCCTCGATCTGCGGCAATCGCAGCATCTGGTCATGACGCCCCAGCTGCGTCAGGCGATCAAGCTGCTGCAGTCATCCAATATCGAAGTCTCCGCTTTCGTCGAAGAAGAACTGGAACGCAATCCGCTGCTGGAACGCGATGACCGGCCGGTCCCTGGCCCGGATGCCGGGCGCAGCACGGACCCGCTGCCGGTGGCAAGCGAACCGGGCGATGCAGCGAGTGCCGCGGCTTCCGATGCGCTTCCGTCGGAGAATGCCGCGCCGCTCGATGCCGAATGGGACAATGTCTATGATAATGGCCTGCCGCCGATCGGCCGGGGTGGGCGGAGCGATTTTGAGGATGATCTTTCCGGCATTGACGCGATGGAAGCGCCGGAACGTTCCCTGCGCGACCATCTGGCGGAACAGATCCGGTTGAATTTCACGCAGGCGCAGGAAAGGCTGATTGCCGGCAATCTGCTGGCCCTGGTGGATCCTGCCGGGCGTTTGCATGCGCGCGCGCAGGTGATTGCGGATGCGCTTGGCTGCGAGGAAGCGCTGGTGGAACGCGTGCGCCTGGCCATGGCGCGTTTCGATCCCGTTGGCATGTTCTGCCATGATTTGGCGGAATGTCTTGCAGTGCAGCTGCAGGATCGCAATCGCTATGATCCTGCCATGGCGGCGTTGCTCGGTAATCTCGAATTACTGGCCAAGCGTGACCTTAAGCGCCTGCAGGAAATCTGCGGTGTCGACGCCGAGGATATGGCGGAAATGGTCGCGGAATTGCGCCGGCTTGATCCCAAACCCGGCGCTTCCTTCGATGCGCCGCCGGCGCCAACATTGGTGCCCGATGTGTTGATGCGGCGCGGGCCGGATAATGATTGGATTGTCGAACTCAATCTGGAAACCCTGCCGCGCGTGCTGGTGAATCGCGGGTTTTTTGCCTCTGCCACCGTCAATGCGCGCAGCAAGGATGACAAGGCCTGGGTGGCGGAACGTTTCCAGACGGCGTCATGGTTGGTGAAATCGCTGGAACAACGCGCCAATACCATCCTGAAAGTGGCGGCCGAGATTGTGCGGCGCCAGGATGGCTTTTTTCGCCATGGTGTCGGGCATTTGCGCCCGCTGATCCTGCGCGATGTGGCGGATGAGGTTTCACTGCATGAAAGCACCGTTTCGCGCGTGACATCGAACAAGGCGATTGCGACACCGCGCGGTACTTTTGAGCTTAAGTATTTCTTCACCACCGCGATTTCCGGCACCCGGGGCGGGGAAGCGCATAGTGCCGAAGCCGTGCGCTACCGCATCAAGGCCATGGTGGATGGCGAAAGCGCGGACGACATTCTTTCCGATGATACGATTGTGGCCCGGCTACGCGAAGAAGGCGTGGACATTGCCCGGCGAACTGTGGCCAAATATCGGGACGCGCTGCGCATCCCATCATCCGTGCAGCGCAAACGGGAGAAGGCCGCCTCGGCCTGATCCGGACAATCATGCGGCCCGGCAAGGAGGCAGCGGGCCGCGCGCCCGGTTGCCTCGGGGCGGCCCCTCCGCTTTGGAAAAGGAGGGCGTAGGCCCATGCATGTCACGGTAGCCGGCAAGCAAGTTGAAACCGGTGATGCACTGAAGCATCACGTCAGCGATGGCCTCTCAGCCATCACGGCGAAATATTTCGACCACGCGCTTGAAGCCAATGTGACCTTCCACAAGCATCGAAGCCAATTCAGTTGTGATATCAATCTGAAGGCCGGGCGCGGGCTGATGATGCGCGCCGAAGGGGAAGGGGCCGATGCGCACCGCGCCTTTGAAGTGGCCGCGGAACATTTGGCCAAACGCCTACGCCGCTATCGCCGCCGGGTGAATGAACATGCGCGGTCCTTCGCGGGCGAACGCGACACCCAGGCTGAAGAAGCACCCCGCGGCCGGCGTTATGTGATCGAAGCACCGCCGGATGAGGAACCGCCGGATCATGGCGACCATGGCGCCATCATTGCCGAACACCCGGCGCATATTGAAAAACTGAGTGTGGGAGAAGCCGTGATGCGGCTTGATCTGGCCCAGGCCCAGGCGCTGATGTTCCGCAACAAGAAAGGTGGCGGGCTGAATGTTGTCTATCGCCGCGCCGATGGGCATATCGGCTGGATTGATCCTGGGGAGGGTTAAGCGCCGCGCCCTCGGCGGCCTCTCTGGCATGGTGTAGGATCGCAGCATGCCAGATCTCAGCCAATTCCTTCTGTATCTCACGGCGGCACTGCTCCTCGCGGTGACGCCGGGTCCCGGGATTTTCTATGTCGCGGCCCGCAGCTTGGCGGGTGGGCGGGCAGAGGGCATTGCCTCCAGCTTCGGCACTGCGCTTGGTGGAATGATGCATGTGTTGGCCGGGGCCCTTGGCGTTTCCGCGCTGGTGCTGGCGAGTGCTGAACTTTTCACGGCGCTGAAATGGCTCGGCGCGACCTATCTGGTCTGGCTTGGCCTGCGCACCATTATCGCGGCGCGACGCGATGCGGTGCGGGATATGGCTGGCGCTGATCCGGCCCCGGCCATGGGCGCTGGACGCGCGTTTCGCGAAGGTGTGGTGGTGGAGGCGCTCAACCCCAAGACCGCCGCCTTTTTCCTTGCCTTCATTCCACAATTTCTCGATCCCGACGCAGGCATGGTGGCGCTGCCTTTCATCCTGCTGGGGTCGATTTCTGTCGCGCTCAATACGCTCGCTGATCTTGTGGTGGCGATTGGCGCCAGCCACATCCGCGAAACCGCCGCAATGCGGCCCGGCTTTATACGCCGGCTGCGGGAATTTTCAGGCGCGTCAATGATTGCTTTGGGCGCGGGCCTGGCACTGGCCAAGCGGCAGTAAATTTCTTGGGCGGCGCGCCCTTTGCTGGCGCGCCGCCCGATATGATCACGCGCTTTCGTAAAGCCGCGTCAGGCTGAATTCGCGGTGGCCGAGCAATTCGGCCGCGGTCAATTCGCCATCGGCCGTGCGGATGATGCAATCAAGCAAGGCTTCGCCGGCATCATCCATATTCATCTGCCGCTGCAACAGCCCGGTCACATCCACATCAATGTGTTCAGACATGGTGCGCTGCGTGCGCGGATTGGCGGTGAGCTTGATGACCGGCAGGATCGGGTTGCCGATGACATTGCCCTGCCCGGTCGGGAAGGTATGCACAGCAAAACCCGAAGCGGCGCAAAGCGTCACCATTTCAGCTGCGGCAGAGCTGGAATCCATGAACCAAAGGCCGGAATGGGTCGGCACCTCGGCCTTGTCCAAAACGCCATCGACCAGACACTTCTTGCCGATCTTCTGGATATTGCCGAGCGCCTTTTCCTCGATGGTGGTGAGACCGCCTTCGATATTGCCCTTGGTGGGCTGGCTTTCGGAAAGATCGTTGGTCTTGTTCGCTTCCACCACGCGCTGGTAGCGGTCAAACATCGCCTGGAATTGCGCGCGGATTTCTGGGGTGCGGCAACGCTCGGCGACCAGATGCTCACCACCCGTCAATTCGGTGGTTTCACCGAAAACGAGGGTGTTGCCGTTTTCCCAGAGCTTATCAAAGGAATTGCCGACCGTCGGGCAGGAAGCAAGGCCCGATGTGGTATCGCTTTCACCGCATTTGGTGGAAACCCAAAGCTCCTGAATGGAAGCGCGGGATTTCTTCAAGCGCGATGCATGCTTCACCATGCGATAGGCCGCGCGGGAGGCATTGGCGATGGTGTTGATGTCGCCATTCTGTTCGATGGCGAAGCCTTCCACCGGCTTGCCGGATTTGGCGATGCCTTCAACAATGCGCCCGGTCCAGCCCGGTTCAATGCCAATCACCACCACGCCAGCGACATTCGGGTTGGTGCCCGTGCCGATCAGCGTGCGGAAATGCAAATCCAGATCAGCGCCAAATTGCAGGCGGCCATAGGCGTGCGGAATCGCAAGCGCGCCCTTGATATTATTGGCAACAGCTTCGCAGGCCGCGTTGGAAAGATCGTCCACTGGCAGGATGATGACATGGTTGCGCACACCCATGCGGCCATTTTCGCGGCGCCAGCCTTCGAAGGAGGCGTTTTTCAGATTAATGCCCATGGCGCTTACCACCGCTTCGTTTTGACGTTGTGGACGTGAAGATGCTCGCCGGCCGAGATGTCCTTCACCGCCTTGCCGATATCGATGCCGTATTTGATGATGGTATCACCGGCAGCGATGGCACGAATGGCAAGCTTATGCCCGATCGGGATATCCGACTTCGCGTTGAAGGTGATCATCTTGTCTTGATCCATGATCCAGCCATTCAGCGCCTGGCCAGATTTGATCCCTTCGACAACCACGACGCCGACGGAATCGCCTTCGTCATGCACGCAGAAATGCACGGTCATGCCGGCAAATCCTCCCTGTTTCTCAATACGATGATGAACGGTAGGGCGCGCCCCGTTCGGGGTCAATCGGCGCGCCGCGGGCGGGGGGCAACCCGTGTCAGATCGGTAGCGCGGTGGTGGATTTCACGCATTCCATGGCGAAGCGGGAGGTGACCTTGCGCAGGCTGGCGACGCGCGCGGTCAGCTTACGATAGAAACCATCAAAGGCTGTCATATCCGCGACCACGACACGCAAAAGGTAGTCAACATCGCCACCCAGGCGCCAGCATTCCACAATCTCGGGCATTTCAGCCACGGTTTTGGCAAAGCTTTCAATCCATTCGGCGGAATGGTCGCCTGTTTCAATGGCGACAAAAACCGAAATGCCAAGGCCAAGCTTTTCGGCATCCACCAGGGTCACCCGACCGGTGATGATGCCGGCTTCCTCCATGCGGCGAATGCGCTTCCAACAGGGCGTTGGGGTAAGCGCCACTTCCTTCGCGATGTCGCCCAGCGACAGGGAGGCATCCGCCTGGATCAGACGGAGGATGGCAAGATCGGTCGCATCCAGATCATATGGCTTGGTCACGAAAACCTCCTGCGCGCCAAGTGGGCGTCAGTGATCGGGGGCTAAAAGCCGGATCAGCCCTTCAAGCTGATCCAGATCGGCGTAGTTGATGGTGACCTGCCCGCCCTTGCCGGCATGTTTGATCGCCACGCGCAGGCCGAGTTTTTCGGTAAGGCTGCGTTCCAGGGCGGCGGTATCGGCATCCTTCGCCGCGGCGCGGCGGGCCACAGGGTTTTTGGGGTCGGCCGCCGCCAGGGCTTCCGCCTGGCGCACCGAAAGGCCGCGCGTCAGGATGCGTGTCGCCAGCCCCTCGGGATCCTCGGCGCCCAGCAAGGCGCGCGCATGGCCTGCACTCAAGCGACCCGCCCGCAGATGGTCACGAATAAGCGGCGGCAGGTTGAGAAGGCGGAGCGTATTCGCGACATGGCTGCGTGATTTGCCAACCGCGCGCGCCAAGCCTTCCTGATTGAGACCGAATTGTTCGATCAGGCGGGAGAAACCCTCAGCTTCCTCAATGGCGTTGAGGTCTTCGCGTTGCAGGTTTTCAACAAGGCCCGCCGCCATGGCCATGCGGTCATCGAAATCCCGCACCACGACAGGGACATCATGCAGCTTGGCGATCTGAGCGGCGCGCCAGCGGCGCTCACCACCGATGATTTGATACTTATTGGCAACGCCCGGCTTCGGCCGCACCAGGATGGGTTGCAATATGCCGTGTTCGGCAATTGACGCGGCCAATTCGGCCAAGGCAGCGCGATCCGGTTCAACACGCGGCTGAAACGGGCCAGGTTCAAGCGCAATGATCGGCAGGCTGCGCGGCTGGGTGCCGGCAGGCTCAACCGCGGCGGGCGCATCACCCATCAAGGCAGAAAGGCCCATGCCAAGGCGGGCGGGCTTTTTCATGGCTGTGTCCTCGGCTTTTGTTTTTCGCGGCGCAGCCATTCCTGCGCGAGGGCAACATAGGCTTCGGCACCTGCTGAGCGATGATCATACACCAAGACCGGCAGGCCATGGGATGGCGCTTCGCTCACGCGAATATTGCGGGGAATGACGGTCTTATAGACCTTATCACCAAAGAAGCCGCGCACATCGGCGGCGACAAGTTCAGACAGATTGTTTCGTTTGTCGAACATTGTCAGGATAATGCCGCTCAATTGCAGGCGTGGATTGAGCCCCTTGCCAATGCGTTCGATCGTGCGCGTGATTTGCGAAACGCCTTCCAAGGCAAAAAATTCGCATTGCAGCGGCACCAGCACCTCATCAGCGGCGACCAATGCATTGAGGGTCAGCAGGCCGAGTGATGGCGGGCAATCAATGATAATCAACTCTATCCCGGCCAGCACTGCCCCTGCCGCGTCAATCGCATGCAACAGGCGCTTTTCACGCGCTTCCAGATCGATCAATTCAATTTCAGCACCGGCCAGATCAGGATCCGCCGGCAATAGGCTGAGATTCGGGATGCGTGTCGGGCGGATCAGGGCATCCAATTTTTCCGTCCCGACCAGCAGGGCATAGCTGCCCACGCCGCGTTCCTGCCGCGACAGTCCAAGCCCGGTCGAGGCATTGCCCTGGGGGTCAAGGTCTATCAGCAAGACCTTGCGTTGCGTTGCAAGCGCGGTCGCCAAATTGATCGCCGTGGTGGTCTTGCCAACACCGCCTTTTTGATTGGCGACGGCAATGATTTTCGGCCTGGCAGGGTTATTTTGGGGCACGGTGAATATCGCTCAGGCGAAAAATGGTGGCTTCGGGGTCAGTCACGCTCGCAAAGCGCTCGGCTGTGAAGTGCCAGCCTGAGGCTGCTTCCGTCAACTCTTTCTCTGCATTTCGACCCTTGGGAAAAATCGCGACACCGCCAGGGGCCAGAAAACGCTCAGCATGTGGCAATAGTGCCACGAGCGGCGCCAGGGCGCGGGCTGTCACTGCGGCGAGCGGCGGCAGCTTGACCTTTTCGATCCGTAGCGGATGGACCCGCACCTTTGGCAATTGCAGGGTGGCGCTGGCTTCGATCAGAAAGGCGGCCTTGCGCCGATCGGCTTCAACCAGATGCACCTCTCGTTCCGGTGCCAATGCCGCCAGTACCAAACCCGGCAGGCCCGCACCCGATCCAAGATCCCCAATCGGGCCATCTTCCGGCAAAAGCGGCGCAAGCTGCAGGCAATCCGCGATATGGCGCTGATCCACCGCTTCCGCCGTATGCTCTGAAATAAGGTTGATCCGTTCATTCCAGCGCAGCAGCAGCTCGCGATAGGCTGTCAGCCGTGCCTCACTGGCGGGGGCGTGTTTCACGTGAAACGCTGCGCCGAGCGCCGCAAATGAACCGCGAGCGCCGCCAAGGCCGCGGGCGTAACCCCCTGCACCCGGCCCGCTGCCCCAAGGGTTGCGGGGCGCGCCTTTTTCAGGCGCTGGCGCATTTCGGCGGAAAGGCCATCGATGCCGTCAAAATCAAGGCTGTCATCGATGGCGGTTTTCTCCTCACGTTCCAATAGTCGCCGCTCTGCCTCCTGCCGGCGCAGATAGGGCGCGTAGAGCGCTTCCGCCTCCAACTGGGTGCGGATGGCCGGGGATAGATCGCGGAGCCATGGAAAGGCTTGGTCGATCTGCATCATGGCCATGTCCGGCAGGGCAAGGATTTCCAGCACACTCCGCCGCCGGCCATCCTGATTGACCATAATGCCGAATTGCCGCAGCGCCGCCGGCGTGGTGCTTTCCTCCCGCGCCCGTTCAAGCGCGGCGCTGACCTCTGCGGCGAAAGCACGGTGGCGGGCGGCACGCTCACTGCCAACCACGCCCCAGGCGATGCCCTTTTCGGTCAGCCGCAGCCCGGCATTATCAGCGCGAAGCGATAGCCGGTGCTCCGCCCGCGCGGTCAGCATGCGATAGGGCTCGGTCACGCCTTGCAGTGTCAGATCATCCACCAGCACGCCGATATAGGCCTCATTACGGGTCAGAACGGCATCCGGGCGCCCGCCCGCCGCCCGCTTGGCGGCATTGATGCCGGCCATAAGCCCTTGGGCGGCGGCTTCTTCATAACCGGTGGTGCCATTGATCTGCCCGGCCAGAAAAAGGCGGGGCACCTGCCGCACTTCCAGGCTGAGGGTCAAAGAGCGTGGGTCGACATGATCATATTCAATCGCATAGCCCGGGCGCAGAATGCGCGCGCGGCCAAGGCCGGGGATGGACGCCACCAGCTTTTCCTGAACCGCCTCTGATAGGCTGGTCGAAATCCCATTGGGGTAAACGGTTGGATCGTCGAGCCCTTCCGGCTCCAGAAAAATCTGATGCCGCTCCCGCTCAGCAAAGCGCACCACCTTGTCTTCGATGGAGGGGCAATAGCGCGGCCCGACGCCCTGGATGCGCCCGCCATAAACCGCGCTGGAATGCAAATTGGCCCGGATGATCGCGTGGGTTTCCGGCGTGGTGGCCGTAATGCCGCAATTGACCTGCGGGTTGAGAATGCGCGGCGTCATCCAGGAAAGCGGCTCGGCCGGGTCATCGCCCGGCTGCGCTTCCAAGGACGCCCAATCAATGGTCCGCCCATCCAAACGCGGCGGAGTTCCGGTCTTGAGGCGCGCCAGGGGCAGGCCGAGCCGTTCAAAGGCCAAGGCCAAACCAATGGCGGGTTCATCCCCGACCCGGCCAGCCGGAAAACGCTTCTCGCCAATATGAATTTCACCGCGCAGGAAGGTGCCCGTGGTGATAATGGCAGCGCCGCAGGCAATGCGCTGCCCGGCCCCGGTCACAATCGCGCAAAGCGCGCCCGAGGCGTCCAATTCCAGCCCTTCGGCCGGTGCGGCCATGATCGTGAGCCGTGGCTGGGCGCGCAGCAAATCCTGCACTGCCTGGCGATACAAGCGCCGATCCGCCTGGGCGCGCGGGCCCCTGACGGCCGGCCCCTTGGACAGGTTGAGCATCTTCACATGGATCGCCGCGGCATCCGCCGCCCGGGCCATGATGCCATCAAGCGCGTCGATTTCGCGCACCAGATGCCCCTTGCCGACCCCGCCAATGGCTGGGTTGCAGGACATTTCCCCAATAGTTTCAATCTTATGGGTCAGCAGCAAGGTATTGGCGCCAGCGCGCGCGGCCGCGGCCGCCGCTTCGCAGCCGGCATGCCCGCCCCCTACCACCACGACATCAAAGGTCAGATCCGCTTTCATCACGCTGCGCCTATACCAGCATCACTTGCCGATACAGAAGTCCCTGAAGACAATATCGAGGATTTCCTCAACCCCGATGCGCCCGGTTAGCCGGCCCATGGCCACCAAGGCGCCACGCAATGCCTCTGCGGTCAGTTCGGGCATGGGGGCATGTTCGGCCTCGGCCAGCAGACCCGCAGCCTCCTGCAAAGCGGCACGGTGGCGCGGGCGCGTCAGCATGGCCCCCTGCCCGGCCCCGGTCAGGCGAAGTGCGGCCTTTTGCAGCTGGTCCCGCAGCGCCGACAGACCTTCACCCGTGCGCGCGGAAACCGCCAGGACCGGGGCGCCCGCAAGGCTGGATGGCGGCGTGACCAGGTCACATTTATTGACCACCACAAGGCTATTGGCGCCAAGCCAGCGCAGGGTTTCAGCATCTGGCGGCTCAGTGGCGGCGAATACGGCAATAACAAGCTGTGCCTCGGCGGCGCGCTGTTCGGCCCGGCGGATGCCCTCGGCCTCAATCTCATCTTCCGCCGCGCGCAGGCCCGCTGTGTCGGACAGGGTGACCGGAACGCCCGCCAGATCAATCCGGGCCTCCACAATATCCCGTGTCGTACCGGCCCGCGCTGAGACAATGGCCGCCTCTCGCCCCAGAAGCGCATTCAAAAGGGATGATTTCCCGGCATTGGGCGCGCCGATAATGGCAAAGAGCAAACCCTCGCGCAGCAATTCCCCGCGCCGGCCATCTGCCAAATGGGCTTCAATTTCAGCCCGCAGCTTGGCGGCCCCGGCCATGGCGCGGGCATCCAGATCCGTGGGCAGGCCATCTTCGGCAAATTCAATGGCCGCTTCCTGATGCGCTAAAAGCTGCGCGAGGCGCGCCATCCAGGCATCGTAAAGCCTGGCCGAAGCGCCCTCGACCTGCCGCAGTGCTTGGCGCCTTTGCCCGGCCGTCTCGGCGGCCACCAAATCGGCAATCCCCTCGGCCGCGGTCAGATCCATTTTACCTTGCAGGAAGGCGCGGCGGCTGAATTCGCCCGGCTCGGCCGGCCGCAGCCCAGCCGCCACCAGGGCCTCCGCCACGCCCGCGATGACACTCCGCCCACCATGCAAATGCAGCTCCGCCACATCCTCCCCAGTGAAGGAAGCCGGGCCGGGGAACCACAGGACCAACGCATGGTCCAACGTCTCCCCATCCGCCGCGCGCAATCTTCGCAACGATGCTTGTCGCGGCGTAGGTAGGCTTCCCGCCAAGCGCTCGACAGCTGAAGCACTCCCCGGCCCGGAAAGGCGAATGACCGCCACAGCACCCGCCGCCCCGCCGGTGGCCAAGGCGAAGATCGTATCGGCCATGCTCATCGCTGGGATTGTTTCACGTGAAACACCTGAACTGCGGTTACCCTTTGCCGGGGGGGATGTCGCGCGCGGTCAACAACAGGCGCTCCACCCGACCGCCGTGCCTTAAATGGGTTTCCAAGATCTCATCCACATCGGCCTTTGTTGCTATTTTGTACCAAATCCCTTCGGGGTAGATCACCATGGCGGGGCCGAATTCGCAGCGGTCGAGGCACCCGGCCATATTCACCCGCACCCTTGGCAGGCCGAGCTCCTTCGCGCGCGCCTTCATGTAATCGCGCAGCGCCTCACTGCCGGCAGCCGCGCAGGACCCGCGCTTATGGCCATCGGGGCGGCGATTGCAGCAGACAAAGACATGCGCCGCGTAATATTGCTCGGGATCACCCGGCAAACGCCGATCCTCATTTTTCGCCTGCATCGCCAGCCTCCTTCGAAAAGCCCCGTGTCACCCGGTCTGCCACCCCATAGCATTTTGCGATGGACCGTATCGCTGCCTCTGAGTGTCCTTAACAGCATATGGCGTTTCTTGGCAGCGCAGCGCGGCCTCCGTCAAAACCGGCTTGGCTTGACGCCCCTGTCAGGTGGTGCCACTCCGTCCCCGCGTCATGCCGCAGCTCTCACTCCTGACCTCCTTGGGCGATATCACCGTCTCCGAAGACGGTCACGCCATCGTTGCGCTTGATTGGGGGCGTGGGCGCGATCAGGAACCAACCCCACTGCTGCGGGAGGCCTGCGCGCAGCTACAGGATTACTTCGATGGCAAGCGGCAGAGCTTCGATCTGCCGCTGAAACCCGAAGGCTCCCCATTCCAGCAGCGCGTCTGGCAAGCGCTTTGCCAGATCCCCTATGGCGAAACCCGCAGCTACGCCGATATCGCCCGCATCCTGGGCTCAGCGCCGCGCGCGGTGGGCCAGGCCAATGGCGCCAATCCCATCCCCCTGCTGATCCCATGCCATCGCGTGATCGGCGCTCAGGGGGCGCTGGGTGGCTATTCCGGCGGCGATGGTCCGGCTACAAAGCGCTATCTTTTGGACCTCGAAAGTCGAAGTCTCCGTCTCCCCCTCTAACCCCCCCCAAGCGCCTTTGAGGCGCTCCAGATGGATAAATCCATGAACCACGCCATTCGCATCCACGAAACCGGTGGCCCGGAAAAGATGATCTGGGAAGAAGTACCGCTGCCCTCCCCCAAAGCGGGTGAGGCACTGGTCCGCCACAAGGCCGTTGGGCTCAATTACATCGATGTCTATTTCCGCACTGGCCTCTATAAGGCGCCGACCATGCCCGCCATCATTGGCATGGAAGCCTCCGGCATCGTGGAAGCAATTGGTGAGGGTGTCACGGAAGTAAAGGTTGGTGACCGCGTGGCCTATGCCACCGGCCCGATCGGCGCCTATACTGAAGCGCGCACCATCAAGGCGGATCGCCTGGTGAAGCTGCCCGAAGCCATCAGCTTCGAACAGGGTGCGGCGATGATGCTGCAGGGCATGACCGCGGCCTTCCTCATCAAGAAATGCTACGCCGCCAAGGCTGGGCAGACCGTCCTGATCCATGCCGCAGCCGGCGGTGTTGGCCTGATCCTGAGCCAATGGGCGAAGCATCTTGGCTGCACCGTCATTGGTGTGGTGAGCACGGCGGAAAAGGCTGCCTTGGTGAAAGCCCATGGTGTCGATCATGCGCTGCTCACCACCGATGATATCCCCGCCCGCGTGAAGGAAATCACCGGGGGCGCGATGTTGCCCGTGGTCTATGACAGTGTCGGCAAGGATACCTTCGTCACCTCGCTCGATTGCCTGGCACCCTATGGGATGATGATTTCCTATGGTAATGCTTCCGGCCCCGTATCGATTCCGGATCTTGGCATTCTCGCGGCCAAGGGCTCGCTTTTTGTGACGCGCCCGACGCTTGCGACCTATACCGCGCAGCGTGAGGATCTGGTCGCCCGCGCCAATGACCTGTTTGAGGTTGTGGCCTCTGGCGCGGTGAAAATCCGCGTCAATCAGACCTTCCCCTTGAAGGATGCCGGGGCGGCGCACATCGCCCTTGAATCCCGCAAGACCACGGGCAGCACGGTTTTGATTCCCTGATGGGCTGAAGCCTGGGCAAGCCAAGCTCTCCGCTGCGCTTGCCCGGGCGGCTCTCAGCCGAAATGCAGTGCCGGCACCTTATCCTGCGGGCGCACAAAATAGACGTAGCGATAGACCTCTCGCAGGCCCAGGCTGAGCTGCGCCTGGCATGACGCGATATTGGCCGCCGCAACCTGTGCCCAAAGGCATTGGGCGCCCTGACCAAGGGCCCAATGCGCTGCCGCGCGGGTGATCCTGGATGCCAGACCACGGCGCCGCGCTTCCGGTCTTACGGCCAGATCAAAGAAGCCGGCATAATCGCCATCCGCCACCACGGAAATACAGGCCAGCGCCTGCTCGCCATCGCGCAAAACGCCCCAAGCACCCGGCACCATAAGCATATCTACCGCGCGTTCCTTTTCAGCACGGCGCGCAGGCACCTGATGCTCTGCCGTGGCGGTAACGGCCATCCAGTCGTCATCGGGCCGATCCGCAAAACGGACCATGGCATCAGCCGCTGCTATGCCTTCAATCGGCGCGGCAAAGATGATGGTTTCATCCTTTTCAACATATCCGCGCGCGCGCAGCAGCGTGGCAAGACCTGGCGGGTCCAGCGGGGTTGAACGAAAGCGAACCGGCAGGCCAAGCGCCGCGTAGCGTCCTTCAATGCGCTGAATACGGGCGGCCAGATCCGGATCTGGCGCCGGGTTCAAGGCGCTTGCGGCATTGGCGCGGCCTGTGCCGCCCAGGAAGGCGCGCACCACGAATTCACCATCATAGGCGATACGCTGGGATGGCACGGCGGTCAGACATGCCCGCTCCAGGGCAGCGATCTCTGCCCGTCTGTCATTCTGCACCATGCTCATAATTTCCCGATAACGGCCGCTGCTGGATCTTCCGGCGCGGCAGCCGCTTTCGCGTCATTGCGCCTTGCATGCCAGGCTTCCATCAATTGCAGGATGGTGGCTGCGGTTTCTTCAATACTGCGGCGTGTCACATCGATCACTGGCCAGCCCTGGCTCGTGCAAAGCCGCCTTGCCGCAATGATCTCGGCCTTCACCGCCTCATGATCGATGTAATCCGTGGTGTCCTGCCGCACACCCTGACCACCAATGATCTTCAAGCGATGGCGCCGAATATCGATCAGGGCATTGACCTCAATATGCAGACCAACCACTGGGCAGGGCGGATCATTCAGGATTTCCGGCAGGCTGGCCCCTGGCACGATCGGCACATTGGCAGCCTTGATTCCACGATTAGCAAGATAAAAGCAGGTTGGCGTCTTGCTGCTGCGGGACACACCCACCAGCACAACATCGGCATTGCGGATACCCACCGTACCCTGCCCATCATCATGGGACAGCACGTAATGCATGGCATCAATGCGGCGGAAGTAATCCGCATCCATCACATGCTGCGCCGCGCGTCTTTCGCGGGCCTGCACGCCAGTCGCTTCCTGCAACAATGCCATGACAGGATCGAGCGGTGAGAGGAACGCGACGCCAAGCCGCTGGCAGGTTTCCTCCAAGGCGTGGCGCAGGCTGGTATCAACCAGGGTATAGAGAACCGGCCCAGGTTCCTGTTCAAT